>Ga0315912_10001583_pt1 | contig 27125 bp, 25 predicted proteins | sample VfabasoilMG_FD_204469 | JGI IMG/M metagenome (GOLD analysis project Ga0315912, IMG submission 204469) | Garden soil microbial communities collected in Santa Monica, California, United States - V. faba soil | ecosystem: Environmental > Terrestrial > Soil > Garden | place: USA: California... | reverse complement strand
CAGCGCGATGTCCTCGAGGCCCTTCGCCTGCTACTCAAGGGGCAGGGTTACCAGATCGACACCGTGGAGTCGCCCGCCGCAGCGCTGACGGCGCTCGGCCAGCGCGACTACGACGTCGTCCTGATCGATCTCAACTACGCCCGCGACACGACCTCAGGTGAGGAGGGGCTCGAGTTGCTCCGGCAGATCCATGCCGGAGACGCGATGCTCCCGGTGATCGTGATGACGGCGTGGGGGTCGGTCCACGTGGCAGTCGAGGCCATGCGACGCGGCGCCGGCGACTTCATCGAGAAGCCCTGGGACAATGAGCGGCTGCTCACCATTCTGCGCACGCAGATGGAGTTGGGGCGCGCCCTGCGTCGAGCGGGCCGGCTGGAGGCCCAGACGCGGGCAGCGACCGAGGGAGGCGCGACGCTCATCGCCGAGGCGCCCGCGATGCGCCCCGTGCTGCAGATGATCGATCGCGTGGGCCCATCGGACGCCAACGTGCTCATCACGGGTGAGAACGGCACCGGCAAGAGCCTCGTCGCGCAGGCGCTGCATGGCGTGTCGTCTCGCGCGGCGCGGCCGATGGTGACAATCAATGCCGGCGGCGTCTCGGAGGGTGTCTTCGAGAGCGAGCTATTCGGTCACGTGAAAGGCGCCTTCACCGACGCAAAGGCCGATCGCGTCGGGCGATTCGAGATGGCCGACGGCAGCTCACTGTTCCTCGACGAAATCGCGAACGTGCCACTCGGTCAGCAGCAGAAGCTGTTGCGCGTGCTCGAGACCGGCGAGTTCGAACGTCTCGGATCCTCGCGGACGCGCAAAGGGGACGTCCGGCTGATCTCGGCTACCAACGCCGACCTCAACGCTGAAGTCGTCGCAGGACGATTCAGGCAGGATCTGCTCTTCCGGCTCAACACGATTGAGATCCATCTGCCGCCGCTCCGCGAGCGGCGAGAAGACATTCCACGACTGGCGGCGTGCTTCCTGACCACGCACGCGCACCGTTATCGCAAGGCGATCACCGGCTTCGATCCGTCCGCGTTGCGGGCGCTCGTCGATCACCGGTGGCCGGGAAACGTTCGCGAGCTCGATCACGCGATCGAGCGAGCCGTCCTGATGGCGCAAGGCAACGTGGTGCACACGGGGGATCTCGGCCTTCGTCCGGCCGTTGCGATGGGTGAGCATCTCGACGAGATGAGCCTCGAAGACGTCGAGGCGCTGCTGATCCGCAAAGCGATGGCGCGTCACGGCAACGTGACGCTGGCCGCCAAGGCACTCGGCCTGAGCCGCTCTGCACTCTATCGACGACTCGAGAGATACAAACTCTCGTAGGTAATGGGGTCGTTCTTCACGCACGATCGCCGCATCACGCTGCTCACGCTGACGACGGCGCTGCCGGCGATTGCGTTGTGCGCGGTGCTCCTCTGGCTGGGCAACTACTCGACGCTCGTGCGCGTCACGGCGCTCGTGCTGGCCATCGGCGCCTGGATCGCGCTGACCGTGGTGGTGCGCGATCGCGTCGCACGTCCGCTTCAGACCATCGCGAATCTTCTCGCCGCCATGCGCGAAGGTGACTTCTCCGTCCGCGCGCGCGAAGCACCGGGCAGCGATCCGCTCGCGCACGTCATGCTCGAGATCAACACGCTCGCAGAAACGCTGCGTGTGCAGCGCCTCGGCGCGCAGGAAGCAACGGCGCTCCTTCGCTCAGTCATGGCGGAGATCAACGTCGCCATCTTCGCGTTCGACCACGAGCATCGGCTCGTGCTCGTCAACCGGGCTGGCGAGAAGCTTCTCGGTCAGGACGCAATGGCGCTCATCGGCCACCCGGCTGGTGAACTGGGGCTGCAGCCCGCGCTCGGCGGCACATCGACGATCCAGGAATTGAGCTTCCCCGGCGGCACCGGCCGCTGGGAAACGCGCCGGACAACGTTCTGGCAGGGCGGCACGCGACACGAGCTGCTCGTGTTGTCCGACCTCAGTCAACCGCTGCGCGATCAGGAACGCGAGGCATGGCGCCGGCTGATTCGCGTCATCGGCCACGAGTTGAACAACTCGCTTGCGCCAATCAAATCGATCGCGGGCAGCCTGGAATCGCTGCTCGCACGCGATCCTCCACCGGATGACTGGCGAGAAGACATGCAACGCGGCCTCGGCATCGTCGCATCGCGCGCCGATGCGCTCAGTCGATTCACGAGCGCCTATGCGCGCCTTGCGCGACTGCCGGCGCCGACGCGGAAGACGGTCGCGTTCGGCGACTTGATGCGGCGTGTCGTCGGGCTCGAGCCGCGATTGCCAGTGACCCTCGATGGCTGTTTCGAGACGACGCTGTCGGCAGACGCCGATCAACTCGAACAGTTGCTGATCAACGTGCTGCGCAACGCGACCGACGCCGCGCTCGAGACCGGCGGCGGCGTGGCTGCGAGCTGGGCGACGCAGGACGGCATGTTAGTGGTGCGCATCGAGGATGAAGGGCCAGGGCTTCAGAGCACCAGCAACCTGTTCGTGCCGTTCTTCACCACGAAGCCCGGTGGATCGGGCATCGGTCTCGCCCTGAGCCGCCAGATCGCTGAAGGGCACGGCGGCACGCTGGCACTCGAGAACCGCGGCGATCGTCGAGGAACGCGCGCGACGCTTCGCCTCCCGATCGGCGATCCCTCCTGACGCATACGAAATCGTGACGTAAATCGTGCGCGCACCGCGCATGACTTGGCTACAATACGCGCGACCATCAGCATCCGACGGAAACCTCGCACTCGAGAGGCCAGCGACAATGCCCGACCTTCGACGATCGATCCTTTGCGTGGTGTGCGTCCTCTTCCTCGGTTCGATGGCCACCGTGGTAATCACGGCGCAAACGGCCAAGCCCACCGGGCCGACTGTCTGGGATGGCGTCTTCACCGATGCCCAGGCGGACCGCGCGTCCGGCACGTTCAGTCAGAACTGCGAGCGGTGCCACACGCTCGGGGCACAGGGGACCCGGCCGTTGAGCGGCGACAAGTTCTGGGAAGGCTATACGCAGAAGACGGTCGGCGACCTTCTAACCTTCGTGAAGACCAACATGCCGAATGGTCAGGGCGGGACGCTGCCGGCACCCACCTATAACGACCTCGTTGCCCTGATCCTGAAGTCGAACGGGTTCCCTGCCGGAAAGACGGAGCTCACGCCGGACTCCGTGGCCAATGTGCAGATCATTCCTAAGGACGGCCCCGGCGAGTTACCCGGCAATACCCTCGTTCGCATCGTCGGATGCCTGGCACCGAAGAGCGGTGCCGACTGGACATTGACGAGCGCAACCGTGCCTCAGCGAATCGAAAAGACCGGGGCCGTGCCTGAAGATGCCGCTCGGCCGTTGGGCGAGCGAACGATGACGCTGAAATTCGTCCTCAACCGGCTCGATTCGTTCGTCGGCCAGAAGATGGCGGTGACCGGCATTCTGATTGGCGCCGGCGGTGTAAATGGCATCAACGTGGCCACCGTAAATCGCGTGGCTGAGGCGTGCCCCTAAACACCTGAATAGCCATCACTTCGGTTATACACAGCAGGCATAGGTATTCGTCACTGACTGGACGGCTAGAGGTGTAATATCAGCGGTGTCGCGCATTGCGTGTGCGCGCTGATATTTGTGTAGTTTTTGAGCGATTCTGAGGCTAGTCCCGGGGTACCATTCGCGTCACATTCACGTAGTTGCACTTGTCGCATTTGAAAAGGTGGAGCCAAGATGCACGCCGCTCGTAACACTGGATGGCTTCTGATTGCGTTCTTGACGATCGTTTTGGCGTTCCCGGGAGGCCAGGGACAGGCGGCCGGGGACAGTGCGCTCGTCGAGGCAGCCAAGAAGGGTGACGTCGCCGCGGTCCGTGCGCTGATCACCAAGCGCGTGGACGTCAACGAGCAGGGGCGCGACGGTTCAACGGCGCTGCTCTGGGCGGCCTACAACTCTGACCTCGCGATGGCGCAGGCACTCATCACCGCGGGTGCCAAGGTCAACACTGCGAACAAGTACGGCGTGACGCCGCTGCTGCAGGCCAGCCGCACAGGCGCCGCTCCAGTTGTGCAGTCCCTGCTTCGCGCAGGCGCCGACTCGAAGCAGACGCACCCGGAAGGCGAGACAGCATTGATGGCCGCCTCGTATGCCGGCAGCATCGAGACGGTGCGCTTGCTGCTCGAAACCGGAGTGGACGTCAACGCCACCGACGAATATCAGAAACAGACCGCGTTGATGTGGGCCGCTACCGAGGGTCACACCGACGTCGTCAAGGCCCTGCTCGACGCGAAGGCCGATCCCAACGTCAAGGCCGCGGTCACCACACTCACCGAGCGCAAGCACGCGGATCACCCGACCGGTGGCTTCACCGCGTTGATGTATGCCGCGCGCAACGGCCACGAAGACACGATCAAGGCGCTCATCGCGGGCGGGGCTGATCCCAAGCTGACGAACGGCGACGGAGCCAGTGCCACGGTCGTCGCCATCGTCAACGATCGTTTCGACCTGGCGAAGACCCTCGTCGATCTCGGCGCCGACGCCAACGACGGCTCGCTCTACTTCGCGGTGGACATGCACGACGCGACCAGCGACATGCGCGCCAAGGACGGTTCGCGTCTGCGCGCCGACTTCCCGAACAAACAGACCGCACTCGATCTGATCAAGTACCTGCTCGACAAGGGTGCCGATCCCAACAAGGCATTCGTCGGTCAGCTTCACTCCTACACCCTCTGCTGCGGCGACGATGTGAACTCATCGCCGTTCTTCCGTGCAGCAGTGGCTGCTGACGTCGAAGCATTGAAGGCGATGCTCGCGCATGGCGCGCAGGTCGAGTGGAGCCCGACCGAGGTCAAGAAGGAGAAGAAAGAGGGCGCGCCGGCCGGCCGTGGCAATCCAAACGTCGGAAAGACCCCGATGATGGTCGCCATCAACGGTGGACGCGGTGCGTCGTTCGCCGCAGGCCCCGGCTTCGATCGCCTTGGTCCGCCACCGTTCCGCGAAGAGTCGAATCGTCAGCCAGCCGATGCCGTGAAGGCGCTGATTGCTGCCGGAGCCAACCCGAACGCGAAGGCACCCGATGGCGCGTACCTGTTGCACCAGGCCGTGGCGGCGCGACAGATTGAGATCATCCGCTCACTGGCAGCAGCCGGCGCGAAGTTCGACGTTGTCAACAAGGACAACCTGACACCGCTGCAGTTGGCTGAGAAACCAGAGCCTCCGCCACCTCCAGGCAACAACACCGACTCGCGCACATACCGCCCGAAGCGCGACTCGCGCGAGGACGTGATCGCCGCCGTGCGCGAGCTGATGCACCTCGGCCCGAACGACCCGACACCGCAGCCGCCGCCGGCGCCGCCGTCCGACGAGAAGAAGGACGACAAGAAAGCTGAAGAGGACGCCGCACAATGAAGAAAGTCGTATTGAGCGCGGCGCTCGTCTGGGTGGGCGCCGCGGTACTGTGGGCGCAGACCGGAACGAGCAACGCTCGTCCGCAGTCTACGACTGCGCCTCGCACAACATCGCCTTCAGCTCCGGCACAACCTCAGTCGGCAACACCCGCGAGCCCACGACCGGCCGCTGCTGCGGCGGCGCAACCGGTTGCGGCCGCAGACCAGACGGCGAAGCACCAGGCATTCATCAAGCAGTACTGCATCTCGTGTCATAACAGCCGCACGGCGTCGCCTGCCAATGAGCCGGTGAACCTCGAGAGCGCGAGCCTCACGAACCTGCTGCCTCAGGCCACTACGTGGGAGCGCGTCCTTCGCAAGTTGAGCGTGCGCGCGATGCCGCCTCAGGGCATGCCGCATCCGACCGAGGCCGACTACGTCGGGTTCACGACGTGGCTTTCGAGCTCGCTCGATCGGGCCTGGCAGGGGAAGAGCACACCGGGACGCTACGTCGTCCATCGGCTGAACCGAACGGAATACGCCAACGCGATTCGCGATCTGCTTGCGTTGGATGTTGATGTCACGGAGCTTCTGCCGAGCGACGGCGCGAACTTCGGCTTCGATAACATCGCATCGGCACTGGGCACGTCCCCGCTGCTGCTCGAGCGCTATCTGACCGCTGCGCAGCGCATCAGCACGATGGCTGTCGGTGATCCCACCGTGCGCCCCGGAACGACGGAGTACTCGATCAGCCGCGAGTTCAGCCAGAACATGCACGTTGACGGTCTCCCGCTCGGCACGCGTGGAGGGACCGTCGTGAATCACGTGTTCCCTGCTGACGCCGACTACAAGCTGTTCGGACGTCTCGTCCGCGGCGTAGAAGAGGGCTACGCCGGTGTTGAGAGCAACGAGACGCCGGACACCTTCGTCATCACCATCGACGGCGAAGAAGTCTTCACCGCCGAAGTCGGTGGCAAGAAGGATCACGAGATTCAGTCCAAGGACATGAACGAGGCGAAGACGCTGATCGACGCACGCATGACCGGCAAGGTCTTCGTCACGGCGGGTCCGCATGAAGTTGGCTACACGTGGAGAGAGCGCCCGGCGCGCCGTCAGGACGTCTGGCAGCCGGCACAGCGTGACAGCCAGGAAGTTCACATGATTGGTGGTCTCGCGCGACTGAAGACCGTCGGCGTCGAGGGCCCCTACGACGTGAAGGGCGTGAGCAATTCTCCGAGCCGCGAGCGGCTCTTCGTCTGCAAGCCGACGTCAGCGGCCGACGAGGCGGTGTGCGCCGAGAAGATCTTCACGAACCTCACTCGACGCGCATATCGCCGTCCGGTGACCGCCGCGGATGTCGAAGCACCGATGGCGTTCTACAAGCAGGCGCGCGACAGCAAGGAAAGCTTCGACGCCGGAATCCGCGTCGGCGTGGCGCGCGTCCTCGCCAGCCCGTCGTTCCTGTATCGCATGGAGCGCGATCCGGTTGGTGTACGCGCCGGCACCGCGCATCAGGTCAGTGACGTCGAGCTCGCATCGCGACTGTCCTTCTTCATCTGGAGCAGCATCCCGGATCAGACGCTGATGAATCTGGCGGTGAACGGCCGCCTCCGTCAGCCTGGCGTGCTCGCCGCGCAAGTGAAGCGGATGATCGAGGACGAGAAAGCCGACGCCCTGATCAACAACTTCACCGGGCAGTGGCTGCAGCTGCGCAACCTGGAATCGAAGGTCGCGCCAGACCTGCTGATGTTCCCGGACTTCGACGACAACATCCGCAAGGCCTTCCGCCGCGAGACGGAGCTGTTCTTCGGCTACATCCTGCGCGAGAACCGCAGCGCGATGGAGTTGCTGAGCGCGGACTACACGTTCGTCAACGAACGCCTCGCCAAGCACTACGGCATCTCGGGCGTCTACGGCACGCGCTTCCGCCAGGTGAAGATCGCCGATCCGAACCGTCGTGGATTGCTCGGCCAGGGCAGCATCCTGTCGCTCACGTCAGTGGCGACCAGAACTTCGCCGGTGTTCCGCGGCAAGTTCGTCCTGACGACGTTCCTCAACACGCCGCCTCCCCCGCCGCTGCCGAACGTGCCGACGCTCGAGGAGAGCAACAAGGACGCCGCGCCGAAAACGGTGCGCGAGCAGTTAGAGCGTCACCGCAACAACCCGGTGTGCGCGTCGTGTCACCGCATCATCGATCCGGCGGGCTTTGCGCTCGAGAAGTTCAACTCGGTCGGTCAGTGGCGTGAAGTGACGGAGACGGGCGCGGCCATCGATAGCGGTGGCGTGCTGGCCGACGGAGCCAAGGTGGACGGACCGATCGCGTTGCGCAATGCGATCCTCAGCCGGCCCGAGGCGTTCGCCACTGTTCTCACCGAGCGGATGATGACCTACGCCCTGGGCCGAGGCGTCGAGCCATCAGACATGCCCGTCGTTCGTAGCATTGTTAAGAAGAACGCAGTCAATAACTACCGTCTCGAATCCATCGTTCAGAGCATCGTCGAAAGCGCGCCATTCCAGATGCGGACCCGGCTGGAGTCGGCAGAACCCACGACCAGAGTCGCACAGTCTGTGGAACGCCCTGTTAGCGTTCCTTAGCGAGGGTACAGCAGCCATGATCATCACGAAGAAGCATCTGTCCCGCCGCACGTTCCTCCGCGGTACTTTCGGCGCCGCGATGGCGCTGCCCATGCTCGATGCGATGGTGCCCGCGCTGACGGCCCAGGCGCGAACGGCGGCAAAGACGCCGTTCCGGTTCGGGGCCATTTACATGCCGAACGGCGTGTATCCGGATACGTGGCACCCGGCAACCGTCGGCGCTGACTTCGAGTTCAAGCCGGTCATGCAGCCCCTCGAGGGCTTCCGTGATCAGCTCGTCACGGTGAGCAAGATGAAGGCACCGTGGGGCGAGTCGGTCCACCTGGGCGCAAGCTCGGCGTTCCTCAACGGCACCGGGCCGGTGGGTGCGCGCGACGGATCGGGCGACGCGTTCGGAAAGATCGAGTCGAAGAAGACGGTCGATCAGTACATCGCCGACACGGTTGCTGACGACACACCGCTGCGTTCGATCGAAGTCGGCACCGAGGACATGGGAACGGCCGTGGGCGCCTGTGACGGCTTCCCCTGCACGTTCTTCAACGCCCTCTCCTGGCGCGATGACTTCAGTCCACTCCCGATCGGCATCAACCCGCGCGTCACGTTCGAGCGCATGTTCGGCGAGACCGGGTCGAAGGAACAGCGCACGGCACGCCTCAAGGAGAAGCAGAGCCTGCTCGACTCCGTGATGGCGGAAACGTCGAAGCTGCGCACCACGCTCGGTGCGCCCGACCGCGCGATTCTCGACGAGTACCTGAGCAACATTCGTCAGGTCGAGCAGCAGCTCGATCGCATGGAGACGCGCCTCGGCACGATCACGGGCACGCCGGAAGCGCCGATTGGCCTGCCGGAAGCCTTCGACGATCACATGACGATCACCTACGACCTGATGCACCTCGCCTTCCAGGGCGACATCAGCCGTGTGTTCACGTTCATGATCGGCCACGAAGCGAGCGACCGTGGGTACGCGCACATCGGGATTCCCGAGACGCACCACAGCATCTCGCATCACGGCAACGACGCCGAGAAGCTCGCGAAGTACGCGAAGCTCTGCACCTATCAGATCGTGAAGTTCAGCGAGTTCCTCGACAAGCTGAAGGCCACGAAGGACGCCGACGGCAACCTGCTCGATCACTCACTGCTCTACTGGGGCAGCGGCATGAGCAACGGCAACCAGCACGATCGGAGCAACCCGCCTGGAGTGCTGGTCGGTGGTGCGCAGGGCCGCATGAAGGGCAACCGTCACATCGAGGCCAAGGAAGCGCCAACGGCGAATCTCCTGCTTGCGATGGCGCACTTGGGCGGCGCAGAGATCGACAAGCTCGGCGCCAGCACGGGCCGACTCGATCTGTAGAACGTCACGCTCACGACTCGCCGCGGTTCTTCGCAGCGGGTCCGAATACCAGGACCCGCCCTACTCTGCAGAGTGTCAGCGTAGGGCGGGTCTTGTTTTGTAGACCCGCCAGCATATTTCGCAACAAGACCCGCCGAGGCATTCATGAAATCAACACTTCTTGCTCTTGCTTGCGTGGCGATTTGTGGCTCGGTCTTCACGACCGCCGCCCAGACGAAGCAGCCATGCACACCGTCAGGCGGCTTGTCATTCGTCTGCGGCGTCGAGAACGCCGAAGATCTCGTGCTCGTCCCGAATTCCCGCTGGATGCTCGCCAGCGGGATGGCGCCTGGCAGTGGCCTGCACCTGGTCGACACTCAGGCGAAGACAGCTAAGAACATCTACGCGGCGGGCGTTGCCGCGACACGCCTCGACAAAACGAAATACGCGAGCTGCCCTGGTCCTCTCGACCCGAAGCAGATGGTGTTGCACGGACTCAGCCTGCGTGCGGCATCGAATGGACGCTACACGGTGTATGCGACCAACCACGGCGGACGCGAGTCGGTTGAAGTCTGGGAGCTCGACGCGAGCGGCGCGGCGCCAACGGCGACGTGGATCGGTTGCGTCGTGACGCCGGACAAGATGGCGCTCAACAGCGTCGCCGCGTTCACGGACGGCTCACTCGTCGCGACCGTGCTGATTCTTCCCGGCAAGACGTTCGAGGATGCGTTCGCGCAGCGGAACACCGGCGTCGTGCTGGCGTGGAAGCCGGGTGACAAGACATTCCAGACGCTTCCGGGCACGGAGCTTTCCGCCAACAACGGCATCGAAACCTCGCCCGACGATCGCGAGTTCTACGTGGCCTCGACCACGACAAAGCGCATCATCGCCTTCGCGCGCAATGCACCGTACAAACCGCTTCGCACGGCACAGCTGAAGGAGGTCGGCCCGGACAACGTCCGCTGGACCGCCGACAACCGGCTGATCACCGCAGGCATGATCGACAACGAGCCGGCCTGCGGCGGCGCGCCGAAGACGGAGGAAGGCATCAGGTGCCCGCGCGGCTACGTCGTCGTGACGATCGATCCCAAGACGATGGCCGTCACCGAGATCGCACGAGGACCGGCAACGCCGTCGTTCACCGGAACGGCAATCGCGATGCGAGTCGGTGACGATCTGTGGCTTGGCTCGTTCTTCGCCGATCGACTGGCGTATCGCCGGCTGAAGCCGTAGCCGGTTCCCTACAGCGTGGCGGCGAACGCCACGAGAGCGGCGACGACTGAAAGCACGAGCGCCGTGAGGATCACAATCGCGGCGAACCGCAGCCGCGAGATTCTCCATATGTCACGGAATGCCTGGCTCGCCACCGCGAGCCAGCCGGCCGTGTAGAGCCAGATCACGTTCATCACGACAAACGACGCCAGGAACGGCCCGCCCATTGAGGATTCCATAACCGCACTCACTCGCGTCATGCGGACCTCGAGCGGCAGGTTGGTGATAAGGGCTGCGCGTAACTTCGAATTGAACTCCGGATCGGCAAGACCAAACCCGGTCCACACAAGCATCACGCCGGTCGCGACCAGCACCATGGCCACCGACTGGATGTACGCGAGCAGCACGATGGTCGAGGGCACGTGACTCGGCACGCGGACCAGCCGTGCAGACAGATGCAGCGGAATCAACACCAGCAGGAGGAGGGATGCTCCGGTTGGTACTCCGCTAAGAACGAACATCGGCACTGAGGCGACGATCTCGGGTACCACAAAGAGCCAGCCGGCGACGATGTGCGAGAGCGCGAAGAACACCGAGGCGCGCGTCAGTGCATTTGGCTGCGCCTGGAGCGCGATCAGCCATCGCCGCGGGCGAACCAGCAATTGGGCGAAATCGAATGGCCAACTGGCCACCGACGGCAGCACGGCCTGGAGAGGTGTTACCTCCTGCACCGTCGACGTTCCCTCGGGCGCGACGAACCGTTCGATCTCTTTGACCAGCTGGTCGGTGTCGTATTGCCAGCGCTGCTCCGTGATCTCATGCGACTGCCGCGTCGACAGTGCAGCAAGCGGCTCGGGCAACACCGAGCCGGCGGGCATGGCGGCCCCTTCGACCAGCACCGGGATCACCGGAATGCCGCGTTGCAGAGCCGCCGCAACCTCGAGGCGAACGTAGTCGTTCGGATCGAACAGCCGCGATCGACCTTCACTACCCGCCGCATCGAGCCAGCGCCGGCCGATCATGACCAGCACAATCGAGCTGGCCGCTATCCTCGACGCGATGATTGCGGGAAAGCTGGAGCCAGGCTCGATCGATTCGATATCGTGGAAGACCTGATCCGCACCGAAATGGGTCTGCAACTTGTCGCAGAGCCGTCCAGTGGCGCTTTGCGTATCCTGTCGCCGATAGCTGACGAAGATCAGAGACACACGCGCGAGACTACTACTTCTGCGCTCGGCTCTGCCTCAAGTAATGGGGGCTGTAACTGAGACCGTACGAGGTCTGCTGTGTGGCCGCAGCCTTGTGGTGATTGAACTCGTCGCGCGACGCCTCGATCGTCTTCAGCTCCTCGGCGGTGCATTGCCGAAACGTGATCTCTTCCCGAGGCACGAAAAACACCTGGCCAATCGGGATGCTGTGCTCAAGCGTGATCCCCTCTCCTGGCTGCAGCACGTAGCGAAACTCGGTCTCGTGGCTGTACCAGTCGGTCTCGACTCGCACAGACAGCATCGGCGCAACCGGCCGTTCGATCATGTTGAGAATCGGCGCGTAGACCGTGTCCCACCCTGCGGGCGTCTGAAAGTTCGTCGCGCCACGCAGCGCAATGGCGCCCGCCGGCGTGCCCATGTCTTCGGGAACGACGAACGCGCGCATGACCGCGATTGCGGCTTCGCGCGACAACATCGGAGCACCGACGAAGGTCACTTCTTCCTTCATCATGCCGACGCCGCCGACTGACATGCTCATCGTGACCTGGAAGATCGGCGTACGCTTGCCGGCTTGCGTCTGCAGGTAGTAAACGAACTTGTAGCGTCCGTCGCCCTCGAACTCGACGTACACCGATTCCCTGTTCTCGAGCGAGGCGTACACCATGAACCCGAGCGAGCTTCCGGCTTCGAGGACGGGGCAATGGCGAGCATGCTGCGGCAGCAGCGGACGCGACCCCTCGCGCTTCGGCGCCATGCCGATGCCGGGTCGCCTGGTATTGGAATAGACGCGGACTTCCATCCGCTTATTATCCGTTAAGGCACCTTTCTCATACCGACTGCGACGGCCAGCCAGCCCACAGTCAGGAACACGAAGGACGCAAATCCAAGTACCGCGACTTCTGCCCAGCCGGCCATCATGCGCGGGTCGAATGGAGTTGCGAGGTTATTTCGCGACATCCACACGAACTCATTGGTCACTCCAAGAAACACATTGGCTGTCGCCGCGAAGATGCCGGCGAGCGATAACGGCCTCATCAAGGCCAGTAAACGCTCGTTGGGGCGCACGGCGAACGCGAGACCGACCAGCATTGGTACTGCGGTGATGAAGAGCCCGAATAGCCCGGCCAGACCAAGATTCCTGATAGCCAGCATGACCACCTCCGGTAGCAACGATGCTGGAATAGGAACGCGCCAGACGCGAGAGCGTGACATGTGTCACGCTCCGTCTCGGGCAGCGTTCTTACGACATGGACCGCGACTCCGAGTTGGAGCTCGTGCAGCGGGTGCGGACAGGTGACACGGACGCGTTCGACGCCGTGCACGCCATGTTCAACACGCGTCTGTTCTCTTTTCTGGCGCGCGTGTCCGGCAACCGCGATGTGGCCCAGGACCTGCTCGAAGAGACCTGGTTACGCTTTGTGACGCACGCAGAGCGACTCGAGCCCGACACGAGGCTTGGCCCGTGGCTGTTCGCTGTCGCACGGAACCTTCACATCAGCTACTGTCGTTCGCGAGCCATTGAGGTGTCGCACGCTGAAGCCGGGATCGGTTTGTGGCCGACGAACATGCCTGCTTCCCCATTCGATCACGCGGTTGGCCAGGAGCTCGAACAGCAGATCGAGACCGCGCTCGCCAGTCTGCCCGTGGCGTTTCGCGAGGTACTGCTGCTTGTTGGTATCGAGGGGCTGCGGCCTGCCGAAGCCGCCGTGGTCTGTGCGATCTCACCGGAGGCCTTTCGCCAACGCTTGAAGCGCGCTCGCGCGCTGCTTCAGCAGCGGCTCGATGAAGCTCGAACGTCCCGCTCCAGCGGCGAGGTGCACGATGTCATCCGACGAACAATTCGATCCAATGATTGACCTCTTGCGGCGGCTGCCCCACCCGTCTCCGGAGCCAGATGCAACGGCACGCGCGCGACGCATCTGCCATGCCGCCATGGCCCGCCGCACGGAGCGTCGAGCTCGCGCCAACCGGCCGAATCCGTGGCGCGCGCAATTGTCGGATGCCGCCTGGATCGTGCCATTGGGACTCTATTTGCTGGCCTCCGTCATCGAGACGCTCAAAGTAGCAGGCTCCCTGTAAAATACTAGCCTTCATACGATTCGAGTCTCGAAGTATGCAGTATGCAGTAGTCCGGAAGTACCTACCGCTTACTGCCTACCGGCTACTTCGTGAGGAGCTCGCTGACATGTCGAAGAGACGGTCCCTCGGTACTGCCTGTCTGATCCTGTTGGTCTTCTCGAGTGTTCCTGCGTCGGCGCAGGTGATGCTCGCGGGGAATTGGATTCCCTACCGAACACACGAAGATGAACAGGACCGCGGGCCCGGGCCAGACCTTGGCGACTATCTCGGTATTCCTCTCAACAACGCGGCGCGTCTCTTCGCTGAAAGCTGGGATGCCTCTCGCCTGACGCTCCAGGAGCATCAGTGCCGCGTGCACGTGGCGCCCTACATCTATCACGGCCCTCTGAACCTGCGCGTCTGGGAAGAGAAAGATCCTGAGACGCAGCAAGTCATCGCGATCAAGAACTACATCAGCACCTACGAGCAGACCCGCACGATCTGGATGGATGGACGTCCGCATCCATCACCGTTCGCTCCGCACACCTTCATGGGTTTCTCCACGGGACGCTGGGAGGGCAACCATCTCGTCGTCACGACAACGCATCTGAAGCAAGGATGGCTGCGGCGGAACGGCGTTCCCGAGAGCGATCAGACGACGATGGTGGAGCGGTTCATCAGGCACGAAAAGTATCTGACCCACGTCGCGATCATTTCGGACCCGGTGTATCTCACCGAACCGATGGTTCGAACGACGGATTTCCAGATAGCCACCCAGGACAACGCGGCGTGGACGTGGCCGTGTGAGTACGTCGAGGAGATCACCGGCCGGCCGAAGGGCGAGGTTCCGCACTATCTGCCCGGCGAGAACCCGTATCTCAAAGAGTTCGTCGATCGCACGAAGGCACCGGCGGTCGCCGCGAAAGGCGGGCCCGAGACGATCTACCCGGAGTATCAGGAGCAGCTGAGACGCGGTGCAGCTGTCAGTCGTGCCGAAGCGCCTCGTAACAGCCAGGCGAAGAACCCGGACACCGGCGAGATCGAAGTGCTTCGAGTGCAGGGCAACGTCTACTTGCTCGCGGGCGGCGGCGCTAACGTCACCGTGCAGGTGGGGCCGTCCGGCTCGATCATGGTGGACTCGAAGCCCGGCCCGCTGACGGACAAGGTACTGGCCGAGATCAAGAAGATCGCGCTGTCGAGCAAGCCGCCGCAGTATCTGCTGAACACCAGCGCAGACCCGGACCATGTCGCCGGTAACGAGGCCATCGGCAAGGCACTTGGCTCGGCGAACACCTGGACGATTATCAACACGCCTGGCGGCTCGCAAACCGCCGTCAAGGTGTTGGCTCACGACAACGTCGCCAGCCGGATGAGCAACCTTCCTGCGTCTGCCACACCGAGCGAAACCTTCGTCGGGCGCGAAAAGGAGTTCTATTTCAACGGCGAACCGGTCTTCATGTATCACATCCCCAGCGCCCACACCGACGGCGACAGCATCGTCTTCTTCCGCCACTCCGACGTGGTGGCGACCGGCGATATCTTCCGAACGGACAGCTACCCCGTGATCGACCTCCAGAAAGGCGGGAATGTTCAGGGCGTGATCGATGGATTGAACCTTGTGCTCGATCTTGCCGTCCCTGCACATCATGAGGAGGGCGGTACATTCGTCGTCCCGGGCCATGGCCGCATCGCCGATGAGTTCGACGTGCTCGAGTATCGCGACATGGTCACGATCGTGCGCGATCGGGTTCAGTCGATGCTCGCGAAGAAGATGACTCTCGATCAGGTCAAGGCCGCACGCCCCACGCTCGACTACGATTCGCGCTACGGGGCGACGACGGGCGCGTGGACAACGGACATGTTTGTCGAAGCGGTGTACCGGAGCCTTTCTCCTGCTGCGCGATCAACGCGGTGAGGTGAAACCGAAATGAGCGACGAGCGAAGCGCCACGAACTGGGCAATGCTGATCTATGCACTGCACGCGGTCAGCCTGCTGACGGGAATCCTGACAGCCGCGTCAATCGTCGGCGCGTTTCTGACCGGTTGGCCGTCGATCATCGCGGTGATCCTGAATTACATCAAACGCTCCGACGCGAGCGGCACGTGGGTCGAATCGCATTTCACCTGGCAGATCCGCACGTTCTGGTGGGGACTGCTCTGGGTGTGCCTCTGCATTGCGTTTGTCGTGATGACACTCGGTATCGGGATCATCGTCGCGTGGCTGCCGTTGGGTATCGTCGCGCTGTGGTTCATCTACCGTGTCGCACGAGGGTGGATGGCTCTGAACGATCGGCGGCCTGTGCCGGCATAGAACCGATATGCGATTCATCTTGCTGACGGCGCTCGTTCTGCTCTCGGCCACTCCGGCGCGTGCGCAGGAGTGGATCGATTTCGTGAACCGCGACGACGGCTTCAAGGTGAACTTCCCGACGCAGCCGAAAGTCACCACGACGACCTACATGTCCGAGTACGGCGCGACACTACCGGCGCGTGTGTATGAAGTCACGCGCGAACAGGAGCGCTACTCGATCACGGTCGTGGACTATCGAGGCATCGAGAAGCAGCTCACGGAGAGATCGAAGCAGTGCCCACCGTTCGCCGACGAGCGATGCACCGGCGGCGAGTTCGGCGCGGCCGTCGGGTTCGGCTACTGGAAGACCGACATCCGCGGGGCGCTCGTGTGGGCCTCGTGGCAGTTCATGCAGCGCGACGCGAAGGTCACCCACTACATGTGGAACTTCATCGATCTCGTCGAGGGCCACCAGCTGCAGCTGACGAACAACAAGGACAAGTCGCGCACGTTCGTCGCGATCTACATGCACGACAGCCGGCTCTACATCTCGGAGGGCACCGTGCCCGACGGCGATCCAGAGCCTGGCCTCTTTCAGCAGTCGCTCGGATTTGTGGATAAGGATGGCAAGGGCATCCGCTATCGCGACTACTACGACAACGACTACCCTCCACCGCCGCGCACAAGATGACGCGTCAACACGCCCTTCGCCTTGCCACGATTCTTGGAGCCGCATGCATCGCCGGCGCGGGCGTAGTGGTCGCACACCATTCTCACGGCAACTACTCCGACACGTTCATCGACGTCGAGGGCGTCGTGAAAGAGGTGCACCTCGTCAACCCGCATTCGTGGATTTACATCGAGGCGAAGGGGCCGAACGGTCAGCCGCAGAAGTGGTCGCTCGAGGCCTCCAGCGTCCTGCAGCTGGAACGTATCGGCGTCACACGCGACTACATCAAGGCCGGTGACACCATCAAAGCCCGATGCCATCCGCTCCGCGACGGCTCGCGCGGCTGTCTGCTCGGTTTCGTCAAGGCACAGGACGGAACGGTGAAAGACTGGGATTCCAGCAACCTCCCGCTCCCGGCCGACTTCTGAGCCAATTCGCGCTGAACGGCGTCTAATAGAGGGAATGCGTGCAGCCATCCTTGTGGCAGGCGTTCTCTTCTATTCGTGTGATGGCAGCCCGACCGCCGCAGCACCCGCGAGACTGACCGTCACAATCACACCAAATCCGATGCGGTCGCCGTCGGGTCCTGGCGGTTCAGTTCTGTGGAACCTCGAGCTCAAAGCCGCCGGGAGCGGCTCGATCCTCCTGCAACGGGGCTACGCGCGGTTTGTCGACGCAGCGGGCCGTATCGTGGGCAGCAATGTCGAGTTGTGGTCGCGGGCCGCAGGCTGCGAATCGTGCAAGACCGACGTCCGCATAGATGACGGCACATCGAGAACGTTCGATGACAAGCCGATCGTCTTCGTTGGCGGCGAGCCGCCGGCGAAGTTCATCTACACCATGTCGTTCACCGATGATCTCGGAGACGGCTCGGTGACCGTCGAAGTCCCCGTGCACCGGTTCGCTCAGGCTTCCGGATCGAGTGGTGAGCTCGAGCGCCGTTCTGCTTTGACGATGAACCGCTGGGGCGCCGGCCCGATGTAGTCGAACGGAAAACACGTAATCAGCGTCAACGTCGCCGCCGTCGTCGGCTCGAGCACTTCAACCGCAGTCGGCTCCACGACCTTCAGTTCCTTCACGACGTACTCGAATTGAGCATCTGCCGTCGAGAACCTGATGACGTCGCCCTTGCGAATGTGTGCGAGCGGACGGAAAAACGTGTCGCGATGAGCGGCAAATACGGTGTTGCCGCCATGCCACGGCAACGGTGTATCAGACAGATGGCCGACACCCAACAGGAGCGCTACGGTATCGTCGCCTTCGAGCACCACGGACGAGAGACCCAATCGCGGAATTTCGATCAGGCCGATCGGCTTACCATCCTGCGCCTCCGGCCCCTGTCTGCCTCCCTCACTCGAATGACGTTCGATGCTGGGCAGAGTCGGCACATAGATGATTCTTTGCAGCTCGTCAGACCAGAAAAGCGCAAATCCGGCCCCTAAGGCCACAGCCAACCCCACGAGCACGAACAGCAGCGCGAACAGCCGGCGGATCACCGCGCCACCCCAGCCCGTCCGGTCGAGACCTTCGCAGTCGAATCGGTGATGTAGCCGGTGCGCGTCCGGACCTTCAGGCCGGTCTTGCCGGGCGCCTCGATCACCACACGCACACGCCGCAGACGGCCGTCAGTCGCCGAATCTCGTGGCGCGTAGGCCACCGTATAGCGGCTGCGGATGTCGTGCGCAATCGACTGAAACACGCGGCTGACGACCGTTACGTTAGCGGGCTCGAACGCGAGACCGCCGGTTCCATCGGCGAGGCGTCTCAGCGCTTTTGGATTCTTGTCGAGCGCGAGCGGATCAACCAGCGCAATCGAATAGATCACGACGTTCGACGCGAGGACCTTGTCGAATGCCTGGTCGAGCGACAACGTGCTCGCGTTGTCGCCACCATCACTCAACACGATCAGCACCTTTCGCTCGTAGCGACCGCGTCCCACCTTCTCGACGGCAGCGGCCAGCGCATCGTGAAATGCCGTGCGGCCACGAGCGTCCAGTGACGCCGTCAGGGCATCGCGCAATTCGTTGGGATCGCTCGTGAAGCGCCCCTGTGACAAAACCGAGGTGACCTGTTCGTTGAACACGAGCGGCAAAAACTCATCGTCCGGATGACTGGCCTTGGCGAACTCGGTGATGCCGGCTATCACACGATCGCGATTCTCGAGCATGCTGCCGCTCGCATCGATGAGCAGCCCTATGGTTGCGGGGGCGTCCTGCTCCGCGAAAAATTCGACTTTCTGCGGTTGACCCTCGTCGACGATCTTGAACGCGTCCTGCGGCAACCCGCTGACGAAGCCGCCGCGGGAATCGGTGACGGCCACATTCAAGACGACGAGATCGGATCGCACGGAGAAATGGCTCTGCGCCGTGATGCGAGGCACAAGAAGGGCGACGATCAGCGTCGCGATGGGAACGAGTATCCGCATGGTGTTCCTGCCCCAAGTGGGGTCAGACCCTGCGCATGTGAAAACGCGTGAAGGGTCTGACCCCGACCATGCCCTTATCTACGACCGTCGCAGCAATCGCAGACCCGCCGTTGCGCTCGCGATGCCACCAAGCAGCAGCAACGCTAGCGGACTGGCCGTCTGTGGCAGCGTCTCTCGCGTACTCTCTTGTCTCGGTTCAGGTGCCGGCACCGGAGCTGGTGCTGACTCCTGCGCCTGCGCGACCTGCAGTTCGGGCTCGTCAGCCGGCAGGCCCGCTCCGTCAACCACGTCAGGTCCGTTCAATGGACCTTCGGCAATCGGCTCACCGGCTGCGGCATCCGCGTCTGCTGCTGGCGCAATCGGCGCCGGCTCCGCCGACGCTACGCTGCGGTTCAGCGCCGCGAGTTGTTCCTTCGAGTAAATGAACCCGTACCCGGTTCGCTCACCCTCTTGCCACCAGGCTCTTACAGCGATCGGAGCACCCGAAGCGGTCTCCATGAATCGAACTTCGGGATTCCGCGGTGCGTCCGGGCGATACACCGGCATCGTATGCAGCATCGCGAAACTCTGCCTGCCGTCCCTGCTTGTAACCTGAATGACCTTGCGCGTGGTGGTGTCGTCAGCCAAACGGAACATATACGTTCCGGCCGGGAGCGTTACTCCCGGAAGAGCCACTGACTGACTGAAAGTGAAGTACGTCCGCTTGTCTGACGTGTTTGTGAACGCATTGGCGCCACTTGCCGCTCCGACAAGCACCACCAACACGGAAGTGGTAAGAAGCCTCTTCAACATGCTGGTTCCTCCTGCTCGTTTGAATGGCAAGATGCCTGCCCATTCAAACCCGAGCGGGAGGAAGTCGTGCGTGAAGAGTGGCTTGCGCGTTTACGCTCGAGGTCCCGACTAGTTGAGCCGACCTCGTGCCGGCTCATGTAAATGAAACATGTACAGGACCGTCGAGTGAGCTCGTCTTATTTGCGAGGCCAACCGTTCGGCGGCACCCATGGCCCTTTGTTCGGGCCAACTTCGTCAGGGCGTCCCGGCGGCAGCACCTTGTCTTTGCGCGCTTGAACGTACACGTAGATTTGAGTGATCTGCTTGTCCTCGAGCAGCTTGTCCCACGCCTGCATGCCCTTGTCGGGAATCCCCTTCGACACGATCTTCGTAAACTCCGCCTGGCTCAATTTGGCGTTCGGATCGGTAAGGTTCGGCGCGTTGGCTGTACCTATCGCATCAGTGCCGTGGCAGCGGTAACAGTACACATGCCACCACTTCCAACCGTCGTAGACGTTCTTATAGGTGTCCGACTGAGCCTGCGCGGCAACAACTGCGGTCGGCAGAAACTGACCGCCATCGTCAATGACGCTGACCGCGGTCGCGAGAAACACTGCGACGGCAACGGTCAGCCACGTTCGCGTGCGCACAAGGTGTCGGGTGTACGGGGAGATCATCGTTTCAGGCCTGCCTTCCTCTGGACGAGCGGAACGTTGTAGTCGTTCAGGATCTTCGTGATCTCTGCTCGTCGGGTGTCGATTATTTTCTCCAGCTGATTCTTCAAGGCGACGTTGCCCGGCTTGACGCCCATCGAGATGCCGAACTCGAACGGCAGATCGCCAGGGCCCGAGGGCACCGGAACCATCACTAGCGGCACCTTCTGCTGCTTGACGAAATAGCCGGCGGCCGGTCCCCACACGATCGCGACATCAACCTTGCCGCTGGCGACAGCATCGATGATCGCACTCGGGGGATTGTCTGCCGAATAGAACGTGCTGAAGCCTTCCAGGTTCCCGACGACTCCTCGCTTCGCGAGCTCGTGAACCGGCGGCGGGTTGGTGTAGTCATCGCCGAGTAGGTGGACGCCGATCTTGACCTTCTTGAGCACCGGATCGTCGAGCGACTTGATCTGCGGTCCTTTGTCTCTGGGATAGACGAATACGTATGTCGAGCGGTAGTACGGCTTGGTCGGGCTGACGAGATCGTACCCCTCGGGAACGCCGATGACGACATCGCAGCGTCCCTCTTCGAGCGTCGCGTTCATCGTGTTTCTGATGAAGCCACGCCGCTGACCCCACCACGTGTACCGCGTCGGCTCGCCGAGTTCCTTCGCGACGAGATCCGCGATCTTGTTCTCGAACCCTTCCTGTTTCTGGTTCGAGTGCGGCATGTTCTCGGGATCCGCACACACGCGAAACTGCTTCGCGCCTCCGTCTGGCTGAGACGAGCCAGGCTTCGGCGAGACGGGTGCCTGCGCGAACACCTCGTTCGCGCAGGCCAGTGACGTAAGAACGATAACGACGCGAATCGCGTCGCGGAAGGTCATGGCAACGAGAAGACCGTCAGCACGCCGCCCTGATTGCTGAAGTTCGCCAGATCCTTGAATGCGCCGATTGCGCCGAGACCGGCCGTCGGATCTTCGAGGCCCATCTCCGCGGCGACGCCGATGCCCGACCAGCCACCGACACCAGACAGCACCGCGATGTACTGCTTGCCGTCGGGTCCGACGTAGGTCATCGGGTTGCCGATGATGCCCGACGGCGTCTTGAACTTCCACAGCACGTCGCCGGTCTTGGCATTCACTGCCTTCAGCCATCCTTCCATTGTGCCGTAGAACACCACGTCGCCACCCGTCGAGAGTGCGCCGCCCCAGGCCGAGAGCTCTTCCTTGATGCCCCACACCTTCTTGCCGGCAGTCGGATCCCAGGCGATGAACTCACCGCGATTACCACCCGGTCCCGCCTTGCTGACGACGATCGCGCCGACGTAGGGCTGCCCTGCCTGATACTTCACCTGCACGCCCTCGTAGTCCATGCAGAGGTTGTTCGTCGGCACGTAGAAGAACCCGGTGCGCGGCGAGTACGACACGGGCTGCTGATTCTTGCCACCCATCGCCGACGGGCAGATGTCCTTGGTGTTCTTGCTCGCCGAGGTCTGCTTCTCGGGATCTTCGATCGGCTTGCCCGTCTTCATGTCGATGCCCTTCGCCCAGTTCACATGGACGAACGGCTGCGCGAGAAGGAGCTCGCCGTTGGTGCGGTCGAGCACATATGAGAAGCCGTTGCGATCGAAGTTCACGAGCGTCTTGCGCATCTGGCCGTTCATGTTCAAATCGACCAGGACGTTCTCGTTGATCCCGTCATAGTCCCAGCGATCGTGCGGCGTCTTCTGATACGCCCATGCCGCCTTCCCGGTGTCGGGATTGCGCGCGAAGATCGTCATCGAATACTTGTTGTCGCCGGGGCGCTGATCGGGGTTCCACGACCCGGGGTTGCCGGTGCCGTAGTAGAACAGGTTCAACTCGGGGTCGTAGCTGTACCAGCCCCACGTCGTGCCACCACCGCGCTTCCACTCGTCGCCCTGCCAGGTCTCGACAGAGCCCGGGAAGCCGACCTCGGCCTCTGGCCCCGTGCTGTACATGCGCCAGAGCTGTTTGCCCGTGGCTACGTCATTCGCCGTGACGAAGCCGCGCACACCAAACTCACCACCCGAGATCCCGGAGATGACTTTGTCCTTGATGACCATCGGAGCCGACGTGATCGTCTGCCCCATCTTGTAGTCGCCCTGCTTGACCTTCCAGAGCTCCTTACCGGTCTCCGCGTCGAGTGCCACGGTGTTGGTATCGAGCTGATTCAGGAAGACCTTCCCGTCTGCATACGCGACGCCGCGATTGACCGTATCGCAGCAGGCGATCGGAATGACGGCCGCATCCTGGCGCGGCGTGTACTTCCACTTCACCGGCGCCCCTTCCTTGGAGAGATCGAGCGCGTAGACGATGTTCGGGAATGGCGTGTGCACGAACATCGTGTTCCCGACGACGAGCGGCTCGCCTTCGTGGCCGCGCAGAACGCCGGTCGAGAACGACCATGCGACCTTCAGGTTCTTTACGTTCTCCGTATTGATCTCGCTGACCGAGCTGTAGCGCGTTGCAGAGGCGTTCTTGTTCTGCATCGTCCACTGCTTGTCTGCCTCCTGAACCGGCGATGCTGCAGCGGGTTGCGCCCCGCCCGACGATGCCGGGGCCGTGCTGTTGCTGCTACAGGCGGCTCCCCACCCGAGGGACGCGACGACCATGAACAGCCTCGAAAGTCTCTTCATAAGACGCTCTCCTGTGGTTCGTTGAACGCGAACTGTGTCCGGTGCGCGCCCTGCGCGCAATTGCTTGCCACCGCGACGGTCAGCGACGAGCGCTGCTGCCGCGAACGTTCTTGTCGACCCAATTCAGCATGATGTCGGCGATCTCGAGATTCTTCTTGTCCAGCATCATCATGTGGGTCACTCCGAGAATTCCCATGTCGTCCAGCTTGAGGTATTCGGCTTTCGCGCTTCCCTGCTTCGCGGCCCGACGCGCGTTGATCGCATCGACCGTTTCCTGGCAGACCGTGCTTGTTGCTGTGTAGTCCCCCTTGAGTGCCATGTACGGAATGTTGTCGAAGTCAGCGGCGGTGAGTCCGCTATTCGCGAGCGAGCAGGAACCCTCGAGCGTGATGAGTCCCTTGACGAGATCCAGATGTCCGCGCTCCTTGAGGATGCGGGCCATGTGATGCCCCATGATCCCCGACTGCGAGTGCGTGACGACGATCGCTCCACCGAGACGCTCGACGAGCTCGGCGAGATTCTGCGGCGTCCACGTATTGGCCGGTGAAAGCTCTTTGGGATCGCACGAGGCGCATGTCGAGCCCGGCAGCGTCACCTCGGCGTTCGGTACGAGCTGCTTGTAGTACTCGAGGGCGTAGTAGTTGTTGGAGCCCGAGGCAGGTGCGGGACCGATCGCGCCTTTGCGCGATACGAGGTTCGTATCTGTTGCCTCAATCGGAAAGAGCGGAGCCACGTGCTGATACGCATCCGGCTTCGGCTGCGGGTCACTGGCATCACCGTGCGGGACGAGCTTTCCAGTCAGGACCGTCGAGCCCTGCGGAACCAGATGTCCAAACCACGCGGTCCATGCGCCATTGTCGGTGATGCGCCCAAACGCTGGAATCAGCGCGGCACCACCCTTGACGTCACCGCTCGCCATCCGCGCTTCGCCTTCGTGAATGACCGATTCGTCGAAGCCAGAGCGGCCGCGTCCTGCCTGGTCAACGACGTAGCTGGGCACGCCGTGACGAACAAAGTATGGATACCAGCCCTCACGTCCGTCCGGGGTCGCCTCGAGACAGGCGCCAGTGTGGGTGGACCCATGAACCATGATGACCGGCCATCCCCCGCCGTACTTCTTCTGCGGGATCTGGAACTGCACGTACATCTGGCCGATCGTGATCTGCTGCGGCGTCGGAGCAGGCGGCGCCGGCTGACCGGGGGCTGCCGGTGGGGGGACGACGGCGTGCTCGGTGATCTTCTGCACACCACCGACGAAGAAGCTGCCCTGATCCTCGATGACAAGCGGCCCGCCCAGAAATTTCTTCGGTTTCTGGCCCGTTTGCGCCGAGACGCCGGCAACCATGGCCAGCAGCAACATGGCGATGCAACCCGCAGCTTTCATCGCGGCCCCCTCCCGGATAGTGGATGTGGTTGGTGGTCAGCAGATAAGTAGGACAGGGTGGGCAACCACGAGCCACCGTCCACCTTCCACCAACCGGATTTCGGTGCCAGAGTCTATGTTGATTTGGGGACTCGGCGCTATACCGATTCGGAGGTGGCCTGTCCGGCTCGTCCGTTCCCGTATACGTCGTGCGCTGACCGGCAACACGCGGGTCCCGCTTGACCATGACACCTAGCCGACCCCTTCTGATCGCGGCCGTTCTGTCGATCGCATGCGTTCTCGGTATCGCCGCGCCTCTTCAGGCTCAGGGCATCGAGATCACACCGTTTGGCGGGTATCGCTTCGGCGGCGACTTCTTCGAGCTGATTGCGGGTCGGCCCGTGGACACGGACGGTGCCCCGGCCGTCGGCGCCTTCGTGGACGTCCCGCTTGGCGGCGGCCTTCAGATCGAAGGCCTCTTCACGCATCAGGACGCTCACGTGGAGATGGAGGCCGGCACCTTTGGCCCGTTGCGGCGCGCACATGTCAGCGTCGATCACTTTCAGGCAGGCGCGCTCCAGGAGTACCAGGAAGGGCGCATACGCCCGTTTGCGACCGGCATGCTTGGCCTCACGCGATACGCCGGCGAGGGCGACAGCGAGATCCGGTTCTCGGTCGTGGGGGGAGGCGGGGTCAAGCTGTTCGCATCCGAGAACGTCGGCGTGCGGCTCAACGCTCTGGTGTCGGCAACTTTCGTCTACTTCGATGCGAGAGCCCTTGCCTGTGGGTCAGGAGCGGGCGTCTGCTTCGTCGGCCTGAACACCGACGTCGTCTGGCAGATCGAGTTCTCCGCCGGGCTCATCGTCAAAGTGCCCTAGTCGCTTACTTCTCGGACGAGTCGCGCCCATCGCGCGGCGCGCCGGTGCCCGACGATCCCATGAACAGCTTGCGGCCGTCGGGAAACGTCACGTCGCGCCCGTTGGCTCTGTTCGAGCCGTTCTTGGCACGATATCCGTCCACGACGATCTCAGTGCCTTCGGGCAAAGAGGTCTTGGTCAGGCCGCGACGCAGAAGCGTGTTCGGCGTGCCGCCTTCGATCATCCACTCCTCGGTCTTTCCGTCATCGCTCTTGACCGCCATGTGAATCCACGTGTGCGGGTTGATCCACTCGACGCGAGTGACGGTGCCCTTGAGCTGAATCGGCTTGTTGGAGTCGAACTCCGCCGCGAACGAGTGATGCGCTGACACGGCGGTGCCGATCAGCAGGAGCGCCGCGCATGTCGTGATGAGAATTCGCTGAAGCCGCATGCTACTTTCCCTTCCCTGCTGCGGCTCGCTCTTCCTCACGCGCTCCGCTCAAAATGCCTTCCATCCCGTAGTTCCCTTCGTGGCAGGCGTACTCGAACAAGTCGTCACCGATGTCCTGGTACGGAATGGCCACAGTCCACTGCTTGGTGAACGTCGTCGGATCGATGACGGTGACGCGATAGTCGATCTGCCCCGGGCCGACGCGTGTGAAGCGCTCGATCAGGTGGAGGTTCTCGGCCGCGCCTCGATAGAGAACCTTGTCTGTGAAGTTCGTCGTGTCAACGACGAGCGTGTCGCCTTCCCACTTCGCAACCGAGTGGCCCATCCACTGCCGAATCGATTGATTGATGTGCGAGCGCCCATCGGTCGGGATGACGCGTGCTCCGCCCAGCATCTCAATCTGGATGGCGACGTACCCAGGGCTCTGCGTGATCCGGTAATTGTTGTTATAGGCCGTGGGGCTCATCGCGGCCGGCATGCCGCGAGTGATGCAGCGCTCGAACGTGCTGCGATCGAGCCAGGTGTCAGTGCCGCGTCCATTCGCGCCTGCGCCGCGAAACGCCGGCCGCTTGCCTTCATCGGCTGCGCGCTTCTTGGCCTCTTCGGTGAGCTCTGGTACTTTGCCGTCGGCTGGCTCGATCACGAGTGATGTGCGTGGCGTCGTGACCTTCGTGCCGCGGTCCCACCAGAAGTCGTTGTAGGCGCGCTCGACGTCGCCGCGCGTGCCTTTCGAGCGCCCCTCATCGCCACTCTGTTCCTGCGCGCGTTTCTCGAGCGCGGCCACTTCCTCTGGCGTAAAGAACTCGCGCCCTGCGACATTGGCTGGTCGCTCGAACGGCGTGATCGTACGGTTCGAGTAGATGCCCTGGAGATCAGGCTCGCCCCATGGCGTGCGCGGCGGTGTAAATGTTTTTGGGGCCTGAGCGAAGGCCGCCAGCGGTGAGAGCACCGTCACCGCGACTGCGATGATGAAGAAGCGCTTGTTCATGGCGCTCCATCGTACACCTGCCAGGCGAACGCCAGCGCGACATTTCAGATCACGTGATCAGGGGGGAACGGCATGCCGACGCGGCGGGTGTAAATACCCCCCGCGACCGAGCTCAGCGGGCTTCGGTCAATCGAATCGACTCGCCGATGCGCTGGAACGTTTCCTGAAGAGACTGCGCCTCTTTCTCAGGTGCGATCGTCAGGTAGTAGAACAACGTGCCATCCGCGAGAA
>Ga0315912_10001582_pt1 | contig 27147 bp, 28 predicted proteins | sample VfabasoilMG_FD_204469 | JGI IMG/M metagenome (GOLD analysis project Ga0315912, IMG submission 204469) | Garden soil microbial communities collected in Santa Monica, California, United States - V. faba soil | ecosystem: Environmental > Terrestrial > Soil > Garden | place: USA: California... | reverse complement strand
TGGGGCCTTGTTTTCAGCTATGAAGCCGGCGTCTTCTATCTTGCGTCGTCCACCGTACCTGGCGTCGACAAGGCGATCATTCAGTCCTGGTATCAGAAGGAAGGCGGCGGTGGTGGCGGTCCACATGTGCTGGCCTTCACGCCGTTCATCGTGGACGAGAACGGCGGGGGCAGCGGCTTTGCCCAGGCGACACATTTCGTCGATTTCTCGCAGCCGACGCCGAACGACAACTGGATTGATACGGATGCGATCGTTCCGCCGAACGTCGTCGCGACCGCTCATGCCGAACTGCCCGAGTACTCCCAGCTGTCAATCAGCTCGTACGCGACCAGTCATTCGATCGTCGTGACCACCACGACGACGAGCGCCGTGTTCGACAAGATTTTCGTTTATGCCGGCGCCAGCAATCCCGCCGGCAACACGCTGACTGTTCCGCAGGGCCAAACGTGCCTTGCGCTCGCGGTCTACAAGAAGACGTCGAGTTCATCGAGCCACGAGATCAGCACCATCAAGTTTCCAAAGATCCCGAAAAGCGAATGGCCCCAGATCGTGGAGCTGGTCGTCAATGAGATCATCACCAATCAGAGGGGCGAGCTCTACGAGCGTCTGAGCCCGCGCAACCTCATGGCGCTGGACCAGGCCACTCAGAAGGAAGCGATCGCTGCCATCAGCCAGCACATGGAGGACCTGGGCAAGATCAAGAACGTGATCAGCGGTCTGACTGGCAGGGCCGCGAAGTAGACATTCCTGTTTGCGCTCGTGCCACCGCGCCGTGAGGCGCGGCGGCATCGCGCAGAAGGTTTCTCGCGGCTTCTCGCTTACTCGATTCGGAAATCGCCGGCCTCAGGATGAGGCTCGGCCATGATGCCATCCATCGTGCGCTTCGCCCTGAAATGGACGTGCGCACCGTCGCCGGTTGCTCCAAGCAGCGCGCGGCGCATGGCGACCTCCACGCGAGTGCCAGACGTGTCGGCGAGCAGATTGGCTTTGCCTTCTACCGGCTCGGCACGCTCGATGTCGAGGGTGACCAGCTCATAGTCAGCCAGCCGCGGATACGGCTGGCGAGCAACGATCGTCCCGACAAGTTGGGTGAGATTCTCGATAACCTGGGACATCGAATACCTCGGTGGGTTCGGTGACTCCCTTTACCAGCAGCTCGCAGAGCGCGCGACTGATTGGCAAACCTGTGTGTGCCTCGAAGTAACTGTACGCTGGCATCGGATTGACCTCAAAACAGACATACGTTCCGTCGGATCTCCTCCGTAGATCGATGCCCGACAATGGCAACCCCATGCTTCTCGACAGGCTGACGCAGCGCTGCACCAACTCCAGCGGCAGTTCAGTTGCCGCGAGGGTGGTGTGTCCGCCCTGACGTTCTGAATATCGATAGTCGATGCCGGTTCCCACGATCTCAGCCGCGAAGGCGAGGTCGCCGACGACGTGAACGCGCACATCGACACCAGGCACGAACTCCTGGAACTGCGCCGGCAGTGCCGACAACTTGTCGAGTCTCGCCGCAGAGTGCTCGTCGAGCTCTTGAACAATCGATCGCACACCGCTTGCAGACTTGTAGACAACACGTCCGTGCCGTTGCCAGAAGTCCCGTACCTCCTCACTGCTACTGGTGACCAGCGTTTCGGGCACCTGGAAGCCCGCCTCCGCGATGAGCTGAATCTGCAGCGGCTTCGATCCATTTGCCTGCATGGCTCGGGGGCGATTGACCACGAGTGCTGAGCTCACGTCGAGCCACTCGAAGAGTTGTTCGTGCAACGCTCGCGCGTGCCTCGTGTCGGTTGTGCTCCAGCGGTTGCGCGGCGGCTCCAGTGGGCGGGCATACACGCTGTGCAGCGACTCCAGCGGGATCTTCTGGCCAGCCGCGACCAACGTTCCCGAGACACCGCCTGGCCCTGCGTCTACGTGAAGGGTTGTCTGATCGAGCACGGCCTGCTCGAGCAAGATGTACTCGACTCCCGCCTCCTGCAACGCCTCGACGGTTGACGAGAGCGGCGGATCGGCCATCTGTCCGTAGATCAGGATCATGGTGGTGAACCGGAGGCAATGGCCTCGAGCAGATCGACCGTGAGCGATCTGGCCCAGGGCTCCAGGAGTGGCGGCACGGGCTCGACGTGGGTGAGCACCGGGCGGCCTTCCTCATTGGCGAACTGAAATTCGAGAAGAGGAAAACCGAGCCGGCGGGCGGTCCGCAAACAGCGCTCGCCAAACGTCGCCGCCAGCGGTCCATCGACGCGACTGCCTGCGACGAGAATCGTTGTCGCCGTGTTGTCTCGTGGGCTTGGCTCGGCGATGTGACTGTCCCGATCGAACCGGTGCGATGCGAGCGACGACGAGCTGAAGACTGCGCGCGTTGCAACCGGCAATCCGCAGGAGGCTGCCGGCTGTACCCAGTGTTGCAACGGCAGCATCGGGGTCAGCCACGGATGCTCGCGGACGACATGTACCACACGCGTGCCGAGGCCGGCGAGCCAACTGGCGACGAGCGCCTGCATCTCTGCGCCGGCATAGTCGCGATCCTTGGAGGAGGCACGATGAAAACGTGCGACCGGAAGATATCGGATTCGGTTGAGAACGGCAGCGACGCAGGAGTCCTCGATAGGTTCAGCCGCCGGCAGTGTGACGCGCGTGCTCACCTTGCCAGTCGAATCGATCCTATGGGACCACGAGGCAACGCTGAGGACCTCTGGCCGCACGATCCGGACCGCGTCAAAGCCATGCCTGGTGACCAGCGAGCGTGCCACCGACTCGGCGCCCGAGTCGGCAGCATGCGCGAGGACGACGAAAGCGCCCTTCATTTGGGCGGCAGGTTGTCGAACGCGATCTTGGCATCGCGATCACCGCTCGCCATCCGCTCCTGCAGGTTGCCTTGATCTGAGTAGTCGGGACCGCCGACCAGGTCGGGCCGCAGTTCGCTGCTGATGAACGGTTCCGCTTCGCCACCCGATCCAAGTGCCGTCTCGAGTGCAGTGACACGCGCGTCGAGCTCCGCGATCACCTGGGATACGTCCGGCGACGACGTGCTCTGACCGGAGCCGAAGAGACCGCCGCCGGGACGATCGAACGCTTTGAATTCCAGGCGGTCCTTCAGGTCCTTGCGTTCCTTGAAGGCCTCCTTGAACTCCTTGCCGTCTTTTCGCTCCTTGATGCGATCCTTCTGGTCCTTGCGATCTTTTGACAGCTCCTTGCTTTCCTTGGTGTCCTTGCCCTCTTTGGTGTCCTTCCGCTCTTTGATGCGGTCTTTCTGGTCCTTGCTGTCCTTGACGACCGACTTAGTCGAGACGCTGACCGTCGCCGTCATCGTGGCCGCGGATGCGGAGATCCCGGTCACCGACACGCTCGTGTCCTGGCCGGCAAAGGACTTTGAGTTTGGCGTCGAGGCCGAGTTGAACGATGTGTTCCCGGTGCTACCGGGGTAGGGATCGCCCGCATCACCTCGGTTCTGCGCCAGCTCGAGGTTGCGCCTGGCGTCTGCCTGTACCAGGCCGACCTTGTAGTGGTTTTCGTCCGTGTTCCCCGGTTGTGCCTCGTCGATGTGCCAGATGAGCAGACCATCTCCGGGCAAATTGGCGTCGTACTTGGTGCGTTGACGGTTCTCGAGGAGGAAGTACTCCTGGCCGCCCGCGCCGTCTTTCCACAGACGATGGACGTTGCGGCTCGTCTTGACGTCCGGAATCGAGATCGTGCCGCTGGCAGTCACATTCGTGACCGTCGCCCAGCCCTGTTGCGCCTTGCACCAGGCGCTCGGATCGGCAGGGATGTTTCCACCGCCGTTCCACGATCCGCCGCCCATCAGGCACCAGTTGCCAACACCTTCGGACGTGTCATCGGTGTCGTACAGATCGGGGAAGCCGAAGAGCAGGTGACCGAGCTCGTGCGCGCAGACACCGATTCGTGCATCCTCCGGAATCGTCAGGTAAGCGAAGATCTGCTTCCCGTCAGTGTTGAACGCCGACGCCAGCGTCCATTTGTGTGACCAGATGTCGTTGGAGTTGCCGGTCTGCTCGCCGCCTCCGCCCGGGTGCACGATGATGAAGGCATCGACGAAGCCGTTACCGTCGTTGTCGTATTGGCCGAAGTTGACCGTGGGGTCGGCTGCGACGGCCGCATCCCTGGCCATGATATTCGCGCGTGGCGTACCGGAGGGGCGCCCGATCCCGAAGTTGTTGTTGGCATACCACGCATTTGTTTGCGGGAGCAGGAATGGACCAACAACTTCGCCGACGATGTCCACGAGGCCGCCGGTGACTTCGTGGAAGTACTCCTTGACACTTCCATTCGGCAGGACGCCGGTGGAGAAGAACAATTCGTTGAAGTGAGATGCCGGCGATGCCATCGGTCGATCCGAGAACTGGGCAAGCACGACGATCACGCGCACGGCGCCTCGCAACGGGGCGCGCTCTGCAGCCGCCGAACGGATGGTGTTGAACGATGCGCCGACTGGAAAACGATCCGGCGGGATGATCACGCCATCGTCGAACCCAAGCCGCTTCGGGCCGCGTGCGATTCCCAGCACGGATGCCAGCGGAGAGGATGACCTCTTTCGCGCGTCGGCAACCTCGGCTAACAGTCGTTCTTTCAACTCTGGGCTAGGCGCTACTGCGCAGAAATCGGACCATACTGCTCGGGCCGTTCGCGCCGCACCGATTTCGGGTTTGCCTTTCATGAGACCCTCCTCCAACTCAGACGACGCCTTATTCCAGTTGCAGTGCCGCGAACCCTTTCGTCCACAGGGCCGCTTCGCGACGGCGTCGCTCGATCACGCCCCGTTCCTTGACCGGATCCCACAGGCGTGTCATCGACTCGAACTGTTGCGCAACGCCGTCGCCGTCACCCGCATCGAGCAGTTCGCGGATACGCTTCATTTCCGTCCGGCGATCGCCTGCGAAATCATTTCCCCGGTTGAACACCAGGCTGATGAGGGCGGTTCGTCGAGCCGGAGGCAACGAGTCGAGCGTTGGATACGCCGTTCTCGTGTTGCCAATGTGCTCCGGCATCATGCGGCTCAAGAAGACCGAGATCGCCGCCGGAAGCGGAATGCTGATGTCGCGCACGCCGGCTAGAAGCGCGTCTGATCCGCGGCGGCCGAGCGATGAGCCGAATCGTCCAAGCACGTCCGAGGAAACGAACCGTGCCCAGTCCGCGCTCAGCTTCTCCGGGCTCGAAAAGCGCAGGTCGTAGCCGATTCCGATGGTGACGCCGCTATCAGCGCTCGGCCAGACAGGGTGGATGTATTTGCGGCGATATTCAACCGGACTCGACACTTCTTCCCGCGCGACGAAGGTCACGCCCGCCGATGTCAGCTCCGGAGATGGGTGCGGCAGCGCGCCGAGCGCCCGCAGCAAATCATCGTCGGCCGTTGGCGGTCCCGGCTTCGGCAAGGCCACACGCGCATCGATGACGGCTGCTTCAGTGCCAGGACCAAAGTCTCCATCGATGAGCAGCATCGATCCGATCCGGTTCAAGGCCCGCTGCAGGTCCTTGACCCCCTCGCCATTGTCGCCACGCTTCAGAACCATGCCGACACCCCATCTGTAAAACGCTGGAACGGGGTGCATCGAACGCCGACACGTGCTCACATCGTACGAGCTCGTGTCGGTTCGCTTCGTCGGTGTTCGTGAGGGGCTATTTAGGGAGGCCTTACCAGCCCGCGCCGCCGCGGCCTGGTCCGTAGTCGGCGGGCCACTGCGTCGGCAACGTATCGGGAACGTTGAACAGCACCGCCTGCACTTCCTGAATCAAACCTCGCTTGACGGTAAAGAACTCCGCCACGATGCGACTGTTTGCCGTGGCCGTGGCCTGGCTCTTCTGACCATCCTTGAGACCGAAGCGGACCATCGACAACACGATGCCGCGTTCTTCATCCACTACCGGATAGCGCCGGTCCCAGAGGTTGCGGCCAAGGAAACGACCAGCATCGAACCCGCCGGCAGCGGACGCATAAACGCCGTTGCGCACAAGACCGGTGGTCTGAAGCCCGTTCTCGAAGCGCTGTGTGTCGGGCAAGAGATCGGCAGGGTGGTAGTCCGGAGTGCCATTGGTTTGGAACGCACGCCAGTAGCTTTCCGCTGCGGCGATCAGCCTGTAATACGAGTCGCGCTCGGCTTCGCGAATCGACAGTTGCAGCGCAGGGGACACACCTTTCTGGATCAACACTTCCGGTCCCCATAGTCCGTCTGCTTCACCCTTGTTCGCCTTGATGGTTTCGATCTCCGTGATCGCGCCGCTCTTCACCTTCAGTCGCACCGCCAGCATCGTCATGGTGCCGTCGGCGTTGGTGATGACGGCTTCGGCAGCGGTGTCGCCCAACCGCGCATTGGCGATGTCCCACCGGTAGGGAACACTGGCGGCGCTGTCCCAGAACGTTCCGGCCAACGTGGCGATCTGACCGTTCTGCGTGATCTTGACGTCTTTCGCGACAGGAACGCCGCTTGCGCTGTTGCTCACGAGCCCCTTGAACCAGCCGTCGAGAAATCCGGTGAGGCACGCACGGTCGCATGCTCCTTGTGCGCTGGCGCCTGGAGCTGCGGCTGACACGAGGAGGCCAGTGAGGAACAGCAGCTTCACCGTGCTAGTGACGCGTTGCATGAAGAGTCCTCCGAGGTTGAAGGCAGGGAGTATAGCAGTGGGTCCTTACGCTCATCGTAAGATCGTCACACACTCGATCACTCGCGTGAGGCCAATCGTGAGCTACCAACGGAGGACGAACGGTGGAAGGGGAGTTCGAGATCTCTACGGACCAGGCCCGTCTCGACATCGACGTCATCTACGGATTCCTGCAGACCTCCTACTGGGCCCAGCGCCGGAGGCGCAGCGTCGTAGAGCGGGCGATCAGGAACTCGTTGTGTTTCGGCGTCTATGTCGGGGGGCAGCAGGTCGCATTCTGTCGCGTCGTGACCGATCGTGCGGTGTTTGCCTACCTCATGGACGTCTTCGTCATTCCTGAGTATCGCGGTCGCGGCGTCTCGAAGGTGCTGATTCGCGCGGTTCTCGATCACTCCGATCTGCAAAACCTGCGGACGTTTCTACTGGGAACGCACGACGCTCATGGGCTCTACGAGCAGTTCGGATTTCGGGCGCTGGCGCAACCCGAGATCTGGATGGCGATTCACGATCCCGACAGCGACACGCGCGCCGTCTGACCGAGGCGCGGCTGTGGCTGAGACGCAGGGACTCGAGGTTCGACCGTTTGCTGGACGACGGGAATATGAGCAGATGGTCGATTACTTTCTCGATGCCGACGACGAGTTTCTCCGCGGGATGGGAGTGGCCCGATCGGCCTTGCCGTTGCGGGAAGAGTGGATCAGTTCTGCTTTGCGCGACCACGATCGCCCCAATCACGAGAAAGAGCGTGCGTACCTGGCCTGGGTCTACGAGGGCGTTGCGATCGGGCATTCGAGCATAAACAGAATTCGAGTTGGGGAAGGGGCCTTCATTCACCTGCATCTGTGGCTGCGAGCCCGACGCCAGGCAGGGCTGGGCACAACGTTCTTTCGAATGTCAGCAGCCCGCTTTGCCGAAGACTTTTTGCTCAAGCGGCTCTACTGCGAGCCTTACGCGGAAAATCCGGGCCCGAATCGCGTGCTACTGAAGTCTGGGTTTCACTTCGTCAAGCGGTATCAGACTGTGCCCGGGCCCATGCACTTTGAGCAAGACGTGAATCAGTATGTTCGCGAAGTGAGCGCTGCGTACAAGGTGGACGTCTAGGCAACGTCGTCGCCGTGCGGTTTCGGGCTACAGGAAGCGCACGCTTCGAATCCCGCTCTGCGTGACGAACACGCGCGCGGTTGTGTGATGGGCGTCCAGCGCGTGCACGAAGAACCCGCTCCCATTCAGCTTGTAGTTGAGCGTCGTTCCAATCATCTCCTCGCCGTTCGGAAGCGAGAGCGCGACCTTGCGGCCGTGGACGATTGCTGGCTCCGCTGCGGCGCCGGCGGCTGTCCGGGTATCGCGCATGAAGAACAGCGCATCGAGCTGAATGATCGAGACGAACTGAGCCTGCTCCGACCACGGGGTCGTCGAGACGTGGAGGTACGGCTTCTTCGGGCTGAAGTCGTTCGTATACCCGCGAACGAAGCGGCCATCGCGATACTTGCCGATCACCTGCTGCCAGCCTGTGTCGTTGGCCTGCGTCGAGGCAGCGGTAGTGGCGGCAGTGGCAGTGGAGGCAGCGGGAGCCGCGGCGCCAACCATGTCGTCCATCGGCAGCGGCCGCCGGAACGCGCAGGCGCCGGCGGATCGAATGCGGTCGCCCGTGTTCTCCAAACTGCGGCAGCGCACAACGCGCGAGGGGATCAGGAACGAGCGCGTCGCGCCGGCAAACTCGAGGACGATGGTCGAATCGGGCCGAAGCTCGCCGTCGGTTTCAAAGAGGACGCCGCCCTCCGACAAGTCGATGACGCTGACCTCCTGGCCATACTTCACCCGGGCGGTTCGGAGGCCGTGAAGCTCACTGGCGCGAAAACGCCGGTGAGCACGAGTGCCGGTAACAGTCGTCGTGGGAGGGACGGTTTGTTGCGCCAGCATATCTGTGACTCCTGCCCATGCTCATCGGCAATCGGGCAGCCAACGAATAGGTCTAACGAAGGGTTGCCGACTCGGGCATCAATCCTTCCGACTTCAGACGCGTCTCAAGCACCTGGATCACGCGAGGCAGGTTCGCCCGCCCCCACTGCTCGCCGAGCGCGGCTCCTTCCCGGGCCAGACTCGGCATGTTCGCGATCGCTTTCTTGCCGACGTCGCTCTGGTAGAAGGCGATCATCCCTTTCACGTCCTCGTGCGTGTAGTACTTGGCGTACAGCGCGACCTGCTTGTCCTTGATCTCCGGTCCGTTGAACGCGGTTTCGAACTCGCTGTTCAGCACCTCGCGGACGATCTCGAGCACACGCGGCGGCACCGACTTCTGCGTTTCTCGAAGGTTATTGAGGTAGAGATTCGAGACCGTGGTGGCCATCTGCACACCCGCCGCGGACGACCCCGTGAGCTCCATCAGAAGCTCGATGTCAGCACGATGCGCAGGGTCGATAGCGGGCCCCTTGCGCGCCAACGCAGCCGCCTGGCCAAGTGTCTGGGCGGCGGCCGGCCCGCCAATCGACAGGGACACGACGATGGCCAGGATTGGGGTCAGATTTCTCACCATTTCCATCTCCTTCGCTCTGTACCTATAGGTATCGTGAGATGGCGCGTGACACCGTAGTTGGCGCACTACAATCGTCTGCCCCTTCCTTCACCTTTTGATGCGAATCGCGATCATCGGCAACTCCGGGTCTGGGAAATCTACGCTCGCGCGGCAGCTGGCCGCGGTGCACACACTGGCCTCACTCGACCTCGACATCATCGTGTGGGAGCCAGGGCAAGTCGGCGTGTTGCGCAGCCGAGAGGCGATGATGGCTGACGCGAAGGCGTTCTGTGAGTCCAACGACCGCTGGGTCACTGAAGGGTGCTATGGCGAGCTGACGCGGCACGTGCTCGAGTACTCGCCGGTGCTCTTGTTCCTGGAGCCCGGAGTAGAGGCGTGCCTGGCCAATTGCCAGAGCCGCCCATGGGAGCCGCACAAGTACGCGTCGAAGGAGCAGCAGGACGAGAGGCTCGACTTCCTGTTGACGTGGGTACGCGAGTACTACACGCGCGATGACGATCTGTCGCTGCGCGCACACCAGGCCGTGTTCGATTCGTACCGCGGGCCGAAGCACTTGCTGACTCATGCCGTCGAGCGCACGTTCATCGATGTGCAGCCGCTGCGATGGTTCAGTCATCAGATCGACGACTTCGCCGCGCGCTTTCAGGCCTGCAAGATTCCCGAGAGCGCGTGGACTCATGCGGCGCACCTGGTTGTGGGGCTGTGGCACGTCCACCGTTATGGCGCGGAGGAGGCCCTCTTGCGCCTTCGCGCCGGCATCCGTCGTCTCAACGAGAGCCTTGGCGGCGTCAACAGCGAGACCGGCGGATATCACGAGACGATCACGGCCTGTTACGTTCGACTGCTGGAGCAGTTCCTTCGTGCCGAGCCGGCTGCGGCGTTGCCCGATCGAGTGGCGATGCTTCTGGACAGCCCACTCGCAGCGAAGCGAATGCTGTTGGCGTTCTATTCGAGCGAACGGTTGATGTCCACTACCGCACGTGCGCAGTGGGTGGAGCCGGATCTGGCTCCGCTCGCGATTGCGACGGTTTTGGAGAATCACGTTCGAGCGTAGCGCGACGGGCTACCATCATGCGGGGAGCGAGAGCATGAGCTCACACGAGACCGCTGTGAACGGCCAGAACCACGAAGCGGGCAGAAATCTCACCTCGATCAGCCCGTTCTTCATCGTGAAGGACCTGCAGACGTCGATTGCCTACTACCGCGAGTGCCTTGGCTTTCAGCTCGCCTTCCAGGGTCCCGCTGACGATCCGTACTATGCCGGCGTAAGTCGCGACGGGATCGGCATCATGCTCAAGGCCATCCTGCCCGACGTGCTGCCGTGCCCAAACCACACGCGGCACGAATGGGCGCGCTGGGACGCGTACATCTACGCCATGGATCCTGATGCGCTCTTCGACGAGTTCAGCAAGCGCGGTGTGTCCTTCGTCAAGCCGTTGTCGTTCATAGACGAGGGGTTGTGGGGCTTCGAAGTCACCGATGCCGACGGGTATGTCCTTGCCTTCTTTCAGCTCCGCGACAAGTAGGGCTGCGGTAGCCACAAGGAAGATCATGTTCGAAACCGAGGAAGAGAAAAGGTCGATCCAGCGGTGGAGCCGTCTCGCGATTCAACTCAACGGAGCTGAAGACAGCGGGAGATTCGACCACATCACGACCAGCGTGATCGCGAGCGAGCTTCAACAGAACCGGATATGGGCGTTCCTGGTGGGCGAGCTACCTGCCAAAGTCTGGGACATCTGCAAGCTCTCGGACGTCGATCGACATCAGCTTGCCCAGGAGTGGAAGACGATGTCCGAGGCGTACGACCCGGAGCAGTTTCACGTCAGCCGCAGTGGTCTGGCGCTGCTCGTCGCGTACGTGCTCCACATGATCGACATTCGCCACGCGACGATTCCTCGATAATCTTTCCCGGTGGCTCATCGGGCAAGCCTGGGGACGGGCTCCGGTTCGTCGGCGTGGAAAATCGGGGCTACGTCGCATGTGCTGCCGATGACGCCGTCGCCTGACGTTCCTCGAACGACAGCCCAGAATCGTGTAAGTAACAAGCTAGGCCGGACTGCCGTGGCGAATCGAGGGCGCCGTCGCTTAGTGCGCCTCCGACCCCGATTTATCCACTGCGCTGTCACGCCGCGAACAAAGTCGCCGTCCCGCAGGCCTGCCCGAGGAGCCACCGACCCCTGGCCGAGCGATGGCGGTGGGCTGAGGCGGAGCGACTATTCGCGCCGCGATACCCGACAGTGAGTAAAACGGCGCGGGAGCGTTCCTCACGCGCTGGTGTTGACGTCGAAGTTGAGCGCTTTCGGGAACACGCGCCCAGCGGTGTCGGTCAGTCTGAAGTTGCGCCCCTGGTACTTGTAAGTCAAACGCGTGTGATCGATCCCGAGGCACCGCAAGATCGTCGCGTTCAGATCGTGAATGTGCACCGGGTCCGCTGTGATGTTGTAGCCGTAGTCGTCTGTCTCACCGAGCGTGAGGCCGGGCTTGATGCCGCCCCCGGCCATCCAGATCGTGAACGCGCGCGGGTGATGATCGCGCCCGTAGTCGTCGGCAGTGAGCTTGCCTTGTGAGTACACCGTCCGGCCGAACTCGCCAGCCCAGATGACCAGCGTCTCGTCGAGCAGGCCTCGTTCCTTCAAGTCCTGAATGAGGCCCGCGCTCGGCTGATCCACCTGCTGGCACGTCGTTCGGATCGCCCTCGGCAGGCCGGAGTGATGGTCCCAGGCGCGATGATAGAGCTGGATGAAGCGCACGCCTCGCTCGGCGAGGCGCCGCGCGAGCAGGCAGTTCGCGGCGTACGTGCCCGGTCTTCTCGAATCGGGACCGTACAGCTCGAACGTGTGCTCGGGCTCCTTCGAGAGATCGGTCAGCTCTGGCACCGAGCTCTGCATGCGGAACGCCATCTCGTACTGCGCGATCCGCGTCGCGATTTCCGGGTTCTGCGTGGCGTCATACTCGACCTGATTCAGGCGCTCCAGATCCTGGATGAAGCGCGCGCGCTGCGATCGCTCGAAGCCCTCCGGGTTCGAGACATACAGCACCGGATCACCCACTGACCGGAGTTTGACGCCCTGATACTGACTGGGAATGAACCCCGTGCCCCACTGCCGCTCGGCGAGTGACTGGCCGTTCCCCGTGATCATCACGACGAAAGCGGGGAGGTCCCGGTTGATCGTCCCAAGCCCATACGAGACCCACGCGCCAAGGCTCGGCCGGCCCGCAAGCTGAAAGCCTGTCTGCGCGAATGTGACCGCCGGATCGTGGTTGATCTGTTCGGTGTGAATCGATCTGATGAAGCACAGGTCGTCGGCAACCTTCGCCGTGTGAGGGAGCAGCTCGCTGAGCCACGCACCCGACTGGCCATACTGCGCGAACTTGAAGATCGACTGTGCAACAGGGAAGCTCGTTTGCCCTGCAGTCATCGCCGTCAAGCGCTGACCGTTACGGATCGACTCCGGGAGATCGGTGCCCTGCACCTTTGCGAGTTGTGGTTTGTAGTCGAACAGATCGAGTTGCGACGGCGCACCGCTCTGAAACAGGTAGATCACCCGTTTCGCCTTCGGCGCAAAATGCGGCAGCCCTGGCAGGCCACCTTCGATACCGGGGTTCGCAACGGAGCTCTGAGCGAACAAGTCGCGCTGCAATAGCTCCGCGAGCGCCGCCATGCCGATGCCAATACCCGCCTGACCGAGAAAGCGACGACGGTCCATAACTACTCCTTCATCACCACTTCGTTCAGGTTGAGGATGAGACTCGTCACGCTGGTGTAGGCAGCCAGTTCGCTGACATTGAGCTTTGCGTCGCGGGGGAATTCTCCGTGGCTCACATACTTCAGCGCCGCATCCGGCTTTGCCTTGAACAACTCGAGGTTCTCGAGGAACGCGTCCTCGAGCACCGCAGACTCCGTGGCCTTCGGCTTGCGCGCCGTCGCTACGCGGAACGCATAGGCAATGCGATCGGAGGGTGTCGTGCCGCCCTCTTTCATCACGCGCTCGGCAAACACGCGCGCCGCTTCCACGAACGTCACGTCGTTCATCAGATCGAGTGCCTGGAGTGGCGTGTTCGTCAGCACCGGTCTGACCATGTGGCTCTCGCGCGCGGAGGCGTCGAAGTTGGCCATTGAAGGCGGCGGGATCGTGCGCCGCCAGAAAGTGTAAAGACTGCGGCGATACAGGTTGTCGCCGTGATCCTGCACGTACGCGCCACCGCCGCCGATTTCGTTCCACAGCCCCTCGGGCTGGTACGGTTTCACCGAGGGCCCACCGACCTTGTTCACAAGCACACCCGCCATGGCGAGTGCCTGGTCGCGCACGATGTCTGCGGAGAGTCGCGCACTCGGTCCGCGCGCGAGCAACCGGTTGTCCGGGTCTTTCGCTCGCAGCTCGGGGCTCGTGAGTGAGGCCTGACGATAGGTGGCACTCATCACGATCGTCTTCTGCAACGCCTTCACGTCCCACCCGAGTCTGACGAACTCCGTCGCCAGCCAATCGAGCAGCTCGGGATGAGATGGCACTTCTCCCTGCGACCCGAAGTCTTCAGCCGTCTTCACGATTCCCACGCTGAAGTACATCTGCCAGAAGCGATTCACGGTGACGCGAGCCATCAGCGGGTTCGATGGATCGACCAGCCAGCGTGCGAGACCGAGGCGAGTTGGTGGATATGCAGCCTGGGAAGACACGAGCGCCGACGGCAGCATTGGCGTGACCAATTCGCCCGGCCTGTCGTACATCCCACGAATCAGCAAGTGCGTCTCGCGCGGCGTGGGCAACTCCTCCATCACCATGACCGTGGGGAGGCCCTGATAGAAGCTGTCGCGCTTCGCCTGAGCGTCAGCGAGCCTGGCCCTGGCGTCCGCGAGGTTGGCCGGGAGCGCGTGCTCGAGGAAGTAGTCGCGGATCTTGTCGGCCTGCGCCGTCGTCCGCCTGTTCTCCGGTAGCGCGACGATGGCGTTGACCGGTGTCAGGTCCGCCAGCATCCCGGCTTCTTCCGGTGACAACGCCCGGTTGTAGACCCGCACGTCGTCGAGGCTGCCGTGGAAACGGTTGTCGGATCCGCCACCGGCGCCAATCCGAAACGGCTCTCGTTTCACCGCACCCTGGCTGTTGACGTCATCGAGGAGGATCTCGAGCTTTTGATCCTCGCCGTCAACGAAGATCTTGACGCCGCTCGCCCAGCGCGAGCCGGTGTAGGTCAACGCGACATGGTGCCACTGGTTCAACGCGATCGCCTTCGCCGTCCGCAGGCGAATACCTTCGTCAACCCACTTGGTCACGTAGTCGTATTCGAGTTTCCCGTCTCTGAGGTTCAGGCCGTGTCCGTTGGGCTCGACGATGTCCTCGTCCCTCGTCACGATCGCGCCGTTCATCGTGGTGGGATAAATCCACGCCGCCATCGTGTACCCGTCGTCGTAGGTCACGGTTGGATCGTTCGCGCCGATCGCGCCTCTGCCTGCGCCGTAGCTGTCGAAGCCTGCGATATCGCCGCCGAACTGAATGAAGTTTGTGCCGTCGAAGCTTGCCGCCTGACCGATCCGGCCTGGCGCCAAGCCTGGAGCAGGAACGTTTACGTTGCCGGGAGCTGCGCTGTTCGCGGCCCGGGGATTTTTCGCCTCACGGAGCACAGCGACCTGAGGCGCGAGATCTTTGTCGAATGAGTAATGAGCGACCAGCCCGCGCATCGGCGTCCATTCCACCGCAGTGGACCTGTCCAGCGAACGCTCCCATTCGCGCTGGGCTCTCGCCACGTCGGGCTGAAGCTTCGCGAACGCCGCGGACGCCGCTGCCAATTCCTCGTCGAGCCGTTGCAACTCGACTGCCTGACCGGGGAGCGGCGCTGCGATGTAAGGCGGTGAGTTGCCAACGCGCCGGAACTTCCCGTGCTCGGGTACGTTGTTGAAGTAGGCGAAGAGCTGATAGAAGTCCTTCTGCGTGATCGGATCGAACTTGTGATTGTGGCAACGGGCACAGGCGACGGTCAGGCCCATGAACACCGTGGACGTCGTGTCCACTCGATCGACCACGTACTCTGCGGCGTACTCCTCAGGGACGATGCCGCCCTCTGAATTGCCGCGGTGATTGCGATTGAATGCCGTGGCGATCTTCTGATCGAGCGTGGCATTGGGCAGCAGGTCGCCTGCCAGCTGTTCGATCGTGAACTGGTCGTAGGGCATGTTGCGATTGAACGCATCGATGACCCAATCGCGCCACCGCCACATGAACCTCTCGCCGTCGGTCTGATAGCCGTTACTGTCGGCGTAGCGTGCGGCATCCAGCCACGGGAACGCCATCCGCTCTCCGTACTGCGGCGACCGTAGCAATCGATCGACGACCTTTTCGTACGCGTTCGATGATGTGTCTGCCAGGAAGGCATCGACTTCCGCTGGCGTCGGCGGAAGGCCCGTCAGGTCGAGTGACACTCGCCGGAGCAGCGTTGCTTTGTCCGCTTCTGCCGACGGCTTCAGCCCTTCGCGCTCGAGCCGCTGCAGCACGAACGCATCGATCGGGCTCCGCACCCAGTTCGCATTCTTCAAACCCTTCGGCACTTCCGGCCGTTGCGGCGGAATGAACGACCAGTGCTTCTGCCACGTGGCGCCCTGCTCGATCCAGCGCGTGAGCAATGCAACCTGGCGCTCGGTGAGCGGCTCGCCGGCCGCCGCACCGTTCTGACTTCGCGGCATGCGCACTGCCGGGTTCGTTGCGGTGATACGCGCGAGCAACTGACTCTTCGCGGCGTCGCCTGGAACGATCGCGAAGCGGCCATCTTTCAGCGCGCGCTTGGCGCCCTGCTCCTGATCGAACCGCAGCGTGGCCAGCTGCATCCCGGGCCCGTGGCACTGGAAACACTTGTCCGACAGGATCGGCCGGATGTCGCGGTTGAATTCGATCGTGGCGGGCAGCGGCTGCACTGCGGCAGGGGGAGGCGCAGGCGGCGTCGCCTGCGGTGCCGACTGAGCGACCTGCGTGAGACATGCACAGAGCAGCAGTCCAAACGCCGCCATCCACACTGACACTCGCGTGGTCCACGTTGCGCCGGTTCGTTTGTACATAGGCTCCTGACTGGTGCGCCTATCCTACGCCTAATTCCAGAGTTCATTCGAACTCAACATGGGCTCTGTCGTTCGCGTTTCTCCGTTCTCTCTTCTCGATTCGTGTTCAGGTTCGCGGGGCTATGCGGCCGCCGTTTCGAAGAGCCCCCGTGCGAACGCCGAACCCCGAACCTGGAACCCCGAACCGAGAACCGAACATGAACACGAACTGAGCAAGCTAGAACTGAGAAGCGTGAACGGCTGATCTCGTCCTGTCTTCACCCTCTCTTCGAAAAGATGTCGAGCTTGTAGCCCGCCCTCATGAACAGGTAATTGCGCGATTCATCGGCCATCTGGCGGAACTTGTCCATGTTGACGCCGGCCATCCTGCCGCGAAGTTTTCGTATCCGGCCGCCAATGATGACCGTGTCGATGTTGCGCACGTCCGCGGCCGCCACGACGGTTCCGATCGCGTGATTGGACGGATATACGTTGATGTCGTCGCTTCGTATCATGACGATGTCCGCTTCTTTGCCCGGTGTGAGCGTTCCACACTTGTCGAGCAGACCAGCGCAGGCGGCACCGCCAGCCGTTGCGCACTCGAGCACCTCGCGCACGTTGACGAGCGCGGACGGCTTGGCGCCGCCGTTGACGCTGCGATAAGTGGCCAGCGCGCGTTGCACGTTGAAGGCGACGCGCATCTCGGTGAACATGTCGGTGCCGTACGACACTTCGTTGTCGATGCTGAAGCCGGGACGCATGCCGTGGTCGAGCGCTTTCTGGAATGCGAACACTCCTTCGCCAAGCCCATATTGCGCGTCAGATCTCGGGCAGACATTCACCGTCGCGCCGGCCTCTTTGACACGCTGCCACACCTGGTCTGGCCATCCCTGACAGTGGTTGAAGGTGTTGTCCGAGCGAAGCAGCTTCTCCTTCCAGAACTCGTCGAACTCGGGGCCTGCGTTGTTCGACTCGGTCGTGATTCTGATGCCGAGCCGCCGCGCAAGCGCCCAGTTCTCCCGGCTCATTCCCGAGAACATCCGCAACGTCACGAGTTGGTCGGTTGAAGAGAAGAACCGCTTCTGCAGCCGCTCGAGATCCTGCGGCCACTGCCGGTCCCACTCTCCGGTCTGAGGCGCGCCCGATGCATGAACGCCGCGAATGCCCGAGTCGATGAGCGCCTGCACCGCGGCATCGGAGTGCGCAGCCGACCGCGAGTTGTGCGAGTTGTCGATCACGCACGTGATGCCGGCATCGATACAGCCGAGCGCCGTGATCAGATTGCCAACGTAGATATCGTGCGGACGATAGTGGCGGGCGAACCCATTGTGCGTCGTCGCCATGTAGTCGGCGATGGCGCCGTCCGGAATGATGCGGCGAAGCTGGCCTTCCCAGGAGTGGCGATGCGCATCGACGAACCCGGGGATGACGATTGTGTTCGTGGCGTCGATCACTTGCGCCTGCGAAGGCGCCTTGGTCTGATCCGAAGGTCCCACGCTCACGATCTTCTTGCCGTCGATGAGCACGTCGCCTCTGACGAAATCGCCGACTTTCGGATCGAGGCTTACGACGGTGCCGCCTTTGAGCAGGATCGGTTGACGCGTGGCCGGGGCGTCGCGCCACACGCGCTCTAACGTTCCGGCATCTTCTGCGACCGGAGGGCGCTGAGCGGCATCGGCGTCCCGCAGGAGGAGAGGTGCAGCGGCGATGGTGGCGGCCGCCTTGAACACGTCACGGCGCGACAGTCCATCACGTGGGGCGTCGTCGCGAATCTCTCGCTTCATGATCGGCCTCCTGCGTTGCTCGTCGTGGTTTGATGTGTGCGTATCTTATACGTGCCCTTTACCGCCATGGAGCCTGATGCTGGCCGTTGCAGCCATTGGCAGCTGGTGCAATCATGGCCGCCGCAATCATGTCGAAGAGCTTCACGACGATTCTCGCGTTGTGCCTGGTTGTGGCTGTACTTGCAGCCGACGGCGACGAGGTAAGTGTGCAGCGCGGCGAACCCGGAGCGGCCACGACGTTCGAGGTGGCGTCGGTCAACCAGAACACGTCCGGTAGTGGACAGAGGAGTGCCGGCTTTCAGCCCGGTGGTCGATTTACGGCGAGGAATATGACTGTGCGCGGTTTGATTGCGGCTGCGTACGGCACGCCGCAACCTCTCCCCCTGTACCGGATTGTTGGTGGCCCCAGTTGGATCGACTCCGACCGGTTCGATGTCGATGCCAGAGCCAGCACGGACCTGGTGGATTTGGCAGATAAACCCGGGTGGTCATCTCGTGGTCAACAGATGCTGCGAGCGCTGCTTGCAGAACGGTTTCGAATGGTCGCGCGTCAAGAGATGCGCGAGTTGCCTTCGTACGCGCTGGTCAAAGCCAGAAAGGATGGACGCCTCGGAGCGCAACTCGTTGTGTCACTCGATGACGAGTGCAAACAAGCCTCGCAAGCGGACACGTCGCGCAGTGCTGCGGAGCCGCCGGCCTGTGGTGGGTTTCGATTTGCACCGCCGGAACGCGTCAGCGGCCGGCACCTGACGATGGACGAAATTGCGCGATTCATCATGTTGAACGCCGTTGACCGGCCGGTGGTCAATCGGACTGAGCTCAGTGGCCATTTCAATATGGCTCTCGAGTTCACGCGCGGGTTGCCGTCTCCGGAGCCTCAGGTAGCTGGAACCTCGATCTTCACGGCGGTGCAGGAGCAATTGGGTCTGAAGCTCGAGCCCACCTCGACGCAACTCGAGGTCGTCGTCATTGACGCTGTGGCGCGGCCCGAGCCCAATTAGTGCCGTTCCGCCTCACGCTGATCGGGACCGTTTTCGTTCTCGGCGGAGAGTTCTTCTGCCTTGTTGGCCCACTTCGCTACGAGCACATCGTGCATGTCGGCTGTCACACCGTTTTGTACGTTGGCATCGCGCTCGTCTGCCTCGGCGCGGGCCTACACTGGTCCGACCGGCGCCGAAGACCGAAATAACTTCGTAACGAGGTGCTGAGGAACATGGCGGAGCTCGTCGAGGTTGCGGCATTCACAAACGTTCACGAAGCGCTGTTGGCGAAGTCGGTCCTGGAAGCGGCGGGGATCGATGCGACGCTCGCGAATGAGCATCTGGTGTCCATGACCTGGACGTATTCGAATGTCGTCGGTGGAGTCAAAGTTCTGGTGCCTGGCGATCAATGGGAAGAAGCCGTGTTGATCCTCGAGTCCGACGCCTCGGTCGTTGAGCGCGAATCGACTGACGAGCCCGACGCTCCGGCCGAAGGACTGGGCGATACGTGTCAACGTTGCGGAAGTCGCGAGTTCGAGTCGAGACTTCCGGGAAAGCGTCTCGCAATATTCAGCTGGTTGGTCATCGGAGTGCCGCTGGGCTCACCGGTTCGCCGACGTGTGTGCAGGCATTGCGGCGCCCCGGCCGTTGAAGCTGATGCGTCGCCCTAACGTGCACAGCGTTGTCGGCATGACGATCGTTTCTTTGACCGTCGTGGTGTCAGCTGCGCGCCCGTTCTCGGCGCAGCCGCAGGACGCTCTAGCCTTCGACGTGGTTTCGGTGAAACCGAGTAACGCCGGCGACGACCGCACTTCAAGCATCGTTCAACCCGGAGGCCGCTATACAGCAAACAATGTGACGCTGCGTGCGCTCATGAAGACTGCATACGGCGTGCACGACGATCAGATCGTCGGAGGCCCGGAATGGATCGACACAGCGCGGTTTGACGTCTCCGCCAAAGCGAACGTTGATAACCCCTCGGCAACGACGTTTCGGGACCGGGCGCGACTCATGTTGCGTGCGGCCCTGGCGGATCGATTCAATCTGGTTCTGCGGAAAGAAACCAGGGAGATTCCGGTCTATGCACTCGTTCTGGTGCGAGAGGACGGTAGACTCGGCCCGCAACTGAGTCGCTCCGAGGCAGTCGAGTGCAACGGTCCACCGAAGGCTGTGCCGACCGCGCCTGGTGCTGCCGAGCCCACTCCTCCTTTTCCATGTGGTGCCGGGTTCTCTCGACCAGCGCACGTCGCCGCGCGAGGCGTCGAGTTTTCGACGCTTGTCACGAATGTCTCGAGTTGGGCCGATCGGATCGTTGTCGATCGCACGGGGCTTACCGGCAAGTTCGATTGGGACCTTCAGTGGACGCCCGAGTCATTGACGCCGGGCTCAGTTCCCTCAGGTGTGTCACTGGTCACAGCGCTACGAGAGCAACTTGGCCTGAGGCTGGAGTCCCAGCGCGGGATGATTGAGGTGCTCGTCGTGGACCATGTCGAGCGCCCCGGGCCTGACTGAGAGCGTGGGCCGCGGCAGATTGAAGGATCTCGGCTATTCTCGTGAGGTGTCCATCCAATATTCGCACTCACGTGGTTTCGTATCAGTCATGTCGCCCTTTGTTCTGTGCGTCGCGCTCGTAAGCCTGGTCGGTTGCAGCACACCCGCAAGTGGGCCGGGCAATCCGAAAGTGCCGTCTGGGGCCAAGAGCTCCGGAGGCCTGCACGGCGTCATCGATACCGAAAAGGGCCCGATCGAGATCGAGTTCTTTCCGAAAGACGCACCCAAAGCGGTCGAGAATTTTCGGCTGCTCGCCGAGCACAACTACTACGACGGCCTGACGTTCCACCGCATCATCAAGGGCTTCATGCTCCAGGGCGGCGACCCGTCAGGCGACGGCACCGGTGGTGAGAGCGCGTGGGGCGGCACATTCGAGGACGAGATCGCGGCTGACTCGCCGCTCTATCGCGACGGCTACACACGTGGCCTGATCGCCATGGCCAACGCAGGGCCGAACACCAACGGCAGTCAGTTTTTCATCATGCACGCGGACTATCCACTGTCTCCGAACTACGTGATCTTCGCGAAGGTGACGAAGGGCCTCGAAGTCGTCGACGCGCTCGCGGATGTGCCCACCAGGCTCGGCGCGGACGGCGGCCAGAGTCAGCCGCTGACGCCGCCGACGATCAAGAAGGTCACGATCACCCCGTGAAGGTTAGATGATGCATCCTCGCCTTGTTGTCGTGTCGTTGCTCCTGCTCGGTGGCGTTCTCGTCTCGGGGCAGCAACGCGATTCCGTCGACATGCTGGTGCGCATCAGGGCGGAGGGTCTGCAACGCTCCCGCGCGCTGGCCTTGTATCGCACGCTCACCGACGATATCGGCGCGCGGCTGACGGGCTCACCCGCGCACATGCAGGCGGCGCGCTGGGCGGTCGAGCGCTTCACCGAGTGGGGGCTCGTCAGCCCTCACCTCGAGCCGTATGAGTTTGGCCGCGGATGGCAGCTCGAGCACGTGTCGGTGGCGATGACCGAGCCGCGCTACATGCCTCTCATTGCGTATGCCGAGGCATGGTCTCCATCAACCGCGGGCGCGGTGAGCGGACGGGTCGTCTACGTCGGCGACAAGACCTCTGCGCAGATCCAGGCGATGGCCGCACAACTCCGCGGCGCTATCGTGCTGACGCATCTCCCGCAGACAGAGTTCGTCACTCGCGATCGACCGCAGCCCGGCCTCAACGATCGCCCCGTTGCCACAGGCAACCCGACGTTACCGCAAGCACGCAGCACGACTGCGGTGAACGAGCTGATGGCGTTGCTTGGCCGGGCAGGAGCGGCGGTGGCGCTGCGGCCGAGCGCGTATCGTGACGGCACCGTCGGCGTCACGGGAAATCGCGCGACACCTCCTGACGCCGTGCCTTCGATCGTGGTGGCTGGTGAGCAGTACAACGTGTTGGCCCGCCTGGCGGTCGAGGGGCGTCCGGTATCGATGCGAGTGGAGTTGCGGACGCGTTTCTTCGAAGAGGATCAGAACAGCTACAACGTGATCGCCGAGATCCCGGGACAGGACCCGGCGCTGCGTGATCAGATCGTGCTCGTCGGCGCGCACCTCGACTCGTGGCACACGGCGAGCGGCGCCACCGATAACGCCGATGGCGCCGTGGCCGCACTGGAGGCAATGCGCATCATCCGGGCGCTCGGCACCGCGCCGAGGCGCACCATTCGCGTAGCGCTGTGGAGTGGCGAAGAGCAAGGGCTTCTCGGCGCGCGTGCGTATCTCGCGCAACGCTTCGGAACGGCGGCCGCGCGCGACCAACTTGCTGTCTATTTGAACGACGATCCAGGCAGCGGCAAGACGCTTGGCTTCTACATGGAAGGGAACACAGCCGCGAAGGCGATCTTCGATCGCTGGCTCGCGCCACTGCAGGATCTGGGTGTCACGCGAAACATCATCGAGGGCATCGGCTCCACCGATCACGTGCCCTTCAACGAAGTTGGATTGCCCGGCTTCAACGTCATCAAAGACTTCGGTGCATACGACGAGCGCACGCGGCATACCAACGCCGACTACCCCGAGCGCATGACCGAGGACGCACTGAAGCAATCAGCCATCGTCATGGCCAGCGTCGCATGGCAGGCGGCGATGGCGGACGAGAAGATCCCGCGCAAGACCACCAAGTAGCAGATCGTTGGCTCGCACCGCTCTCATCGTTGGTGCCGGCATCGGCGGCCTCTCCGCCGGGCTGGCGTTGCGCAAGGCAGGATGGACGATCCGCATCTTCGAGCGGTCGTCGTCTCCGCGCGAGCTCGGCTTCGGCCTTGCCCTGGCTCCGAACGCCGTCGCAGCCTTGCAAGCGCTGGGCGTTGCTGACGTCGTCAAGGCTCGTAGCTTCGAGCCGCGACAAGCCGAGATGCGCCGGCCCGACGGCACCGTCGTGAAGCGGATGGAATTGCCACCAGAGGCGCTCGGTGGCCCGATGCTCCTTGCGCTGCGTCCGGCGCTTCACGGCGCATTGCTCGACGCCGTCGGCATGGGCTCGATCGCGCTCGAGAGCGATGTCACCGGCTTCAGCATGGCCGGCACGCGGGTGACGCTGCAGATGAGCGGAGGCGAGGTTGCGGAAGGCGACGTCCTGATCGGGGCAGATGGTATCGGGTCCGTGATCCGTCGCGCGATGCATCCGGAGGAAGGAACACCCAGGTCGAGCGGAATTGTGGCCGTGCGCGGCGCCGTTCATGGCGCCCTTGGCCATCTGGGAGATCTTCACGCGGTGTACTACCTCGGGCGCGGAGTGGAGTCGATGTTCGTTCGCGCCAGCGATACCGGCGTCTATTGGTTTCTCTCGATGGCAAAAGAGTTGGTGCCATCGGGCACGCAGGACCCGAGAGAGATTCTCGCGCTCATGTCGCCTGGATTCGATTCGACCTTTCGCGCGGTCACGTCGGCAACAGAGGACCTGCGCTATGACGAGCTCGTGGACCGCGACACGATCCCGTTCTGGGGCAGAGGTGCGGTGACGTTGCTCGGCGACGCCGCGCATCCATTGCTGCCCCATACTGGCCAGGGCGCGGCGCAGGCGATTGTCGATGCCGTGACCGTGGGCGACGCGCTGGCAGGCGCCGTTGACGTCGAGCGCGCGTTGAGAGCGTATGAACGCGAGCGCCGGAAGAAGACTGCGGCGTTACTCCAGCAAGGGCGCCGGACGGCGCGCATCATGGGGACGATGAACCCGCTGGCGTGCTACGTGCGTGAAACGGTCGTGCGGATGATTCCGGTGAAACCGTTCGCGAAGCTCTACGTGAGCATCAATCGTCGCGCAGGCACCGACGTGAGTTGAATCTCCCACTATGTGTTTGATGCTCTACATTGGCACCGACGACGAGGCACGTGGTTCATAGTCGACGCATTGGCTAGCGATTCAAAGTCATGAGCGTGGATGTGCGGAACGTCCTGGACGGAATCGTGATTGGTATCGGCGCCACGCTGATCATGGATCTCTGGAACCTGTTTCTGCAGCGAGGGTTCAACATTCAATCGCTCAATTACTGCCTGCTCGGGCGCTGGCTGCGTCACATGCCGAGCGGTACCTTCAGGCATGCGAGCATTCGCGCTGCAGAACAGAAGCCTCTCGAATGTACCATCGGCTGGATCGCTCACTACAGCATCGGCGTAGTCTTCGCGCTGCTGTTCGTCGTGCTCGTAGCACCTGAGTGGCTGGCGCGGCCAACGCTATTGCCTGTGCTGTTCTACGGAATTGCCACCGTGATATTCCCGTTCTTCATCCTGCAACCGTCGCTCGGCCTCGGCGTGGCGTCATCGCGAGCGGTGAATCCGATGCAGGCAAGACTCAAAAGCCTTGTGACACATACCGTCTTCGGAGTCGGGCTGTACGTCGTCGCTACGATCATGGCAAGCTGGCGACGAATGCCGTCACCTCTCTAATCACGTCGGCCTGACGAGTCAGAAACAGGTAGTGACTTGCACGAGGCCATCGCAGCACACGCGCGCCGGGCACGCCCTTTTCGAATGCGCGCGCTTGACGCTCGGTCAGTGCCTCATCGAAACGATCGAACGCAGGGTCGGGCGTCGCCGCGCCTGTGTCGTGTGGACTGGCGAAGATGGCCAGCGCGGGGAGCGTGATCGTCGTGAATTGCCGGCCGCCCCCAGGAATCGCATCGCGAGCGGACGTTTCGCCACGAGGCTGCCGGCGTTCGGCCTCGGGAAGCGCGAACGGCGCACGAGCCGCCGCTGGCGGCGTGGGAGGAGGCGGGAGAGTAGGGAAGTCCTTCTCGAACTCTCCCGGCACGTCGTAGGCGTACCGATACGCGGCGTCGAGGTAGACGAGCCCCGCGATCCGATCGTTGTGCTCTGATGCCAGGTAGCTCAGTTCCTGGCCGGCGATCGAATGACCGACGAGGACGGGCCTTGTCAGGCGCAGCGACTGAATGACGGCGAGTACATCCTCTCCGAGACGCGCAACGTCGTAACCGGATTGCGGCCGCGACGAAGCGCCATACCCCCGCCGCGTCACCCCATAGACATGCCCGAGCGCGGTGAGCTGTGGTGCGAGCTCGTCGTACACGTGTGCCGTGTTGCCCAACCCGGCGAGCAGCACGATCGGCCGGCCGTTGCCGCCGAAGTCGAGCACTTCGAGCTCCACGCCATCACCGACGTTCACCATCTGAGCTCGATGTGGCGCGGGGTCAACCCACGCAGCTGCCTGAAGCAGCGCGAAGAGCGTGAAAGCAACGCGCACGTGCATGGCTCAATAGACACCGCGCAGTCTCGTCGTGTTCCCTGGCCGGCGCTGTGGCATATTCTGACGCGATGGAGACTGTGGCCGACCCTGTTGTCGTGCAGTCACTGAAGGAGCGTCTCAGCATGCTCCGTCCCGACAGCGCGCGCCGGTGGGGAACGATGACGCCCCAGGAGATGCTGTGTCATCTCGGTGATGCGGCCGCCATGGTCCTGCTCACGCGCCCGAGACCGGCTCCCATCCCGCGTCGCCGTCGTGTCATCGTGAAGGCGATCGCGCTCTGGTCTCCGCTTCCATGGCCGCGCGGGTTTCCGACCAGCCCGATGCTCAACCCGAAAGCGGACGGAACACAGCCATCAGAGTTCACGAAAGATCTCGCGCGCGCGATTGCGGGCATCGATGGCATTGCCACTGCGAGAGCGGACGCGATCGAGCCTGTGCACGGCGTGTTCGGCACGATGTCGCTGCTCGATTGGCAGCGTTGGGCCTATTGTCATACGCATCACCATCTGCGGCAGTTCGGCTTATGAATGTGTACTCTCACGTCCGATGCGTGACTGTCGTCCTGGTCACCCTGCTCGTCCCGACGAATGCGTTCAGTCAGTCTGTCGTCGGTGTTCTCGGGATTGCCGATGAAGTGGCCCCGATCGAGAAGCGACTCCAGGAGAGTCGCGAGGTCACAGTCCAGGGTTACGTCTTCCGCGAGGGCACGCTGAACGGACGACGAGTTGTTGTCGGCCGGTCGGGCGCCGGAAAAGTCAACGCGGCGATCATCGCTACACTCCTGATCGCTCAGTTCAAGCCGTCCGCCATTTTGTTCTCAGGAACCGCGGGAGCCGTCGACCCGTCGCTGTTTCCCGGTGACATCGTGATCGGAAAGACCGTCGCACAACACGACGTCGGGTTGCAGTCGGCGGATGGCATTCGACGAAGAGGCATGCGAAACGCAGTAACCGGCAGTCTCGATCCGTTGCTGGTTCCGGCGCCTGAAACGCTCTTGTCAGTCGCGAGATCGTCGTCTCAGGGGTTGAAACTACCTGATGTTGCCGCACCGAATGGCTCGAAGCGTACGCCGCAGATCGTCGAGGGCGTGATCGTAACGGGCGATGTGTTCATGGCGGATGTCACGCGTCGCGCCGAGCTGCGGAGCTCGCTCGGTGCGACGGCCATTGAAATGGAGGGCGCTGCCGTCATCCAGACGTGCCGCCAGTTCGAGGTGTCGTGCCTCGTGATTAGAAGCATCACCGATCGCGCCGATGGTCAGGCAGGTGCGAGTTACGAGCAATTCCTGGCCACCGCCAGCGAGAACGCGGCTGCACTTGTGACGGCCACGATTGCCAGACTCGGAGATGGAGTTCGATAGGCGTTCGGACGAGGGATGAAACGTTCCGCGCCGACCGCGTTCGACAACGAATGGATCTTTCAGGCCTTCGAAGACCACTCGACCTTCTTCACCAAGAGGATGTTCGGTGGGTTGGCGGCGTACCTCTTCGGCCGGCAGATGATGCTGCTCGTGCAGCCAACCAAGACTGGGCGATGGAAGTGGCACGGAGTGCTGGTGTGCACGGAGTATGAACATCAACGGTCGATCGTCAAAGAGTTCCGGCATCTCGCTCCCCACGACGTGTTGAAGAAGTGGCTCTACATCGACTCGCGCCACAAGCACTTCGAGCAGACGATGGAGCGAGTGGCGTACGCTGTGGCACGTGATGACAAGCGATTCGGCATCCAGCCGCGACCGAGGAGAGGCAAACGCCGCAATGCAGGCTGAGGACATCGCTGGACTCATAAAACGACGCCGCTTCGTCGCGGGATGTGCACGCGCCGCACTGGGGCTATCGTTTGTTTCGCTCGCCGGCTGCTCACGCCCGGAGTCAACGACATCGGCGGCGAAGGACGCGACTGGCGACACCGACGGCTGGGGCGAATTGATCGCCGAGCTCGAGAAGCAGCTTCCTGCGCTAC
>Ga0315912_10001581_pt1 | contig 27156 bp, 48 predicted proteins | sample VfabasoilMG_FD_204469 | JGI IMG/M metagenome (GOLD analysis project Ga0315912, IMG submission 204469) | Garden soil microbial communities collected in Santa Monica, California, United States - V. faba soil | ecosystem: Environmental > Terrestrial > Soil > Garden | place: USA: California... | reverse complement strand
CGTCGCGCTTCGACAGCAGCCCGTTGGGCGCTGCCATTGCGTCTCGCGGTCAGCCGCCACGCGAACCGCGACAGGGACTTCATCAGCTTGGCCCAGTCGGTCAGGAACTCGTTGTACGCCCGGGCGAAGAAGATCGCCGCATAGGCGTCACCGATACCGAACGACCAGCCATCGATCCGGTTGACCGCAACATGCTGGACCGGTGTCTCCCACGCGACAGGGATCCCGTCGATGATCTTCGGCCTCGAGGACGGCCGGTAGCCGAGCGCGGGGTAGATGACCCGCCGGCGTTCGACCCGACGTCGGGTGAGCCCGGAGTACCCGGCCTCGATCACCGTGGTGGTGTAGGACCGGATGTAGAACCACGGCTCGTCGCGGTCCTCAGGGTTGGTGAGGATCTCGTCGACCTCGGTCGGGTCGATGGAGCGGACGGTGACCGATCCGGTACGCGGGTTCGTGAACAGCGCGCGGAACAGGTCACCGTCCGTCGCGAGGGTCCGTTCGGCTTCCTCGCGGGCTTGGGTACTCGAGTACGACCCCTGGTTGGCGTCAAGGAAGTCCTGGATGACGGTGTTGACGTCAGCGTCGCCGGCGTCGACCTGAACGCCGCTGCCCCAGATGTACCCGACCCGCACAGAGATGCCGCGCTTGATCAGCGGGTTCTGGATCGACAGGATCCGGCACAACCCGGCGGCACGCCGGCGGCCTTCGCGGGTGAACTCCTGCGCAGCCTGCTGGCTGAGGGTGACCCAGCCGCGGTCCTCGAGGGCGAGCTCGATGTCGGCGAGGGACTCTTGGAGGAGTTCGACCTCGGCCTGGTAGGCGTCGCGTTCGATCTCGACACGTTCCATCTCCGACAGGGACGAGGCCGGTCCGGTCATCGCAGGCCTCCTCAGCGGTGTCAGTAGGGCGAGATCTGGTAGCTGGCGATCTCGTCGTCCAGGTCGTCTTCGGTGACCACGTCGTCATCACCGGCCAGCAGCGGCTGCAGCAGGATCCGGTTCAGGCCTTGGCTGGTCGCGTCGACTTGGTCGTCGTGGGTGCCGTGCGGGAACGCCGCGGCTTCCTCGATCAGACCGTCAGACCACGGCGCGAGGGACGCGGCAGGGATCCACACGTTGCGGGCCTCGACCAGCGGCGCGACAGCAGAAGCGCGCGCCAACTTCGACCCTTGCGGTTCCTCCGGCACGATCCCGGGGATCTTGTTCCGCAGCGACGCGATGACCGCCGGGCCGTTGGCCTTGTCCTCGACGACCTTCAGCAACGCCTGCGGCCACTGAGCTGACAGGGCCAGGAACTGGCGTCGTGTCTCCACGAAATCCCACCGGCCACGAACCTGGGCGAGGAGGAACGCATCAGCACCACGCCGCATCCACACCTGGCCGACAACCCAGTCCGAGCCCTTGGTGTCCTTGAACGTCATGTCCCACGACTGCAGCATGTCGTCAAAGTTCGTGACGATCCGCGACCCGTCGGGCCGTTCGATCCACAGCGGCAGGTCATACCGCCGCCACCATTCACGCTTCAGCGTGTCACCGGACTGCGGTGCCGGGCGACCTTGGTACAGGCTGGCCCAGGTGCGGGACCCCTTGCTGACCTTGATCGCTTCCCACTGCCGTGTGGTGCGGCCGCGCGCGGACTGCATGAACTCGCCAGGCTCACGGCCGAGCAGGTCGGTCTCGCCCTTGTTCGGGTCGTGGTCCGCTTCGGCCGGGATGTTCAAGACCCGCCACAGGTGGCCATCTTCGGCCTCGATCAGCCGGCCAGCGAGGTCGTCCTCATGCCAGCGGGTCAGGATCACGACGACGGGGGCGCCCGGTGCCAGGCGGGTGGACGCTGAGTCGGTCCACCAGTCCCACACGTTGTCGCGGTAGACCTCGGAGTCGGCCTCTTTGCGGTCCTTGATCGGGTCGTCGATGATCAGGATGTCCGCGGGGCGGCCGGTGACGCCGGCGCCGATACCGACGGACAGGACTCCGCCTTCGTGGCCGGCGAGCTGCCATTCGTGTGCGGCGCCGTTGTCCGGTGCGATCGTGAGCCCCAGTTGCGGGTTCGCGGCGATCGTGTTGCGGATGGCGCGGCCGTTGCGGTTGGCCAGCGACTGGCTGTACGACGCGGTCACGACCCGCAGGTCGGGTCGCTGTTTCAGGACCCAGATCGGGAAGTCTTTCGCGGCCCGGGTCGACTTGCCTTCCTGTGGAGGCATCGTGATGATCAGTCGGCCGTCGGGCTGGTCGAGCAGTTCGACGAGCGCCTGGTCGATGAGCTCGAGGGCAGGTGTCTGGACGGTGGGCTTCACCCAGTTCTTGGTGAGCTCGACGGCCATGGCGCCCGGGGTGGGCCATTCGCGTTTCGCGCCGACCAGGCCGCGGGCGATCTCGGTCGCGAGCGTCATCGTTCGAGATCTCCGGGGCCTTGGCAGGTGAGACACCCGAACCCGATGGTCACGAGGTGCGCGGCGTGCTCATCGCAGAGCCGGTACAGCGGGACTTCGAAGCCGCCGGAGGTCATGCAGGCGTTGCACCAGATCCCGGTGCGCACGGTGCCATGGATGAGGCGGAACACGACGGTGGTGGCCATGGGCTCACCTGCCTCGAGGACCTAGATTGGTTTCATGACTGACGAGATCAGCGAGTGCCCTGTCTGCGGTGCGCGGATCAGGACACGGCGTGTCACGAAGGGCACCCTGCAGAGCCCGAATCTGCGCACGATCACGTACCGCATCTGCAGCGCTGACCCCCGGCACTACAACGTTCAGGCATAGAGCCCGGGAACGACGGAAGCCCCGGAGAGACTCGCGGGGCTTCTGGCTATGGACACACTTCTGGTCCCGAACGACATCATCAGTCATCGACGGCCGTGTCTGCAACATGTCGTGTTGACCGGCGTGTCGCGAAACGTCATCCAGCTGACCTAATGTCGTCGGGTTCCTCGTGATTCTCGATCTTGATGTGTTCGGCCAACAGCCCGATCGTTTCCCCATCCCACGTCTCGTGGCACTCCACGCACGTCGCGGTCGGGTACTTGATCCGCAGGCTTCCACGCACACCGCACAGGGGGCAGGTGTTGTTCGGCTTGAACGCCGGCAGGTCCCAACCGGTGACGACCCGAGCCGCTGCCCACCAGCCACGGATGGTCCGAGCGTTGCTGTCACCTGATGCTGTCAACGATCCAAGGTGGCGGACAGCGGCGATCATCTGCGGGTAGTCGTCATGCGAGCTTCGTTCCCCATGGTCGTGAATCAGCATCCGGTGCGTCTCGTGTTCGATCCGCATCACCAGTTCGATCGCTTCCAACCGTCCGGAGGGCTTGGACGTGAACTGGCGTTTGCCTTCCTCGACGGCTTGGGATGTCTCAACTGCCCACTGCAGCTGCAGGATCAGCGGCGGGTTGACGGTGATGTGCCGGCTGGTGACGGGCGTGATGGAGCCGTCGCGGTTGTGGTTGAGGATGGTGCGGGGTTCGGCGTGCTTGGTGTGTTCGCAGAGCGCGGCGATGTAGTCCGACAGCTCCCATTGGCTGAACTCTTCGGGGAGGGAGCGGCCGGTCGGTGAGATGGTCTCGATGTGGGCGCGGGTCACGATGGTGAGGGGTACGTTCTCGCGTGGGAAGTCGCGAGTGTGTGCGCGGGGTCCTGGTGTGCAGTGGTCGCACATGAGGGGTGGGAGGTCGGACCAGGGGCAGCGGTCTTCGGTCATCGTCGTGGCCCGATCTCTTCTCGACCGTCGTCGTACGGGTTGCCAGGGTTGACGGTTATCTGGGGCGGTGCGGTGCGGAGCCTTGGGCATATGTGTTCGACGCCGAGCTCGAGGACGCCACATTTCGGGCAGGGGTCACGGAGCGTGCGGATCGACGGGTTGCATTGCCGGATCTTCATGCTTCGGGCTTGGTCTTGGATCCTCTGCGCTTCGTGCTGGAGCAGCTGCCGAAGCAGGTCGGCACCAGCCGGCGTGGGCGCTCGACCGGCGACTCTCTTCACGGCTTCGATGAACTGGGAGGCATCGGGCGTGATGGTGACGATGACGTCGGCGGTCGCGGTTCGGCGTCGACGAGCTCGCCACGCCGCGATGAAGGTGGCGGTGCACGCCAGGGCGATGGTTGCGCCGATGATCCAGTAGGTGGTGGTCATGATTTGTCCTCTCGTCCCTCGTAGACCGAGGCGTAACGGCGGCAGATTTCCCCGAACCACGGCCAGTCCATAGGGCCTATCTCGTTCGTCATTCCCCATTGCTGGAACGCATCGGCCACTTCGGCTTGGGCTTGCTTCTCGCGTTCCGCGATCAGTGGTTCGACGGCGGCAAGCGCGGCACGGGCCGGGCGGCGGAAGTTGACGTCTTTCCATTCCTCGCTGTGGCCGGTGTCGTCACCGATGCCTTGCCAGGACCAGCGGTTGTGATCGTCCACCGAGTCGGGGTGGTAGGTGACGACTTCGCCGGTTGCTTCGGCCCACGCTCGGGCTGCGGCTTCGACCATCTCGTCGCTGATGCCGCTCACGGGACTCGCCTGCCGATGTTGGCGATGTGATGGAACCCGCAGCCCTCGCAGGAGATGGACGGATAGACCGACGTGCCATCGAGGGTCTGCCAGTTCGGCCAAGGCAGCATTGTCACGGTCGCCTTCTCGTCGCGGTTCCCATCGGTCTTGCATCGGTGCGCGAACCAGATGTGTTGGCCGTCGTCGTCTAGCCAGCAGCCTTCCTCTTGGTGGAACTCGCTGATCGTGTAGAGGTCACTCATGTGTTCTCCCCGGCGCAGCCGGGTCCGACGAACTGGATGACGTCATCGCCCTAGCAATCGACTGCATGGACTGTGAGGCACGCTTCCTGGCGTCACCAACCGTGTGGCCCAGGTCGCTCATCGTCCATCCGCTTCGCTGAACTGTTGGCCGTTGGCGAGCTGCGCGTACACCCAGTCGGCCTTGCCGACGATGTGACGCAACGCCTCTAGTTCCGTCCCGAACACCACGATCTCGTCGTATCCGCCTTCACCTGGCTCTTGGTTCATCCGCGCCACCACGTGATGCGCCCGCGGTGCCTTCTTCGCCGGCTTCGCCTCACTCATGACCCGTCCTCCTCTCCACCGAGCACGCCACGCAACGTGCGACCCAGATATGTGCCGGCCACCGACTCCTCCTCAACCACCTCAGACAAGACCCGCTGCACGTTCCGCAAGGCAGCGACCAGCAACTCGACCGCACCCAACTCCTGCTCGTCGTACGCCTTCAACGCATCCATCACCGTTATCGGTGTCATCCCACTCCTCCTCCTTCGATCGCCAGGAACTCCTCCGCAGCGATCACCTTGAACTCATGCTTCTGTTCGTCCGTCAACCGCATTCGGGTCAACGCACGTTCGAACTTCGCAACGACCATCCGGGCGTCCCGCTGCTCGAGTTCGATGCGGTGGTCCTCAATGCCGGCCGCGTGACACGCCTTCGCGACATCCAGGTAGTGCTTCCGCTCGCCCTGATACAGCCGCACCCACACCGAAGGCTCATTAAGTCCCGACACCGAAGACCGTTCCGCCAAGCCACCGCGCTCCGTATCCGCGACGACCGCGCCCAACCACTCCACATGCCCGGCACTGCGATGCAGCTCCTGCAGCAGCGCCGTATGCGGATCCACCACGACCGGGATCCCGAACGACTCCAGAGCCAGCAACGCAGAGCGTTCCTGCTGCCGGCGCTCGACCGCAGCCTTCACCTGCGGAGCCTCACCACCATGGGCCTGGCACACCGTGAAGTCCTTCTTCGGATACTTCATGCACGGCTGGCTCGGATCAGAGCTCCTGTGACCAGAGCACCGAGGATGAGGCTTGCCGCATTGAAGGCACTCCATGGGTCCGGAGCTTGAGGGGGAGTTCATGGGTTCAGTCCTCCGTTCTGGGGTGTCGGTGTCCTGCTGCGGAGGTGGCGGTGTTCCGCTCCGGCACCACCTCCGTAGGAGGCGGAACAGTGGAACAGGCTTTGACCTGCGGTTTTGTGGGGGTTTTCGCCTGTTCCATGGGGGGTGGGTGGAACAGAGGCTGGTTTTTGGTGTTTGTGCTGGTCAGTGGGTGTTCCGGTGGTGCTTGGAACAGGCTGGAACAGGGGTTTTCCACAGGGGGTGTTGGAACAGGAGTGCGTTTGTGAATTGGTCATTTGGTGGCGTCTCCTTGGAGGGTGGATTCGTTGAATGCGGTCCAGGCGAGGGCGTGTCTGGAGCCGGTTCCGAGGACGCGTTGGATGCTGGTGGTGGGGGTGTTGAGGGCGTCGGCGACTTCGCGGATGGTGATGCGGTGGCCGGCTTTGATTCGGGCTTGGCGGGCGTCTTTGTAGACCTGGTCGGAGCCGTCGAGTTCGGGGGTCCAGGGCCAGTGGCCGCCGCGTCGGAGGTGGGTGGGCCAGGAGCGTTCTTCGCGGGCTCCGCGCCAGTGTTTGAGGTCGCCCTCTTTGGCGAGCCAGATGCCGATCTCGGGCCAGCGCATCCACCCGGACCAGCCATAGGGTTCTTGGGGTGGTTTGCGGTTCTTGGCGTCGGTGACGGGGGCTTTGGCGGAGTGGCCTTCGAGGATGATGGCGCAATCGTGGTCGGCGCGGAGACGGTCGAGGAACATCGCGACGGGCTTGGAGGACTTCTCCTCGATCGGGTCGCCGTTGGCGAGCTTGTAGATGGGGCCGATGAGGAGGAGGTCGGGTTTGACGGTCTTGACGCGGTGGTTGAGCCAGGCTTGGTCTTCGCCGGTGGTGAGGTCGAGGCCTTCGATCCTGATTTCGATGCGGAGGTTCTCGGGTTTGAGGTCCTTGCCGGCTTTGGTGCGCATGGCTCCGTAGAGGCGCCGGTTCTGGCGGCGTGAGTTTTCGACGTCGACGTGCAGGACGGTGATGGGTTCGATGGGGTCGAGGGTGAAGGGGTGGATGCCGGAGGCGGCGGTGAGCGCGATCTGGCGCAGCAGGGTGGTTTTGCCGGCGCCGGGTTCGGCGGTGAGGATGATGCGTTCTTGGTGTTCGATGAGGCCGGGGATGACCCAGTGGTAGGGGTCTTCGTCGCCGGCGAGGAGTTCGTCGATGGTGGGGATGTTGGATGCGGCTGTGGGGCCGACGAATTTGAAGGCTTGGTCGAGGGCGTCCATGACGCGGCCGGAGACGTCGACGAGGTTGCCGGTGCCGCGGTTGGTGATTTCGGCGAGGCCGTGGCGGAGCTCGTTGGCGACGAATCGGCCGTCGGCTTCTTCGTGGACGATGGCGGCGTACTGGACGGCGAGGTCCGGGTAGTCCCCTGGCAGCTGGGGGAGGATCGATGCGACTTTGGCGAGGTGGCCGGCGCGTTTGAGTTCGGCGAGGACGAGGGTGTGGACAGGTGGGTGGCCTTCGCGGTCCGCGACGGCGGTCATGGCGTCCCAGATGGTCTGGTGTTTGGGTTCGTCGAAGTCGGCTGGGCCGAGGATGGCGGCTGCTGCGTCGAATTGGTCGGGGTCGTAGATGAGGGAGCCGAGGAGGGCGCGTTCGGCTGCGAGGTGCGCGGGTTCGGTGCGTCCGGTGAGTGGGCGGACGTTGTCGGCTGGTGGGGCGTCGTCGTCGCTGTATGGCGGCTGTTCGTCGTCGGCCACGGGGCTGCTTTCTGCGGGGTCTGAGGTCATGGGGTGCCCCGTTGTGGTGCGCCGGTGGGGCTAGGCCGGTTGGGGGCGCCTGTGGGGGAAAGGACCAAAGACCCACACGTGGCGACGCACCGGTTCATGGGTGTCACTCCGGGGTTTTGCTGATGGTTTTGTCGGCCTGTTTCTGGTCTTCGGTGGGCAGGTCGTAACCGGAGTCGATGAAGGCGTGCCAGAACGCTGCTTCGTTGGCGTCGGCGCGTTCGTCGGCTCGGTGCCTGGTGTTGGTGTAGCCGTTGTCTGCGGTCTGCGCGAGGCAGGCCAGCAGCAGTTGCATGACCTGGGTATCGCTCAGGTTGGCCCGGACAGCTTCGGCGAGCGCCTCACCGGCGTAGTCGTTCTTCTCGCGGATGACGAGGTCGTCGACGCCGGCGGCTTTGGTGATCCGCTCGATGACGGCGGGGCCGTAGCTGTTGATGAGTTTGCCGGTTGCGACCCGCAGGTGCGCGAGGAGTGGTGAGTCGACCTTCAGTCCGCGGCCGAGCTCGACGACGTGCTCGAGGCGCATTTGGTGCCGCAGCTCGAGGGCCTCCTGGTCGGCCTTGAACTTGGCCCGTTCCAGCTTCTCGCGTTCCTTGCGTTTGGCGACCTGCTCGGGTGTCTCATCGGCACCACCCTTGAGGGGGTTGAGGAGGACCGGCTCGGAGTTCCACCAGCCGGCGTCATCACCGGGGTAGTACGCCGCTGCCTGCTTCGGATTCTCGCTGTTGACCCGGTTCCATTCCTTGGACGCGTACCAGCCGTGCTGGGGCATCGTGTCGACGACAGGGAGGCCCGACTTCTCGTACTTGGCGCGCAGTGCCCGGTGTTCGTTGATGACGTTGATCCGCTTGGCCAGGCGTCGGGCTTCGTACTCGTCGAGCTTGCCGTCGGCGAGGAACTTTTCGGCTTCCTCGAGCAGCTGCGGATAGTCGGCGAACTCGAGGATGTGCTCGGCGGTGGCCAGGGTCATCTGATGGCCGTGGAGCGCTTCGGTGGCGGCCGCGGGCAGCCTGGTCAGCTTGAGTCGGGCCTTGACTGTGGCTGGGGACCTGCCGGTGGCCTTGGCGATTGCCGCCGGCGTGACGCCCTCGAGGGTCAGTTGCTCGTAGGCGGCTGCCTCCTCGACCGCGGACAGGTCGGCGCGGCGGCCGTTCTCGACGAGCATCGCCTCGATCTGCTGGGCGCGCGTCAGGAGGTGGTCGTAGACGATGACCGGGATCTCGGCCAGCCCGGCCTTCTTCGCGGCCGCGAGACGACGATGGCCGGCGATGAGGAGGTAGCCGAGCGTCGCCCGGCTGCCGTTCCTTTTCGGATAGGTGGTCTCGATGACGCCGATCGGCTGCAGGATCCCCTGGGCCTTGACTGAGGCAATCAACTCAGGGTCGGGGGTTGCGTCACGGCGGACGTTGTCAGGATGAGCGTCGATCAGCTTGACGTCGACGGTGGTAAGGGTGCTCATGACTTCTTCGCCTTCTCGTCGTCGTCGACCGGCGTGTGGGACTTGGTGCAGACCTTGGGCTCGGTGAAGTCGACGACGTGCCCGCATGAGGACCAGACGCACGGCGGCCATTCGGGGCCGGCGCCGCGGGCGTGCGAGATCTTCGTGTCGGCGTACTTGTGTTCGCACAGCGCGCAGTTCAGGACGGTCTGGCCGGTCTTGTCCATCACCTTGGTGACGTTGGCCTCGAGGGGGTCCTTCTGGGTCAGGGTCGGTTGCGGGTTCCGCTTGAAGTACAGGGCGCGTTCGAGGGCACGCATGTGGTCCTCGATGTCCTTGTCGGCCGCGGGTTCGATGCGGTTGACCTCGAGCTTGACGGCGTGGGACTGGTCGTCGCCTTCGATGCGTTCGGCGACGCGGAGTTCGACGATGGCCATGTAGTTCGATCCGAGGTTCTTGTACATCTTGGTCGAGAGCTCGGGTGTGATGCCGGTGTTGTCGGTCTTGGATCGTGCGGCGACCTTGGCGGTGGTTGCGGACATGATCAGTTGTTCCTTCCGGGGTTGTTGTTGAGTGAGATGTCGCGGAGCATGGCTTGGGCGAGTCGTACTTCGGGTAGCGAGTTGAGGCCGACGAGCTCGAGCGGAGTCGGGGCTCGGAGCGTCATTTCGTCGGTGACGATGGAGGCGTTGGCGCAGCGGACGCAGAGGCTGATGGCGCCGGGGAAGACGGGCATGTCCGCGGCGACGCAGGTCGCGCAGTCCATGTGGTGGGAGCAGTGGGGGCAGGTCATGTCGAGGTCTGTATCGGTCATGCGGTCTCTCCGTCCGGGATGAAGCGTTTGGTCAGTCCGCCGGCCCAGTGGCCTGGGGGTAGGGCGTCGAGTTCGGTGGGTTGGGCGTGTTCGTAGCGGCGCAGCAGCGTGCAGGTGGTGGGTTGGACTGTGCGGTGGGTGTGGCCGCAGCTGGGGCAGACGTAGACGGTGCGGGCGGCGCGGCCGGTCATCGGGCGGCACTTCTTTGGAGCTTGCGGCGGTCGCGTTCGGAGAGTCCGCCCCAGACGCCATAGCGTTCGTCGTGGTCGAGGGCGTACTGCAGGCACTCGTTCTGGACGGGGCAGGTGGCGCAGACTTTCTTGGCTTCGCGGGTGGTTCCTCCTTTTTCGGGGAACCATTCGTCGCCACCGATGAAGGTGCAGGCGGCCTGGTTGTGCCATTCGGGTGGGGTGAGCCAGTCCTCGATGTGGTCGGCGGCGGTCATGAGGCCACCTCGAGCGCGTCAGCCGCGCGGCGGTAGGCGACGTCGACGGTGATCTTGTCGCCGCGGCGGAATCCTTGGGCGATGAGCCGGTCGGTGTGTCGGGCTGCGACTTCGGGGGCTATGCCGTGGGCGACGAGTTGGGCCATGGCGTCGAAGTGCGCGGCCTCGTCAGGGGTGATGTCGCGGCGGTTGCCCGGTCCTTCCCACCCGGTGTCGACTGAGACGTAGCCCTGGCGGATCCAGTAGTCGGCTTGCCTGTAGGTGATGCCCACCTGGTCACAGATGCTGGTCAGCGCGGTCATCGTGGCACTCCTTGGTCGATGCGCTGGCGCCGGCGTTCGTCTTCGCGGATCGCAGATTCGAAGCATTGGCCGCATCCGACGCGGCCGACCTTGGGTCTGGTCGTGTGGGTGCACTCGGCTTTGACCTTCTCGGCGAGCGGATGCGCCAGAGACAGCCAAGGGGCTTCGACCTGGACGGGGCGGCCGCGCTCGGCCTGGCCGTTCTCGGCTCGATCCATCTTGCGGCGGTGAACGACCATGTCGATGGCATCACCCATCCGGGCTTGGCCGCGACGGAGACGCTCTAGGGAGTCGTCGTCGAGGTCGAGGAGCTGCAGGTAGTAGGAGACGTTCGAGTCGGAGATGCCGACCTGGCGGGCGATCTCACGCTGGGTCATGCCGCGGTTCTTGAGGTGGCCGAGGGCTTCAGCCTTCTCGACAGGGTTGAGGTCGGAGCGCTGCATGTTCTCGACGAGCATCAGCACTACCTGGTCGAGGGTTTCTTGGTCGCCGTGCCGGATCACGACGGGCACGCGGGGCAGGCCGAGTTGGAATGCGGCTTCGTAGCGGCGGTGGCCGGCGAGGATCAGGAAGTGGTCGTCCTTGGTGGGGTGTTCGGTGACGACGATGGGTTGGACGATGCCGTTGGCTTCGATGGACGCGGCGAGGTCTGTGAGGTCGCCGAGTTCTTCGCGGACGTTGGCGGGGTGGGGGGTGAGGCGGTCGATGGGGATCATGGCGGCGGACTGGCGTGGCTGATTCATTCGGTCTCCTGGGCCGGGTAGATGGCGATCTGGGCGCCCGGATTGGAGTCGTAGACCTTCGACGCGGCCAGAGAGACCACGAGCGAGTCGTCGCGATAGACGCCAGCCGTGCCGAGAGCATCGAGAGTCGACCTGACGGTCTTATCGACATCGGGCTTCGTGGCCACGAACACTGGTGCGGACGGCTTGAGCTCGTGCGCGAACTTGCCCGTGCGGTAGTGGCCCTTCGGTCGAGGGAAGAAGAACGTGATGTGCACCTTGACCGGGCCCATGAACTGCTGGACCCCGAACCGGTCGATGGCCTCGATGGCGGCGGCGACGACGTCTTGGCGCCAGGGCTTGACCTTCTTGGAGGACTCGATCATGACGCCGTTGCCGACGTGGCGTTTGGAGCCCTGCGCGGCAGGTATGCCGTAGACCCGGAACGCAAGGGACGTCATGACAGGTGGCCTTGCTCGAGGCGTCGGGCTTCACGTCGGCGGGCGCTCCGGTTGGCTCGGTCGTCGGCGATCGCCATCACTAGGAGACAGAAGGTAATGACCACGGACAGGCCGCCGAGAACGGCGAGGCCTAGGACGGTCGTACGCCAGAGGATCTCGATCATGAGACACCCAGCTGGTGCTCGGCGCGGGCGACGGCTTGGCGGCTGGGCCTGAAGCGGGCCATGACGTCGCGGGCGGTGAGTGCGCGGTGCCAGGTGCGGACCAGGAGCCAGAACATGGCGGCGAGGAGGCCCGGGATCCCGTAGACCAGGAGCGCGCCGAGGATGATCTCGTTCATGCGGCGGCCGCTGTCTCGACGATGTGTGGGCCTTTGGCTTCGCGTTCGGTGGTGATGATGAACAGCCATTGGCCGTCCGTTGACCTCACCTTGGGCGGGTCGCAACGCACGCAGGCGCAGTGCCGGGGCCGGTGCGGTCGCAGGTTGTTCCAGACGGCGCGCGGACGGCGACGTGAGTACGGGTTCATCGGATGGCTCCTTGCTCGACGTCGACGAGGAACTTCGCCAACTGCTCAGGTGACGCGGTCTCAGGCACCCGGCCAGTGCGACGCCGCAACTCGACACGCAGGGCACGCTCCGGATCACCGATCGTGTAGCCGACCGACCAGAACGCCAGGGCGCGTTCCCACAGGTCGGCGGCGGCCTGCTCGTCGAACAAGGTGGGTGCTGGCGTTGGTCGGGGCATCAGACGACCGCCTTCGCGATCAGCCCGGTGTGAAGCGGCCAACCAGCGTCGACGCCGTCATGCTCGGTGCCTTGCTTGTCGAAGTAGGCGCGCAGGCTGTCCTGGTTGGCGCGATGCCAGCTGCGTTGCAGCGAGTACATGTGCGCCGGCGTGTACGTCGTGATCTGTGGGTTGGTCTCGCAGAGCGCCAACGCCAATAGTGCTGCGCCGAACGCGTCAGCGGTTGCGTCGTGCGACTCGGTGAACGGGACACCGAAGCGTGCGCAGAGGGCGGGCAGCTTGTAGACCCAGCCCTTGCCGGTGGCCGGGTCCCTGAAGCTGCGGGTGACGTTCTTGTCGATGCCGCGCGCCAGGACGATCGGGTCGACGACGGTGTGGAGGTCCGCTTCGCTGTGGAGCAGCTCGAGGAAGCTGTAGCCGTGGCGTTCGGTCTCGCACTGCAGGAGCGAGAGGTCGTAGGAGGCGTTGAACACGACGAGTGGTTTGCGGGCCCGCAGGATCCCGGTGACGGTGCCGGCGATCTCGCTGACGGCGTCCTTGGGGTCGCGGCCGAGGTCGCGTGCCTTCTCGGTGGTGATGCCGTGGACGGCGGTTGCGCCGGCGGGGATGGGGATGCCGGGGTCGATCAGCCAGGCGCGTTTGTCGGAGATCTCGCCGTCTTCGACCTTGACGACGGTGGCGGTGACGATGCGGTCGTTGAAGACGTCGACGCCCGATGTTTCGCAATCGAAGGCATACCAACTCGGGGACCATGGAGTGCTCATGCGATGCGCTCCCGCTTGGCGCGCGAGTACTCGGCTTCGCAGCGATTGCAGACATCACAGATCGGTTCACCGAGCCGCTTGTGGCGGTTCCGGCCGGAGCCCGGTGTGCCGCACGACGGGTGTTGCCGTTCGGAAACGGGGACGGCGGTCCACCGGTATGGGTGCAGGTCGTCGTCGCTGAGGTCGGGGAACGTGCGCTGGATCAATTCGGTCATGCGCCGGCCCCAATCTCGGGCGGGCGTCCGTGCAACCGGCAGAATTCGCTGCCACGAAGAGCTGGAAGGTCGCAGCCGTGCCTGCCATTCGGCCCAGTTTTGGCGCTACACCAACCGACCGCTGGCGGGTACTCGAGGTCTATGTCCGGAGCAAATTGGAGCCCGGCGTCTCGAATTACCCGGCGCACCTCATCCAGCGACAGCGCTCCGAAATTTCGAAGGGCGCGCAACTCAGCCTCTGAGTATTTGGCGAGCTCCGCGAGAGTCTGGATGCCTTGCCGGCGCAAGGCATTGCTGATGCGTTGGTTACCCGCGAAGGCATCCTCGACCGTTGAATCAGCATTCAGCGACGGGACCGGACCGTCGAGCAATTCGGAAAGACGACGGATGGCTTCGCCCCAAGCCCGTGCGTGTCCTCTTCGCGGCCGTGCGGTCCCGTTCTCCCAGCGAAACAAAGCTGAAGGATCCACTCCCAGGGCTTCAGCCAGGCGGCGCAGACTGATACCCAGCTCTTCGCGCACACGCTTGGCCTCCGCCGGATCGACCAATGTCGATCGCACCTCAGCAACCAGATCATCGATCGAACTCTTGACCCGCAGCTTCCGCTCAAGCGGACTCATCCCTTCAGCCCAGCCGCTGATCTCTACGGTCATCGCTTCGCCTTCTTCTTGAAGAGGCGTTTCAGCACCTGGACGTCGGCGGTGCCCCGCACGCGGTGCGAGTACTTGGTCTTGCAGGCGTTCGCTTCGCGGCGGGTGAGGTGGACGCTAATGACCTTGTCGGTGTGCGCGTCGACCACGACGTAACCGGGAAACCGCGGCTTGTTGTAACTCGAGTCGACGATCACTTCGCGGCCGTCTTCTTCTGCGCCTTGATCCACGTCAGGTAGCCGGTCAGGTCCTCAGTCGTGGCGTCGGAGAGCAGCTCGCCTTCCTTGATCTCGGCGTACTTGGCTTCGAGATCCCAGCCCGTCATGCCCTTGGCTGTGCCGGTCTCGTAGACCTCCTTGAGCAGTTGCTCGCGGTCGTCGTCGACGACTTCACCTTCGACCGGCTCGTCGTCGTTGTAGTGATGCGAGACGGACTCGGCACCGACGTCGGGCGCCAGATTGATACGCACCGATTCGTCCGCGGCGATCGCCACGGCCAGGTCGGTGCCCTTCGGCATCCACTTCGCGAGCTTCAACACGCAGGTCTTGTGGGCCATGGCCTCGAAGTTGTCGCGCCACGGGCCGACGATCCGGCCTTCCTTGGTCTTGGCCATGGCGTGCGCGTCACGATGCGCTTCGACGTCGGATTGGGTCATCACCACGAACGCGCGGCCGCCACCCTTGACCTTCACGACCGCGTAGTAGGCGATCGGGTTGCCGCGATCGCCACCGAGGTGCGGCTTGTGGTCGAGTCGGTCCTCGAGCCCGTAGGCGACGTCGAACTCGTCGTGTTCGTAGACCGTGCGAGCGATCAGCGATTCGATCTTCCCGGACCGCCACGCAAGCTCGACAAGACCTTGGTAGCCGATCACGAGTTGCGCCTTCTGAGCCCTCGAGCGCGAGTCCCAGAACGGCAGGACCCAAGCGTGGCCGAGCACCCCCGGGCGCAGGCCGAGCTGGGAGCAGGTCATCAGCGCACCGAGAACCGTGCGGGGGTCCGCCTCTGCCAGCTTCGGCGTCATCCTCAGTGCGGTGAGGGCGTCGCGGACGAGCTGCTTGGCTTCGACGCCGCGCGGCATGGCCATCTGGAACTGGGACTCCATGGCCTCGATCTGCTTAGCCAGGGGTTGCGCTTGTTCGACTTTGGCGACTTCTTGGCCAGCGGCACGGTCGCGGAGGGTGTTGGTCATGGTCGGGCCTTTCACTTCAAGAGGAATCGGGGAGACGGGGAAGATTCGGTGATCCACTCGCCGGCGAGCAGCTGCTCGTACAGCTCGGGGTCTTCGGACTTGAGCTCGGCCAGCGCCTTCGTCGGCACTGAGTACGACGCAGACGGCCGCCGGTAGGTGAAGACCGGTTCCTCGTTGACGACACCGATCTCGCCGTCGTCGAGCAGCGCGATGAGCGCGGCCTTGGCTTTTTCCTTCAGTGCGGCCGCGGCCTTCTCGTCGACGTGTGCCGCGCGGTATTGGGCGACCCACTTCTCGACGTCCTTGGGCGGGAGTTCACGGGTGCCGGCACGGGATTCGTACAGCTTGTTCAGCAGCCCGATGAGGACGCCGTCCGAATCCGGTTCGACGTCGGGCGGGTTGTTGTCCTCGACGGCCTGCCAAAGCGCGGACGCCTTCTCGATCAGGAAGGTCTCGAGCTGGACGTCGGGCTCGTAGGTGAACTCGAGCATCTGCTGGCCACCGATGAGGACCGCGACGTGCATGTGCGGCAAGCCGGTGACGAGACGTCCCCAGGCGACCTGGGCGAGGACGTCGTCGGGGATGTCGTCACGGAACATGCCGGCCTTGAACGCGGACCGGGTCTTGACCTCGAGGCCACAGATCTCGGCGTCAGGGCATCCGTGGACGAGGCGGTCGAGGGAGGCCCGCTGCCAGTCATGTTTCGTGTTGGCGACGACGCCGACGCGGACGACCTGGACCTTGTTTCGGCGTGCCCATTCCTGGGCGATCGGGTCCTCGAGAATGTGTCCCCATTCGCCGGCTTCGGAGACGAGATCATCGAGGATGTCGCCACGCTTGTCGTGCCAGACCGAGAGAGCGTTGCCGTACGGGGAGTCGCCGAGGATCTTGGGCAGGTCGGTGCCGGTGATGCCGGCGCGGCGTGCAGCGAACCATGGCGGGGTGCCGGCATCGGCGTCGGTGACGATGCGGCCGGTGGGCGAGACGTGGCCGATCGCCTGGATGGTGGCAGTCATCAGAGGTCCCTCTCATCAAGAGCGGCCGACAGCGCGTCGTCCGCGTTGAGTTCGTCTAGGTACGCCGAGCAGCTCGAAGCGCAGTTGTCGTAGTGGTGCCATCCGTTGCCGCAGGCTTGGCAGTCGAAGGCGTTGACTCCGTCGTCGACGGCTGGCTCGATGAGCTCTTCGCAGTAGGTGCAGTCGACGACGTCGACATTGAGGACGCTCATCGGAGGGCCTCGCGTTCGATCGTGCTGGTCAGGTAGTCGATCGACTCGACGACCGCGAGCAGCGCGTGGCCGATGGCCTGAAGGGCGACGAGCTGGGCCCAGCCGTCCTCCATGTCGACCACGTTGGACTTCTCGAGAAGCGCGGCGGCATCGTCGGTGCGGGCGCTCATCGGAGGCCGCCTGTCAGGTCGATCGACTGGTTCGTCTCGGCCTCGAACTTGCGGATCGACCTGGTGTCGAGCCATGTGACGACGATTGAACCGACGACGACGAGGACGCCGATGCCGATGGCGAGGGCTTCGTAACTCATGACGCCACCTCGATCGCGCGAACGGCCGCTTGGTACTCGGCGTAGGCCCTGTCGTGGCGTTCGACGAATTCGCGGAGCCGGTCGTCGATGATGACGATGTCGTTGTCCCTGGCGGCTTCGGTGAAGACGTGGGCGACGGCGCATTGCACGGCGTGGAGTTGCGCGAGCTTGATGTCAGCGGCGGTGCTGGTTGTGGCGGTGTTCTCCATGAGAGAATCTCCTTGTTCGTGGAGCCCGGGTTTCTTCTTGCGGAGGGAGCCCGGGCTCCGGTTCTTTTCAGGACGCCTTGGCGCGACGTTTCTGACTTGCGGTGACGAACCGGACAGGCTCGTCGAGCTCCGGCTTGAGAGCCGGAACGGTCTTCGGGTTGGGGGTCAGGAGTTCCTCGAGCGCTGACTCCGGGATCAGCCAGGTGCGGCCGACTTGGACGGCGCGGATCTGGCCGCGCTTGCACATGCGGGAGATCTCGGCCGCCGTCCGGCGCAGTTTCGGTGCTACCTCGGTGGTTTTGAGGTAGTTCTCCTCGAGCGCCTTCATGACGCCACCGACTCCGCATTGGGTGTCGCGAGGAGTGTGCGGCGGTCTTGGATCTGCAGCGCCTCGAGCAGCGCGTTATAGACGGCCGGGGAGACGCGCCGGTTGTGGCCGAGTTCGAGTTTGGCGATGTAGGACCGCGTCTTGCCTACCTGCTGTGCCAGCTCTGCCACGCCGACGCCGCTGAGTACGCGAATTTGTCGCAGCGCATACCCATTGATCTCGATTGCCGTGGGGTTGAGAGCCATGAGCCGATACTAATCACACCTAGTAACAGGTGTCAACATCTAACGTCAGTCACACATCAAACCTGACGCCATCTGCTGAAAGATACCGATGTAACTCTGTTTTCCGAGCCGCTAGCGCATCACGGGTGTGACTAGGTGGCACTAGATGTTCCTAGAGGTTTCTGTCACTATCAGGTCGTGGCTAGCAAGGACGCGGACGAGCATCGCCAAGAGCTCGGGAAACTCGTTGAGAAGGCTCGCCGGCGCCGGTTCGGCTCAGTACAGAAGGCGCTACGAGCCAGCGACGTCAGTCGAGCTACATGGCTCCGGATCGAAGCCGGGCAGAGTGTCCGCGAGGACCGGCTAGCAGCCGCAGAGAAAGCGTTGGGCTGGCCACCCGGCACGGCTTTCCAGCTCCTGGCGGACGGCGTTCAGACGACGATCGAGCTCGACGAGGACGGCAACATCATCAGCCGTGGCGTCACGATCAATGTTCCACCAGCCGCGGTCGCCTCGGCCAGTCCGACAAACATTGCGTCCATGTCAGAAGAGGAATTCGAGGCCTTCTATCAGGAGGTCACGCTCGAGGCTCAGCGTCGAATGCGGCAAGCTGTAGGTCGACTGAAGCAGGTCGAAACCGAACAAGAGCAGCCCTCATGAAGACGCTGATCCGGTCGGCGTCCAGCAGCGAAGACTGACTGTCACCGCAGGCATTTAGTGTCGGCCCGTGTCCTACCACCCCTGGCGCGCGCTCCGCGACCTCACACACATCTCTCTCCTCTGGCGTGAGCGTCTACCCAACGGCGACCTCGGACACTGTCTACATGCGCACCGGCTGATCATCCTGTCGCGCCGGCAAACCCAAGCCGAGCGACGCTGCACGATCGCGCATGAGCTCGTTCACTTGGAGCGTGGGCCTTGCGCTCCAAGTCACGTTGGACGTGAGGAGCTCGTCGTTGAGCGCGAGGCTGCACGCCGGCTCATCTCGATCGAGGCCCTGGCCGAGGCGATGGCCTGGTCGACGGACTCGGCCGAGGTCGCCGAGGAACTCTGGGTCGACGAACCGATGCTGAAGGCCCGGCTCGATTCGCTGCACCCAGCCGAGCGGGCCTACTTGCGGCAGCGGTTGAGCACGTGAGACCACGATCTGCTGTTGGAGAACATCCTCCAGTAGCATCCACGAGGGAGCAGGTGCTTGATGGGCTCCTATGCAGGTCGCGACGCGTGCGGGTACTTACACGGATGTGTTTCTCCCCGGCCCATCGCCGTGGCACCATCGGGCATGTGGCGCCCTCCCCGGAACCCTGTATGGCCTGATGGAAACCGTGATTGAATGCACACTCGCCCGGGTAGATAATTCCGGAACACGAGTTCACGATGACACGTTCATCTAGATATGCAGAAGCGCAAGTTGAGGAAGGGCTCAGGTGAGATGACCGCATTCAGTGTTGTCCACCCAGGCACCGAGCTCGGACGCCGATTCCGCCACCCTTCTCAGCTTCGGTTCAAGATTCCCAGGATCTCGACGACTCTAGGAGAGCTTGACGCGACCCAGACGTTGCGCACCCTGTGGTCTGAGGTTCCGGCTTTCCGGTACGTCGAATCTGACGACTGGGATCTGGCATCGAGGGAGCTGCGCGAGTCAGTCCTTGAGCTGCTCAACCAGCACCCGGAGCTGCTGAGGAAAATACTGATTGCCTGGATCGAGGACACGTCGATTCCGCTGCCGCGTCGGAAGCAGATCGCCGATGAAATGGTCCAGATCCTCGAGGACTCGGTCAAGAACAACGCGTCGGAATCTGGAGTCCTGGAGACCAGTTCTTGACGGACACTCCAGCGATCCCTGAATCCTCGGGTGACGCTGGCCGGTCCGACATCGAAGCGACTCAGCTCCCCGACCAGCTGCGCGAGATACTCGAAGGCGAACTGATCGAGGGTGGCGACAACCCCCAAACCATGGCGCGCCTAGTCGCGTTGTTCGAGCACCATTCGGGGCCACTGCCAGATCCACGGACGATCGCCGGCTACAAGGACATCGACGGACGCCTCGTCGACGAGGTCGTTGACGGCGCCCGAGAGAACCGTCACCACCGTTACTCAATGGACAAGACCTTCGCTCGGACCGCCAGCACGTCGCTCTGGCTCACCTGGCTGATCGTCGTGTTGCTGATCGTGAGTTCGATCGCTTTCGCCGCCCTCGGCGAGTACTGGCCTGCAGTCGGCTTCGGCACCATCGGAGCAGCGCCAGTCATTCGTAACCTGATGCGGGGCGGAGGCAACTGGACTGGCCGCGGAGACGCGCGCTTCTCCACAAAGGGGGACGACTCTGCCGGTTCTGCCGAAGGCGCGGAGGTCGCGGACGGCGGCTGATTCTGTCGGACCCCGTCCGTAGCATCGGAGTCATGCAGAAGTTGACCGACACCGCGCGCGAGATCCTCGCGATCGAGCGCCAGTGGTGGCAGTACCCAGGTACCAAAGAAGCGACAGTGCGGGCACGTCTCGACATCTCGATGGTCCGTTACACCCAGCTGCTCAACCGACTGATCGACAGCGAGGCCGCCCTCGCCCACGACCCGCTGACGGTCAAGCGACTGCGCAGGATCCGGGCCGAACGTAAACGCTCGCGGACCTTGCGCCAGGCCTAAGCCGCCCGGATTTTCCCGCGGCCGGGCAACGCCCGCGCCAGAGCTCGAGACGCAGCTGCGGCGGTCTCCTCCATTGCCCCGGGCATCAGGTGGCCGTACAGGTCCATCGTGGTGGTGATCGACTCATGGCCGAGCGATTCCTGCAGCGCCTTCATCGAAACGCCCTCGGCGATCATCCAGGAAGCGTAGGTGTGACGCAGGTCGTGAATACGCGGCCGCGGCTCAGCCAGCTTGGCCTTCGCGCACGCCGGCAACCACACGTCCTGCCAGAACACCTTGTGCCCCAGCGGGCCACCACGGGGGGCGACGAACAGGCGTTCGCGATCGTCGCGGCCGCGCACGACGGCCTCAAGGGTCTCGACGAGCTCGAGCGGCAGACTGACTGTCCGTCGTGACCGGCGGGTCTTGGTTGGCCCGATGATGCGCCGGCCGTCGCCGGACCGCTTCGCGGCCTTCGTCACGTGCAGGAGCCGGGCAGCCAGGTCGACGTCGGAGACCAGGAGCGCTTCGGCTTCGCCCCACCGGATCCCAGTCCCGACGAGCGTCTCGATGAGGGGCCGATGGTGGGCACCGATCTTGGACCACAGGCGCTGGAACTCCGCCGGCGTCAGGAACCGCTTCGGTTGCTTCTCGTGGTCGCTGTTACGGGGCAGGCGGACGCCGGCGCACGGGTTCGCGGTGATGACCCGGTCGAGGACGGCGGTGGCCATCATCCCGAAGAGCAGCCCGTGGTGGTTCGCGATCGACTTGTCGGAGTAGCCGCCCTTGGTGCGCGGTCCGCCGGCGCGTTGCATGTCGACGATGGCGCGGGACACTGCTTCGCGGTCGACCTGGTCGAGGCGCAGCATCCCGATCCGGGTGCCGAACGAATGCCGATAGGACGACCGGTAGCCGTCCTTCGTGTCGCCGGACGCACCCGGCAGCGCGTCGATGTACCTCTCGGCCCACTCGTCGAGCGTCGGCAGGACCGCCGGCGGCTGGAGATGTGCTGTCTCGGTGGCGAGCAGCTGCACAGCCCGCTCGGTGCCGAAGACGCGAATCCAGTCGCAGAACTCCTGGGCGGCGCCGAGGGTGTAGAACGTCTCACCAGACTGGCGGCCGCCGATCCGGTAGCGGACGCGCCAGGCGTCGGTGCCGTCCTTGGCTGGACGATATTCGGGGCGGGCCATGGCGGGGATCGTATGCCTGTGCGCTGACAGATTCGCCTGCCGTTGTGACCACGGTGTGACCACAGAGAACAGCCCCTGACCTGCGCTGTTGCATCGATGCAGGTCAGGAGCCGTACTTGAGGGGCACCCCCAACGGGATTCGAACCGGGTTCCGACCCCTTGACAGATCGGGCGAAAACCGATGTTCCGCTGCAATCCCGGTGATCGTCGTGCGAACATCTGATCGCTGTGTGATCGTCTGAAGGTCCGTTTTGTGACCGGCGGTCACACCCCTTGGGGTACGCGAAAAGCGCCCCATCCGGGTTAGGGATGGGGCGCGCTTACTTGCTGAATTGCTGAGTCAGGCGTCCAACGTTGCCGCCACGTGCACCGCCGTCGGCGGTCGGAACGTTTGCGGCTTCGGACCCGGCCACGTGACCTCAACCTCGGGCTCGATCATTCCGGCCTCGTCGGTGTCACCTGCTTGCCACGGCATCGTGACAACGGAGATCGCGCCGTCGTGAACCCAGCTGATGTCGTCTCCGGTGCGGTCGAAGATCAGTTCACCGTTACGGCGGCCGAGGACCCGGACACTGGTGGCTTGGTCGAGGTTGACGTCGACTTCGCTGTCCTTGAGGGTGATCTTGAGGGGCGGGAGCAGGTCGCCGGTGTAGATCTTCATACGAGATAGGCCTCCGCGGTGTTGGTTTTGAGTTCGGCGGCCGCGGTGTTGTCGGCCAGGGTTGCGGCCGCTGTGTTGTCGGCCAGGATGGCTTCGCCGTGCTGGGGGATGGCCGGTGGGGCGCCGATGTAGATCGGTGGGAACGCCATCGCGTAGGCGACGGCTTCCGCAGCCTGGACAAGCGCACCGGCGGTGACTTGGGGGTCGGCTGCGAACGCACGCGCAGTCGCTGCCGGCACGTCCAAGAGAGCGTCGGCTGACACGTCTGGGGCCACGGGGTAGACGCGGGCAAGGGCAGCCGGTGGTGAGACCAGCGACGCCTCAGCGGTGACCGTTGGCGCCGGAGCGCTGGCTCGCGCGGCACCGGGCAGGACGTCGATCGTGGACTCCGCTGTGACGCCTGGACTCTGACCGACCGCCGTGACCGTGGCTTGCCCGGGCGACGTCTCGATGGACGCGCCCAGGGAGACTTCAGGTGGCAGCGGTGCGACCGTGGCTCGAGCTGCAGGTGCTGGCACGAAGACATGGGCGGCGACACTGGGCTCCGGCGGGATCGCTCGCGCGACAGCAGCTGGTGGCTGCGGGCTGGACCCGAGCGAGACTTGGGGTTCTACGCCTTGTGCCAGCGCCACAGCAGACGGAGCCGCTAGCGCTGACGAGGCCGCCACATCTGGTGTCGATCCGCTGGCCATGGCGATCGCTGCCGGTGGGGCGACCGTAGCGTCGATTGCCGGCTTGATCGCCACCATGCAGGTCTGGTGGTTCGACGTAGCCGTGTAGGTGGACACTTTCGCGCCGGTGTTGCCGGCGGCGGCTTGGATGCCGCCGAACACATGCACCGCGCTGCTGTTGGGCGACAGCAGGGTCATCCCGGACGGGCCCGATGACCAGGTGATCGAACCGATGCCTGTGGAGTCGCGGTTCAACAGGTAGCAGTTCGGGACCGTAGTGACGAGCGTGCATGACCCAGAGTTGAGGGAGCCGCCTTGGTTTGCGGTGACCACCACATCGAACGGGTCGCCGCTACCAATGGTTCCTGACAGTTGGACCGCGACTGCAGCGAAGACCGTGCTCAGGGCTGATGTGGAGAAGGTGTAGCTGGCTGCTTCGGAACCTGTCGCCCATCGCCAGAACACCGACGACTGTGTGCCCGGTGCCAGTGCTTGGAACTTGAGGTTCCAGCCGGCGGGCGTGCTCATGGTGCCGGTGGCGTGGATGATGACGACCAGTAGATTGCCCGCCACAATGCCCGAAGGCATGTTGACGTTGAGGGACTGTCCCGAGTTGTTCCACTGCGGGGTCGAGACGCTAACCGGGGCGATCGCCATCGCGGCCTCCTAACTCACATGGGCAGTTAGGCGACGACGACGACGAAGATGCCGTCCGCGGACCACGGGATCGAGAAGGTCCCGTTGGTCGTTGACACGTCGGCCCCGAAGTCGACGTAGCCGATGAGTGGTTTGGTCGCGGCTGTGGCCGGGGTGTCGTCGTAGGCGATGCCGTATCGGGCGGCCGCGATCGTGGAGGCTGCCCAGGCGACGTCGTCGCCGTCGAACTTCAGGGCACCGCGGCCGACGCACACCCAGGTGACGCCACCGTCGACGACGGTGCCGCCGATCGTGGTCGGGTAGGTCGGGATCGAGCCGGCGGTCGTGCCTGCGGTGACGGCTTGGTACAGGTAGCCGTTGCCGGATGCGGGACGCACGATCTGGCCCGCGGTGTACGCGGTGGAGTTCGCTCGAGCAGTCGCCCACGAGTTCGCCGTGATGTAGGAGAAGGCAGGGTTCGCGATCGCGGCTCCGCCGGCGGAGTACCCGGTGCCGGTGACCTCGTTGGTGACGTCGTTCTTGTAGTCGTGGGTGTCCTTGTCCGGGGTGTAGCTGGACGTGCACAGCATCACCTTGAGGGAGTCGCTGTCGAGGTCGACTTCCTTGTTGAACAGGGCTTTGAAGAAGTTTCCGTACAGGGTCATGGACACGGCCATGGTGAGCTCCTCTGTGTGGTGGGACGTTGCGGAGGCCGACAGGCCATGGGTGGATCGGGTTGCTGAATCAGGTCGCCGGATAGGCCGGTATGACGTAGGTGGTGCCGGCGGCGTCTTTGACCTTGAGCCACTTGGCAGGGGCAGCTGGCGGGGCTGCGGCTCCGCCGGCGGCGCCAACAGTTGTCTGCTGAGTGGCGGCGGCGTTCCAGCGGGGGATGCCGTCTTTGTCAACGGAGTGGAGGATTGCGCCGGCGGAGTTCTGCGCTTCGAACAGGTCGGCGGTCTGTGAGGTGGTTCCCTTGGCGACGAGGGGGGTCGTACCTGCCGCGTCCGCTTGGGCGAGCCACTTGCCCAAGATGTAGAGGGTGTTCCCGGCGGGGTTCGTGATGGATGGGGTGAAGTCGTTTCCGAAGAAGATCCCGCCGACCCCGAACGCTTCGCCCATGACCATCTGTTGCGCTGAGCCCAACCGGGCACCCACGCTGCCGTCCTCGGTCACTATCGCGCGCAGGTGGCCGGCGGAGTTGAACAGTTCGAGCAGGTCAGCGCCGGCGGACTTGGCGAAGTGGGCGTGGCGCATGGCGGCAGCCGCACCGGTGCCCTCGGCGGTGTAGTCCACGGGTGGGCCTTGGCCGTCGTCGTAGATGAAGTCGGTGGACCCGTTGACGATCTCGTTGATGTTGTTCCAGCCGGCGAGGACCAGCGGCTCGCGGGTGGCACCCATCGGCTGGGCGACACCGGCGCCATCGTTGGCGTCGATGTAGATCTTCTCGATCAGGCAGTCGCGGACGGTGTTTTGTCCGACATACCCGTTCGCCGTCGAAGGGGTCAGCAGCAGGGACGGCTTCCCGTCGCCGGGGTCGGTGGTCATGAACGTGTTGTTCCAGACGAAGCCGGTGCCTTCGCGGACGTGGAATCCGCCGAGGCCGGTGTTGGCGAAGTCGTCTGCGCCGGGGTTCTCCACGATGCAGTTGATGAACGTGTTGTTCTGCGGGTAGTCCACGACCGACCAGTCCATGCCGCCGGTCTGCCGGGCTTGCATGTTCCAGCCGTCGTTGTGGACGCCGTGGCAGTTGATGAACGTGTTCTGCATGGCCCCGAAGTCGAACGTCCACCCGTTGCCGGAGTTCTGGTCCCCGTAGCAGCCGATGAAGATGCAGTTCTGGGAGGTGATGAGCCAGCCGTCGCCGTCGCAGCGGGTGGTGTGGATGTTCAACCACGTCCCGTAGGCAACACTCACGCCGATCTGGATGCCGAGGCTGCCGGTCAGGTTCCCATCGAAGGTGAAACCGTGGGATATGCCGGGACGTCCGCCGTAGTGGGTGACGCCGGCGAGACCGGGGCCGGTGGGGACATCACCCCAGATCAGCATGGCCTCGGCTGTCAGCGCCCGGACGATCGACCCTTGGTCGCCGAGCAGGGAGATGTCGGTGGCGACACCCTGGCCGACGACTGTGACGGCGTGGCCGATCATGTCGTCTTCGCCGACGAGGTGATGCTTACGGCTGATGCCGTAGGTCTTGGAGCCCAGTTCGATGATGCCGTTGACTGGCATCGCCTCGGCGAGGCAGGCGTCCCATGCGTCGGAGTCATCGGCGACGCCATCGCCGACGGCCTCGTAGTCTTCGAGGTAGAACTTGGTGCGAGCCCTGTTGAGGTGGGCTCGCAGCGCAGCTTCGGCGCCTTCGGCGCGGGCCTTCTCGATCGCGATCGCCTCAAGCAGGGCACCGACTGAGGGGTCAAGCTTGACCACCGTCTCCTGCGCCTCCACAACGACCTGAAGCGGTGAGGTATCGACCGGTACGACCGCTTCGTGCGCGTCAACGACGAGCTCGAGCGGCTGCGCCTGGACCTGCACCACGAGCTCTGTCGTCACGGACGCGTCACGTCCGGTGCTTGGGTGATAGCACCGGCCATGTAGGTACGGGGGACACCATCCTTGGTGACCTGGAGGTCGTAGAACCCTTCCCGAGGTACGCGTGCCAGGGTGGCCTCAACGACACCCGTCGGTGCGTCGATGACATCGACCGTAAACTCCGTGTATTCGGTGCTGTCGGGGGTGGTGCGGAAGTGCGCGGTCACTGTGTGGCCGGTCAGGTCCAGAGGCAGAGTGGCATGGATCCGTAGGCCGTCGTTGCGGGTCATGTGGATGTTGTAGACCGCTGCGGAGAGGTCGATATCGGTCACAGTTCATCCCCTGGTCTGATGATTGAGTTCTTGGCCTTCGCGTCCTTCACGACCGCGTCGAAGCCCGTCAGCTTGTCCTTCAGCGGCCCGACCAGAAACTCATCGGCGAAGTACACGACGTCGGCGGCGATGGCTCCGAGGAACCGCAGAATCTTCATGCGGCGTCGTCCTGGTCGCAGTAAGGCCACTCGGGAAGGTCAACGGTTTGGCCGGCGAGCTGGTGGGTGCAGTCGCCGAGGAACTGGATCCGGCCGTCAGCGACGAAGGAGTGACAGCACGTCGGCTGGCCAGGTTCGACGAGGTGCGCGCTCTTGTGGAAGCTCGACGTCCTATCCCACTGGACGCCCCCGACCTTGATCGAGGGACTGAAGGTGGGTCGCTCGAGGTCGCCGTTCCACGTCCAGGACTGTTCGTCGCCATGGCGGATGGTGTGGACGTCATCGCACCCCGGGCACCAGAAGTTCACGCGGTTGCCTTCAGCCTCCGCCGCACGGTTCATGTCCCGGGCCGCCGGCTCGGGTCCCGCGGCTCTTCCAGTCCAAGGCACACGTCGCAGACGCACGGCTTGCCTGGACCGTTCAACAGATCACTGGACAGAACTGCCTGCCGCGCCGCGACCCCCGACACAAGGCTGCTGATCATCAGTCATCACCGCGGCCGCGAACTGGCCGGCGCAGGGACGTGGCAGCCACAGTTGCTGTTCTGGCACCGGCACGGGCACCACACCTCGCAGCCGTTCACAGTCCGCTCACGTTGTTCTTCGCGAGGAACCCCGCATAGGCGCCGAACGCCTGCCAACCAGCCGAGACACCCAGCAGGTACAGCGGCGGTGTCTCGATGGTCGACCACCCGA
>Ga0315912_10001580_pt1 | contig 27202 bp, 21 predicted proteins | sample VfabasoilMG_FD_204469 | JGI IMG/M metagenome (GOLD analysis project Ga0315912, IMG submission 204469) | Garden soil microbial communities collected in Santa Monica, California, United States - V. faba soil | ecosystem: Environmental > Terrestrial > Soil > Garden | place: USA: California... | reverse complement strand
CCCATCTCGGGGACCACCGAGCCGACAGCTGAGCTTTCGGCTCGTCATGCCTGACATATAGAGGAAGGGACCGGTGCAAGAACGCCACCCAAACCCGCTGCTTCACGCGCCCGGGTTAGAAGTGCCATTATCAAAAACATCGAGCGGGGAAGGTGGACACGTTCCGATGCGAGCGAAAACACGCACTCGCCTTTGGATGGGGTTCGCCCGTGGTCGATAACAGAGGAACTTCTCCGGGTACCGCTCACCGACAGCGAGACCAGAGCCTCCTCGCGCCATCCGCGAACACTTTTGCCACTTCGATTGGCTTAAACGCCCACTTCGATTGGCTTAGACGCAGATTTGCCGGGGATGCTTCTGACGCTTGCCAACGTGGATGACGTCGATCCGGGTTTGCTTTCATCCACCCTCCCATGGTAATTGAAAGCGAAAATCAATATCAGAAAAATCGAAGACCTCCAAGCGTTCCCCGGGCCAAGCGTGCAAGTCTGTCGTCTCGTCGTGTTTTCTCGCGCTTGCCCTTGGGTGTGACGGCAGCTCGGACGAACCCAGCGGGACGCAGCTGGACGAGGGGCCTCTGTATTTGGTCAAGAGCCGCGTCTTCAGCGACGAGGGGACCATGGGTTACCTCACCCTGACGGATTCCTTGGACGAGGCACCCGACTACACCGCCTCCCTCGAGATCCCGGGTGGTGGCGTGCTGTATGGGGCGCCGGGCATCGGCACGTTCATGATCGGGTCAGGCGAAAGGCCGGTCGTCACCCGCTACGAGCTGGGTGATGACGGCGAATTCATGCCGGGTCTCGAGCTGTCATTCGCCAACGAGGGCGTCCTCTATTTGTATGCCGGCTCGGTCGTCTTCCCCAGTCCGACCAAGGCCTACTACATCGATCTCGACCAGTTGCAGGCGATTGCCTTCGATCCGATCGAGATGGAGATCCTGGGTGCGGTGTCGCTGGAGGGAGCAGCTCGGGAGGGCTACTTCACGAGTTTCAGCTATCCGGTGATGCGTGCAAACGGGATCTACTTGGCCGCCGAATGGTATTCGGATCCGAATGCGGATCGGGTGCCACCGGGCTCGATGCTGGTGCACCTGGATCCGGACACGGACGAGGTCACCTACCAGAGCGACCCGCGCTGCACGAGCATGCTGCTGACGATGACGACCGACGCCGGGGACACCTACTTTTTTTCGGACATGTTCAACACGTTCGCGCGCCGTGGCTACGGACCGGAGAACGGCTTCAACGATTGCGCCTTGCGGTTGAAGGCGGGCGAACGTTCGTTCGACCCGGATTGGGAGCTCGACATCAACTCGCGGACCGGCGGGGCGTCCTCGGTCGCGGTGGCAGCAGGGGGCGACTCCAAGGTTTGGCTGCAAGTGCTGGATGAGGAGGCCGCCGATCTCCCCACGCCCGCCGACTACGGGACCGTGCAAAGCGAAAACGCTTGGCAATGGCACCTGCTCGACGTCGAGAGCGACGGCCCCGCGGTGAAGAACGAAGAGCGCCCGCTGTCCTCGTCCGGCGCGATCGGCATGAACGTTGACGGTCGCGCGTTTACGACCTTCGGGGACGCCGCGTCCACCGAAACGACGCTCCTCGAACTGACGCCGGACGGTTTCGTCGAGCGCGCGCAGTATCCGGGTATCGTGGATGAGATCGTGCGCGTCCGCTGAGCGGCAGGAGACATGACGACAACCGGACAAGCAAGAACACAGGGACGCATCGAGGGCGCGCTCACGCGACTCTTCATGAAGAGCGCCACGGTGCTCGAAACACGTGTGAGAGAGAACGTCCTGGGCACGCCCGTCGAGCAGTTCACTCGCGCAATGTTCACGCGGTTGATCACGGCGATCGCCCGCACCCCGCGAGAACGAGACCTGACGGTCGGACAGGTCGCTATCTTGCATCAACATACGTCGCCCAACAACGGCTTGCAGTCTGACGAGGCCCTCCAGCCGGCTCCGCCTCCCTCTCGCGCTTGCAGGTGAAGCCGTGGGTCGTTAGGCCCGCGGCGACAGGCTTCCGATGTTCGAGCAAACGTTCGAGGACGTGGCGATCGCAAGAACCAAACCTCGACACCGGCCCGTCGTTCACACACCGCGAGATGGATCGAAGCGACGATGTCTACCCCGACCGAGCTACTCCCTCGCCTCTTGCCCGAGGACGGACAAAACGGCGGTTTTGAGGCCATCCGCCACTCTGAGAAGAGCCCCGCTCCGTGGCGCTCGCCGAGCGTGGTATGCTGTGATTGTGCGCGACACTGCTCCAGAGGCTGCGCTCGTCCAGGCGGCTGTCCATCGAGCCATGGGCGGCCCACGGAGGCTGCGGCTCGCTTGTCGCATGAGCGACGCGGTGCGGGAAATCGCGCTTGGTCGAATTCGTTCTCGACACCCTGAATATGATGACACAATGGCTCGAGACGAGCTCATTTGGGAACTCTATGGTATCCGACCCAGGGGTTGAGGAGACCATCCGAAGGGTGCTGCAAGCACTGGATGCAGCCCAAGTGCCGTATATGCTGACGGGCTCGTTCGCGAGCACCGTCCACGGATCGCCACGTACGACGCAGGATGTCGACATCGTGATCGCACCGACGTTGGGTTCGCTGAACAAACTCCTGCTCCAGTTTCCATGCGATCGATACTATGTCAGCAGGGAAGCCGCGCTGCAGGCGTACGGAGACGAGAGTCTATTCAATGTCATCGACATGGACTCCGGCTGGAAAATTGACTTCATCATCCGGAAGTCCCGAGCATTTAGCGTGGAGGAGTTCGATCGGCGCGAGCAGGTCGACCTATACGGGACAGCTATCCACGTGGCTTCGGCTGAGGACGTCGTGATATCGAAGCTCGAATGGGCGAAGATGTCCGAATCAGACCGGCAGATCAACGACGTTGCTGGAATCCTTCGAACGCAAGGAAATGACATTGACGTCGAATACGTGAAACGGTGGGTCATTGCTCTGGCCCTCGAAACTCAGTGGGACAGAGCGAAGGAAATCGCTGACCTAACTAGGCTTGCATCTGACGGTCGCTATCGCGCCCACAGCTGAAGCCGTGGATCGTTAGGCAGGCGGGCAGACGTATGCCCGCTGTCTGCGGTTGCATCCCTGTCTTGGACTGCTCGTGCGGTTTCCGGCCCAAGCGCAGTGCTCATGACGCCATTCGTGCCCTCGACCACGTCGTGCATCGGGGCAAGGTAAACTGGATACTGGAGGCTGACATTGTGTCCTTCTTCGACAGCATGGACCGCACCAAGCTGAAGGAGATGCTCCAACTTCGGGTGGCTGATGGGTCGCTTATACGACTCATCGGCAAATGCTTGCACGTGGGGGTGTTGGACGGAGCGGAATATTCCACACCGGAAACCGGCACAGCCCAGGGGTCGGTGCTCTCGCCGCGATGCCGATCCTCAGCTTCGCGGTTTGAGGTCGCGCAGGCGTCCATAGAGATTCTTGTGCCGTGGCGCCAGGGCTTCGTATGCGGCTCGGAGTTCCGGGATCCGGCCACCGTGACGCGCAGCCTTTTCGAGGGCGGACAGCAGGCGGACGTCGGTCACGCGATGGGGCAAAGCCTTGAGGAACAAGTCGGCCGCGAGATCCCAGGCATCCGCTTTGTACGCGACCCACCCGAGGCGAAATGCATCGGCTACGCTCATCGCGGGTAGGCGGGACTCGAGCAAGGCTCGCACGCGCTCGTGCTCGCCGCCGCGAAGCCCGACTTCGGTGAACCGCTCCAACGTGGCGACGTCGATCGCTTCGCCCAGTGCATCGAGCGTTTCGACTTCCTCGTTGACGTCGGGTCTATCGAGCAGTTTTGCCCGCAACTGGTTGCGCTGCTTGATCGCTCGAGCGTCGTGCGGATGGGTGCGAAGGAACTCTTCGACCCGCGTCAGACCCCGAGCTGGTTGACCCCGACGTTCATCGAGCCAAGCGAGGTCGAGCGCGCAACTCGGAATCCGCGTCTGCAGGTCCACGAGCAGTGCCTCCGATCGGTCGAAGTCGCCGAGGTTGGTGAGAGCCCGGGCCCACTCGCGCCGCGTGGCGTCGTGTGGCGCAAGTTCGTGGCTTTCGTGAAAGTGCGACGCCGCAGCCGACCAATCCCGCTGCTTCGCCGCGACCTTGCCGGCGAGAAACCGCACGCGAGCCGACGTGGGATGCAATTCGACCATCGCGTCGACCAGGGCGGATGCGTCTGCGATCCGATCGGTCGCCAACGCGAGTTCGACCTCGCACACTCGCGTCACCGGACCCAGTGGATCGAGCGCTTGGAGTTGATCGAGCACCTGGGCCGCCGAGTCGTGATCGCGGCCCCGCAGTGCAGCCCGAAAGTTGCGCTCGAGAACCGCATGGGTATTCTCGTGAACTGGTCCTCGCGCGTTGGACATCCTCGGTCCCCTCCGCATCGTGCCATGCCGCAGGCCCATCAGCGAATTCGCGACATCGTCGACGTCCACGCCCAGCCCACGGTCGTGCGTCTCGAGCATCTCGACGAACCTGACGCCGATTGGATCAGTGACCAATACTATCGAACCGCCGACCTCGAGCATCACCTGCGCGCGCTGTCCGAGGTCTTCGGTCGGCCTCACGGGTGCGGCGTATTCGTCATCGGACCCTACGGCTCCGGCAAGTCCCACTTGCTCGCCTACGTGACGCAACAGCTTCGGGCGCGTCGGTTCACGGACCCGGCTCCCCATGTCGTGACCGTCTCGCTCGTCAACTTCGGCGCCCATCGCCAGCTCGAAGCCGTGATCGGCGAGGCCGTGGGCCTCGCCCCGCAACCCGACGATCGCAGCCGCGCATGGGCAGACCTCTGCGAGCGTCACGAAGGTGGCCTCGCGCTCGTGATCGACGAGCTGTCCGAATTCCTGCGTTCGAAGCCCGCAGGTGCGGCCTATCACGAAGACGTACGATTCGTGCAATTCCTCGGGGAATGGGCTGCGGATCACCGCCTTTGGATCCTCGCCGCCATGCAGGAGCAGATCGAGCTCACCGGAGCGCTCGAGCACGGTCAGTATCGCAAGATCAAGGACCGCTATCCGTTGCGGTTGATCCTGTCCTCGGCCCACGTGCGCGACATCGTCGCGGAGCGGATCCTCGACAAGCGGCAAGGGTACGGCGCGGCGGTGGCCAGGCTGCAGAAAAAGCTCGACCGTGCGCTGCCCAAGAGCGTCATCGATCTCACCGCTCTCGCTCGGCTCTATCCACTCCACCCCACGACGATCGACCTGCTCGAGGAGATCCGCGGCAGCTTTTCGCATGCGCGCGGGATCGTCGAGTTCGTCGTGACGCGTTTGCGCGGGGATCCGGCTCGCGGTATCGCCCCGTTCCTGGACGAGCCGATTGGACACATCGTCACGCCCGATGTCATCGTCGAACACTTTCGCGATCTGCTGGGTCTGCAGCCCGAGTTCCTGCCGCTGGCCCAGATCGTACTGCCTCATTTCGAACGGCGATTGCCGCAGCTGTTCGAAGCCGAAGCGGCGCGACGCCTCGCGGAACGCATCGTGGCACTCCTCGTCCTCACCTACGTGAGTCCGATGCGCGAGGGCATCGACGCGCCGACGGCCGCGGCTTGGCTTGCGGTCACCGCGACCCAGGTCGACCCGTCACGAAACGTGCAGATCGTCGCTGCGACCCTCGCACGCCTCGTCGACGACGGGCACTATGTCCGCAGCGCGAAGGGACAGTTCGTGCTCGACTTCGCCGAACAAGGGGGAACCGAGTACGAACGCCTGCTCGCCCGCGAGGTCGAGCAACTGCAGGGGCGCGACACCGTGTTGCTCGAGCTGGCCGTGTCGAACGGCCTGCGGGACAACGAACCCTTCAATCCGCTCGGCATGCGCCGTGACGCTTGGCAAGGTCGGATTGCGCGTTGGCACTTCCACGACCGGCCTTTGGCCGTCTGGGTGGGCAACGAGCGACCCGGGGAACCGACCGATCCAGGACTGTGCATCCGCCTGCCCTGGGGCGAAGCTCGACCGATCGCGGGGATCCACACGATCATCCCCGCGCCCATGGCCGTGGACGAGCTCGTCATCGAGCTCTGCGCGGTCGTGCAACTTGCCGAACGTCCGCTGCGTCGAGAGGTTCGTGCACGCGTGGAGAAGCGGCGCGCCGAGCTTGCGGGCTCGTTCGCGGCTCGCGTGCGGGAAGCTTTCAGTACGGGCCATCTCGTCGGTCCACGCGGGATCCAAGAGGCGGCCCTGCTCGTCGAGCCGACCCAACGCCTCGAGACCTGGATTGGGCGCTACGCAGAACGGATCCTGGCCGATCGCTACCCGTCGTTTGCCCGCTTTGCGCCAATGCATGGACCGCTCTCGATCGACCACTACCGCGACTTCCTCCGGGCGGCGTTCGCCGGGGAGTGGCTCGCGTTGTCGCGCTCGGAGGCCCTGCAGGTGATCCGCGAGGGGTACTTGGTTCCCATGCAGTTGCTGCAGCGCCGGGGGCGAGACTACGCGGTCGCGAACAAGTTCGAACAGCGCGAGCTCGTCCGCAAGGCGCTCGACCTCCTGCGACATGAACCGACGCCGCAGATCGTGTATCGAGCCCTCAGCGAGCCGGTGTACGGACTCGTGCCCGATCAGATCCACCTGCTCCTCCTGGTTCTGGTCGTGCAAGGGGAGATCGACCTGCGGAAAGACGGGCGCTCGATCCATGAGCTGTTCGAGACCTTGCCAAAGCCTATCGCCTACGACGCGATCGACCTCGGTCATGGGCTGCCACATGAAGAACTGGCGGAGTTGCAGCGGCTGTGCGGAGCGTTGGGCGTCGCGTGGCCCGACCGTCCGAGCATCGCGGCCCAACGTCGCGCGATCGAGGCGGTGCGACAGATCCTGAGCGATCACGCGAGGACCCTCGGCCCCCTGAGCTCACGCCTGCAGGCGCTCGGCCAGCGCGGGGCGGCGGTACGGGTGCAGGTGGAGGAGACCCTCGCGTGGTTCGACGCGCTCGAGCAGGGTTCGGATTTGCTGGGCGGTTTCTCGCGGTTTCTCGTCGTCATCGGTTCGACGGAACGCTTGATCGAACGACTGGAGATCGCCCGCCGCACGCCCGATCAGATCGAACGGCAGGCGCGCGAACTGGCGAGACTCGAACACTTGCTCTCGTCCCCCCGCCTGGCCGAGTCCCCGATCGTCTCCGAAGCCTTGCGAGCGCTCGGCGAAGCCCCCGCGTTCGACCACCCCGAAGCATTGCAACGATGGCTCGGCCAAGTGAACGCGGTCTGTGAGCATTGGGCCGAGGACTATCGCGCTCGCCACGATGCGTGGTGGTCCGAGCATCGCGACCCTCCGGCACTGCGTTGGGAACCTCCGGCCATCGCCCGATCCACGCATCTGGGACTCGCGGCCGAGCGCGAGGCGTGGGCGGCTCGGCGCGAGCGAGCCCGTGGGCAGATCTGCCGCGGTGTCTCGGACCTGCGGTTTCAATCCACCTGCATGTGTGGATTCGATGGTTCGCAGGCCCCAGTGCAAGAAACGCTGCAAGACCTCGAGGACCTCCGAATCCGGATCGAGACCGCGATCCGCGATCTGCTTGCACAACCGGTCGTGCGCGAGCGGCTCGCCGCGGCCGAGCGCGATGGGGCCGAAGTCGTGTCTGGCCTCGGCGGGCTCGAAGACCCAGGCGTGGTGCCCACGGTCCACGATGTGGCGGCGTTCGATCGGATCATCGCAGGGGCCGAGCTCGTGCAGTCGATCTCCGCGAGCGTCCTGCACGAACGTTTGGGCGATGGCGTTTGGGATCGCGACCGACTGTCCACGTCGTTGCTCGGGCTGTTCCGTGAGGATGGACCGAGCTATGTGCGGTTCCTTCCTCCGGCGGTCGAGCGCGACGATGGGCTGCTCGCGTGGGTCGCCGAGCAGGTGCTCGAGCACGGGGTTTCGCTTCCCGAGACGCTCGCTCCCTCCTTGCGAGCGAACATCGGTGCATGGGTCCAGCCCACGCGGGTGTCCGACACCGCCCTGCGTCGCCTCGACCAGCTGGGATTGCCCGATGCGGCGATCGACGAGGTCCTACGGGCGGTGGTCGAGCGACGACGTGGGCTACCGGATGCGCCGCGCGGTGCCCTACTGAGCGCGGCGGCGGAGCTCGTGTCGCCTTCGGAACCCAAGCATCCGCGGGCCCTCGCCGACCTGGTGGAACGGCTCTATCGCTTGCACCCGACCCTGCTCCGGATCGGCGGACGCGCTTGGCTGACACGCCTCGACGCGCTCGCTCGAGCCGACCTCGAGCCGTGGCCACCCGCGCTGGTCGAGGTCTTGCGGGAGCTGTCCGCCACCCAATGGATCGTGATCGATGCGTTGGGCCTACCGCTCCTGCCCATGGCCGAGCGGGCGTTGCCGATGTGGTTCCCGACGGCGCAGGTGGTGAGCCTGCAGTTCGCGATGGCGGACCGAAGCACCACGACGGACGCATTCTATCGTTCACTGGCCGAGGCCGGAAGGATGCGGCCCCTGCACAAGATCGATGCCGTCGACCAACGGATCCACGGGCGACTCGATACGTTTGCCGAGCTCGTGTGCGTGTGCGAGGCCGAGCTCGACATCGCGTTCCGCCGCCTTCGTCCGCGGCTCGATCCGACCGCGTCGATCGTCGTGCTCGCCGATCATGGCTTCCGTCTCGAGTTCGAGGGTCGTGGGTACGAGCATGGCGGCCCCTCGACGCTCGAGCGCATCGTCCCGATCTGGCGCCTCGAGCCCAAGCCGACGATCCGTGCGTGACCTTGGAGCGCCGGTTTCCGACCCGGAATCGAGAGGCGTTGTCGTTGGCGGGGAACTCGAGTAAGCGCAGCGTATGTCCACGAAGCCTTCCGCTGCGCTCTCGATGCGCGACAGGCTCTCCCATCTTTCGTTCGAAGAGGCGTGCAAACTCCTTGGGTCAGGCGGGAAGCGCCTGCTCATTCGCGGAGGGGCGCTCGAACTCGCCTCCCTCGAGGCCCTTCGCATCGACGACGAACAAGCGAGAATCGACTGGACGCACGAATCAGGCGGACTCTGGTCGAGAATCTACTTCGACGCTGGCGTCCGGGGTCGACTACGTACGGAGTGCAGCATGTGCACGACCGCGTGCTTGCACGTGGGCGGCCTGCTGTCGCTTCTGCTCGAGCACAAAACCGACCTCGGCCTCGCCGTGCCTCCCCCCGACATCGAGCGAGAGCCCGACGAAACGGCGCTGTTCGAGCGAGCTCTAGCCGAACGGGCAAAGCGGGCGAAATCGGAACGCATGAGGATCCAGTCGGCCGATCCCACCACCCCGTGGACCGACTACACCGTGGCGAGTGCCGTCAGTGGCAAGACCTACCGCGTGGCCCTACGCAGTGAAGCGCGGGGCGAGTCGTACTGCTCTTGTCCAGACTTCAAGACGAACACGCTCGGGACCTGCAAGCACATCATGAAGGTACTTGGGCGGGCCAGAGCCTTTCCCGAACCTGTCCGCGCAACGCCCTATCGACGGAAGCGAATCACGGTGCACTTACGCTACGCGGAGCAGGTCTCGCTTGCGGTCGCGTTGCCGGAGACGCTCTCGCGCCGGGCGAGTGCCATCGTGGCACCGCTCACGAAGGGAACGATCGACGTGGTCGATCTCGTTCGTCGTCTCGAGCAGCTCGAGACGGGGGGACATGCGTTCTTCGTCACGCCCGATGCCGAGGAGTTCATTCAGCGAGCACTCATGGCCGAGCGGCTCCGCAGACTCGTCGCGGAGATCCGCACCGCACCAGACCAACACCCGCTGCGAACGAAGCTGCTCAAAGAGCCGCTCTTACCTTACCAACTCGACGGAATTGCATTCGCCGCAGGAGCTGGTCGCGCGATCCTGGCGGACGAAATGGGTCTCGGGAAAACCATCCAGGCGATCGGCGTCGCCGAGCTCCTCGCCCAGGAAGTGGGGATCTGCAAGGTACTCATCGTCTGTCCAGCTTCGCTCAAGTCGCAATGGCGAAGTGAGATCCATCGGTTCTCGCATCGGAGCACCGATCTCGTGGTCGGGTCCGCGACGAGCCGCGCTCAAGCCTACGAAGGCGGTACCTTCTTCACGATCTGCAACTACGAGCAAGTGCTCAGGGACATCCTGCACATCGAGCGAACCCGTTGGGACTTGATCGTCCTCGACGAAGGCCAACGGATCAAGAACTGGGAGGCGAAGACGAGCCGGATCATCAAGGGGCTCAGCTCTCGATTTGCGCTGGTCTTGTCCGGTACGCCGCTCGAAAACCGGCTCGACGATCTCCACTCGGTGTTGGCTTTCGTCGATCCGCATCGTCTCGGTCCGGCGTTTCGTTTCTTGCACCGGTACCAGAAGCGTGACGAACGCGGCAAACTGCTCGGCTTCAAACACCTGGATGAGCTCCGCGAACGCTTGAAGCCTGTCTTGCTGCGCCGAACCCGAGACTCCGTTCGCCTCGAACTTCCCGCTCGCACGGTGGAGATCGTGCGAATCCCTCCGACGGAAGAGCAAAAGACCTTGCACGACGCGCACCTGCAGACCGTTGCACAGATCGTACGCAAGCGGTTTCTGACCGAGATGGACCTGCTGCGCTTGCGCATGGCTCTCCTCATGTGCCGCATGGCCGCCAACAGCACGTATCTCGTCGACAAGCAGGAGCCGGGTTGGTCGACGAAGCTCGATCGATTGGGCGACATCTTCGACAGTATTGCCGCTGAGCCGAGCCGCAAAGTCGTGCTCTTCTCCGAATGGACCACGATGCTCGATCTCATCGAGCCACTTCTCCGGCAGCGCAAACTCGAGTACGTGCGACTCGATGGATCGGTTCCGCAGAAAAAGCGACAACAACTCGTTTCGCAGTTCCAATCGGACCGCAAGACTCGCGTCTTCCTGACGACGAATGCGGGGAGCCACGGACTGAACCTGCAAGCCGCGAACACGGTCATCAATGTCGATCTTCCGTGGAATCCCGCGATCCTCGAACAACGGATCGCTCGGTCCCACCGGATGGGGCAGACGCGGCCGGTGAGCGTGTTTATCCTCGTGACCGAACAGACGCTGGAGGAGAACCTGCTGACGACGCTATCGACGAAACGCGACCTGGCGATGGCGGCCCTCGATCCCGATTCCCAGGTCACCGAGGTCGACGTACGAACGCAAGCCGATGACATCAAGAAGCGACTCGAGATCCTCCTCGGTGCGAAGCCAGAAGCTCCCGTCGATGAAACGTTGCAAGCCAAGACCTCACTCGCCGCTGCCAACGAACGCTTGGCCCTTGCGGGGAACACTTTCCTCCGCGCGGCGTTCGACCTCTTCGGAGAGGTCACCGGCGGCCGCGATGCCGAGCAACATGCAGCGATCCGCGACAGCCTGGCCGCCACGCTCGACTTGAAGTTCGTCGCAGACGAACAGGGACGACGGAGAATCTCGTTGGCCATGCCTCCACAAGCGACTCTTGCGGCCCTGGTGCAGGGACTTACGGACTTGCTCGGTGGATCCGTTCGTCACGACCCAACCCGAACGCCGGTTGAGCTCGGACGGCCCCGCTCACCGCAGAATGGCGCGCAGTCCCGCAACTGACGTTGGTGCGCCAAGCACCTCGTTTGCGGCACCGCCGAGCGACGACCGCCGATCCCCGCGTTCGGCAACCATGGGGTTCAGGGGTCGGGCCTTGCGTTTCGCCGTTGAGTAGCTCACGTTCGCCCCATGGATTTCAGTTTCGAGCGATGGTTGATTGCAACGATATGTGTGTCCTCGTTGGCCTGCGCGGTGGCGAAGAACGATGACCCAGCGACGACCGAAACGACCGCGGACGAGCAGACCACGGACGAGACGGTGATTCCCATTGCTTGCGACCAGGCGATCGATGAGGCTCAGTGCGCATCCGTCAAGCCAGAGTTCGAAAACGAGCCAGGGTGTCTGTGGGTTCCGATCGTTTCGTTCGGTAAGGTGGAGCCCACCTGCGAAAAGACCGTCGTAGGTGGCCTCTGTGTCGCGTACGCGGGCGGAGACACCGACTGTGGTGGCCAGGCCGCAGCGTGTGGCTTCGATGTGTACCTGGCCCAGGACGGTGCAGGTTTTCGCATCGCCCGAATCGACGAAGGGTGCTCGTACTACCTAGGCTCCCATGGGCCGTCCGACTTCGATCTCCTCCGTTGCGCCGACCTCGAAAGCATGACGGACGAGGTCGACCCGGAAGTTGCAACGGAGATGGCCGCCTGCGCTTGCGGCTGCGCGAGCGACTACCCGAACTGATTCGAGCGAGGCCGCGGGGCTCTCCGACGATGAGGTCGGGCGCCACCGCTGGCAGAATCCAGCCGTGGCCCTCGCTGTTGGCTCGGGAGGTTGGCGCGTCGTCCGATGATCCTGTGGCCGCCGGTCTTCGAACCAACCTTGCGGTGACTTGGGTCCGTAGGGGTTCGATCGCCCTCGAAACCGGCCCGCAACCGCGTCAAACTGCAGGCCCGTGGACCTGCCGATCCCGCATCGTTCTGCCTCATCGATCCCGGTGACGGCGTTCGGGATGGTGCTCGGGCTCGGCGGTTTGACGAACGGCTGGCGCACCGTGTCACGCGTGTGGGCATGGCCGGCGTTCGTCGGGGACGGCCTCGCGTGGTTGACCGTGCTCGTCTTCGTCAGCTGTGGGGTCGCGTTCATGGCGAAATGGATGCACTCACGCGAGCGTGCGATCGCGGAATGGACGGATCCCATGTTGGGCTCGTTCGTCGTCCTCGTACCCATGGCGACGATGGTGACGAGTTTGGCATTGCGCATCGCGTTGCCCCAGATTGCCTGGGGTCTCTGCATCGTCGGCATGGTCGGACAAGTCGTCGTTGGGATCTGGGGGACGGGCTCCCTTTGGCGAGGTGGTCGCGAGCCTCGGACGATCACGTCGGTCCTCTTGATGCCGACCGTAGGCGGTTGCTTCGTGAGTGCGCTGGGGGCCGGAACCTTTGGTCAGCCGGATCTCGGTTGGCTGTTCTTCGGTGCGGGGTTTCTCTCCTGGATGGTGATCGAGTCGGTCGTGCTCCAACGGCTGCTGTCCGAGCCGCTGCCTGCAGCACAACGATCGACTCTCGGGATCCATGTCACGCCACCCGCGATCGCCTGTGTGGCCTATCTCTCGATCACGCAGAGCGAACCAGATCGATTCGCGCAAATGCTGTTCGGCTACGCGCTGCTTCAGGCGCTCGTCGTCGTGCGGCTCGTACCGTGGCTCCGTGAGCAATCGTTTGGCCTCGCGATCTGGGCGTACACGTTTGGTCTGTCCGCCTTGGCCCTCGGAGCGTTGCGATGCATCGAGCTCGGACATCGCGGGCCGATCGCCTGGCTGGCCGTGCCGCTCTTCGTCGTCGCCAACCTCGTCATCGGTTGGATCGCGTTCGGTACCCTGGCCCTTGCCCTTCGCGGTCGGTTGTTTCCGCCGAAGGATCGCGACCCCTCTCGCTCGTTCGTCCCGCCGTCGTCGTTGCCCAACCGTAGGGCGAACGCTCAAAAGGCGAGGTCGAGCGAGGCGCAGAGGAACTCGAGGTAGCGCGCGGCGACCTTGGTCCGGCGCAACACTTCGTCGACGGCCTTCGACGTCGTCATGAGTGCCATCGGCAGGTCGCTCACCGCGATGAAGTCCTTGCGCTTGAGGTCTTCGATGAGCGGATGGTCGGCGTCGAACCCTCGCGGGGGTCGTTGGAGCGACTCGCCCTTCAGCTCGAACGTTTCAGCGAAGGCTTGCCCGCGACGGACGCGGGTCCACGCCTTCGGATCGTCCACGATCTTCGTTCGAATCGCCGCGAGTGCCGTGGGCTCGGGGTGCCAGAGTCCCACGCCGAGAAACGAGCTATCGGGATCGAGGTGCACGTAGATCCCCGGCGCATGCACGTCTTTGCCGACCTCGTGGCGAAACTGAATCCCGATGTTGGTCTTGTACGGGGCTTTGTCCTTCGCGAAACGAACGTCGCGATGGATCCGCATGAGCGACCCCCCGACTTTCTTGTCGCTCGCGACGAAGTGACTCGAGATCGTCGTCAGTTTCGCACCGACGGCGCGAATGAAGGAGAGAGCGGGGTCGCGGACCGATGCCTCGTAGCGCTGCTTGTTGGCGTCGAACCACTCGCGATCTTGGCAGACCGCGAGCTCGGCCAAGAACTGCAGCGCGTCGTTGGGAAAGCCGCTGAAGCGTTCCGCCATGTAGACCTGCTCGGCCTCGAGGCTCGAGGTTCAAACTTTGCCGCGCGCGAGCTGTCGTACGGCTTGGGTCCCGTACAAGTAGTAGGCGCGCGCGGTCGAGCGAAGGTCGAGTGTGCTCGAGAACGTATCGGCGGTCCCAAACGGAAGCATCGCCGGAATGAACCCTCGCGCGTATTCGAGCGCCCAGCATTTGTCCGGCATGCGGTAGCCGCCCGCGTAGCCCTTGGGCAGGTGATGACTATCGCCGGCTCGATACACCCGCCGCTCGAGTTCACCCGGCGAGTACGCCCATTGCTCACCATCGAGGATCATGAAGTAGTCGTCGGCCACGAATCGCCCCGTGTGGCCTTCGGTTCCAATCGGGCTGCCGAAGATGATGAGGTACTCGGTCACCGACGCATGGAGGAACGTCATCATCCCCATGGCTCCGCCGGCGTTGTTGAGGACCCAGTTGAGGTTGGGGTTGATGTGTTTCGGCCATCGGTCGACCAATCGCTCGAGCAGAGGGGGTATGAGCTCTTCGATGGGAGGTCCGACGACATCCCGAACGATTGCGTGAAGTTCCGCGGGGTCGAAGACGTACGCCACGGCGCGGATAATCCGCGCCCGGGAGCGTCTCGGTCAAGAGGCCGCGTGCTCGGCCGATATGCTAGAACCACTTCCCCATGCGCGTGCTTGGCCTGGACGTTGGTTCGAAGACCATTGGGCTGGCGTTGGGCCGAGCCGACGTCCGGATCGCGACGGCGTGGGACGTGCTCCAACGTCGTGGTCAAGCGGAGGATGCGTCGGCCATCGCCGGGCGTGTGAGCGAAGAAGGCGTGGGTCGGATCGTCGTCGGGCTGCCGCTCGAGCTCGACGGTCGCGAGGCTCGTCGGGCTCGTGCCGTTCGAACCTTCATGGCTGCGCTTGCGGCGGCATTGCCTCCGACCGTGGGCGTCGAGGCCTGGGACGAGCGGTTTTCGACCGCCGCCGCCGAGCGGACGCTGATTGCGGCAGATCTCTCTAGAGCTCAGCGAAAGCTCAAGATCGACGCGATGGCCGCCCAGTTCATCCTGCAAGGATGGCTCGATTCTCCACGCAACGAATGCGGAGGAGACTTGTGACACGACCTCTGCGTCCGTGGTGGAAACCACGTCGATCTCGGCTTCAGCAACGCATCGCCCTCGCCATCGTGGTGGTGCTGGTCACCGTGGCCGCGTTGCAACTGTGGCGAGTCTATTCGTGGGTCGTCGCGTATCCCGATCGGCCGGGATCCCAGGACTCCGAGCCGATGGTCGTCGAGATCCCTACGGGGGCCACGTTCCCCGCTGTGCTCGCCCTGCTCGTCGAGGAAGGGGTGATTCCGAAAGACGAAGCGATGTACTTTCGCGCTTTCGTGCTTCATGAGGGGGCGGCTCGCCGGACGACCGCGGGTACCCATATTTTTCGGCCCAACATGACGCCGAGAGAGGTGCTCGTCGAACTCGCGCGTCGACCTTCGGTGAAGGAGGTCCGGATCACGATCCCCGAGGGAAAGAACATCCTCGAGATTGCGGCCGCGCTCGCCGATGCCGGGCTCGGGACGCGTGAGAGCCTGCTCGCGGCGATGCGGGATCGCGCGTGGCTCGACAAACTCGGGATTCCAGGTGAGAGCGTCGAGGGCTACCTGTTTCCGGATACGTACAAGTTCGGCGTCGAGGCGCCCCCGAAGGTGATCATCGAACGTATGGTCAAGCGGCACCGCGAGATCTATGCCGATCTCAGACGGCGCCACCGTGACGGGGCGCGTGATCTCGAGTCCGACCTTGGTTGGGGCGACCATCAGGTCGTGGTCCTCGCTTCGATCGTCGAAAAGGAAACCGGAGCGGATCATGAGCGACCCATCATCGCGGGAGTGTTTCTCAATCGGCTCCGGTTCAGCCGGTTCACGCCCAAGTTGCTGCAGACCGACCCCACGATCGTCTACGGGTGCACCGTGCCCGAGCACAAATCGGAGGCGTGCCAGCAGTTCGAGGGCCGCATTCGACGAATTCATCTGCGCGACAAAGACAACCCGTACAGCACCTATGCGCACGAAGGGTTGCCACCGGGACCGATCTCGAACCCCGGGCGCGACGCCCTCGAAGCCGTCCTATCCCCCAAGAAATCCCAGTTCTTGTTCTTCGTCGCCCGCAACGACGGAACCCATCAGTTCAGCAAGAGCGTCGCCGAGCACGAAGAATGGGTCGAACGGTACCAGCGCCAGGGTCAGATCGGCGACGGCTCGGCGAAGGGCTCCGTCGATCCCGGGTAGCTCTTCACGCTCCAAGGGAGCTGAATCTCTTCACGCTCCAAGGGAGCTGAAACTCTTCACGCTCCAAAGGAGCTGAATCGTGGCGCGAAACATCGAGATCAAAGCGCATCTTCGCGATCGGGCGGCGCTCGAGGAACGAGCCATCGGCATTGCCGAGCGCGGCCCCATCGACCTCGCTCAAGACGACACGTTTTTCGCCTGCGCCGGGGGGCGCCTGAAGTTGCGCGAGTTCGCCGTCGATCGCGGTGAACTCATCTTCTATCAGCGCTCCGACCAAGGCGAGCCGAAGCTCTCGCAATACTGGATCGCGGAAACAGGCTCGCCCGGCGATCTTCGTGAAGTCCTCGGTCGTGCGTACGGGACCATTGGGCGCGTTCGTAAGCGTCGTCGGCTCTATCTCGTCGGGAGCACTCGGATCCACCTGGACGAGGTCGAGGGACTCGGCTCGTTTCTCGAACTCGAGGTCGTGCTCGCCGAGACCGAATCCGAGGCCCACGGTGAGGCGTTGGCCCGGCATTGGATGCAGGTCCTCGGCGTCGTGAGCGAAGACCTCCTACGGGCGGCGTACATCGATCTGATGAACGCGCGGTCGTAAGCCATCTCAGGGCCTTAGCGTTGACCGGCGAACGGTTTGCGGCGAATCTGCTCTCGTGCATTGGCAGCGGTTCCCCTTCATCGTGCTCGGTGTCGCGCTCGAGCTCGCGGGTTGCGGTGACGATGATGGGCTCATCGCCGAAGGTTCGACCTCGCGGGGTCCCGCCGTCGAGCCAGGTAACGACGAATCGGGGTTCCAGCCACCGGACGCCGCGTGCGGGAATGGCTGGCTCGATGCCGACGAGCAGTGCGACGACGCCAACGAGGAAGATCGCGACGCCTGCAGCAACGCCTGCCAGATCCCTTGTGGACTCGAAGCGACGTTCGTTCGACTCCCTCCGACACCAACGTCGGAGATCGATGCGACGGACGTGATCGTGGACCCAAGCGGAGGGATCGTCATCCTGGGCCCCGAGCGCGAGATCACGACCGACCAACAGGACAACGAAACCGCCGGTCCGCTCGTGGCCTTCGCCATCGCGTACACGACCGAAGGCGAAGTTCGTTGGGAAGCCCAGCTCGCCGACGAAGACGGTCGCGATGTGATCCCTACACGACTCGCCGAAGATACGCAGGGTGGGATCTACGTCGGAGCGACGGTCGAGACCGAGGACGGTGGCACGGACATCGTCGTGCGCAAGATCGATGGGAACTCCGGCGAGACCCTGTGGGAGCATCGGCATGGCGAACCGATCGAGGCCAGCAACGATGTGCTCACCGGGCTCGCGTTCAGCCCAGGTATTGCGCCCGACGGCGTTCCTTCGATGATCGCGTCGGGCCAGATCCGAGCCGGTGAAGGCGACGATGACGTCTGGGTTCGAAAGCTCGATCTGGCGAGTGGTGAACCGATTTGGACGGCGACGTGGACCGGCACTCTTGGAGCGGGTTTTTCGACCGACGACGGCGGGCCGATCGCGGTCGCAGCCGATGGCACGAGCTTGGTCCTGGCGGCGGAATACCTCGACTTCGAAACCCAAGTGATCCGCCTGCTGCGATTCGGTGCAGCGGGAGAACCCCCTGCGGCCGCAATCCCGATCGGGCCCACCGATGGGATCCAAGAGTTCCAACCGATCGACCTTTCGGTCGATGCGTCAGGCCAGATCCTGGCGGTCTATCGCCGTCAGGTCGCGAGCGGACCGCAGTCGTTTCTCGACCAGCTCGATCCCACGGGCGCGGTCCTATGGTCGAAGACCGAGGCCGACTTTGCGGGTGTCGGCGGCGAAACGTGGACGATCTCCGGAGCTCGACCCACTCCATCGGCGCTCGTCTTGCTCGCCGGCGGCTTCACCAGCACGGAGTTCGATGGCGCCGCCTACTTGGCGCTCTGGCTCGCTCGGCTCGACGCCCAAGGTGGCTCACTCTGTCGCGTGGAACATCGTGAGCCGGCGGAGGGGCCCGTCCCGCCTTCGCTCGCTCCTTCGGCGGTGACGAGCACGTCGACGGGGGAGGCCCTCGTGGTGGCCCGACGCGTCGACAATGGCGACCCCTCGCTGTGGCTCGGCCGGTTCCGGGACGTCGTCCTGCCCGACGCCCCTCCATAGAGATCAATAGTCGGTTCGCCAGAACCGCCACGATCCGAAGCCGAGGGCGATGGCCATCCACGCGGTTGCGGTGGCGATCGGTTCCCACCGCATGAGCGGGATTGCGAGCACGCTCGAGATGGCGTTCTGTTTAAGAAGACTGAAATTGGGCAACAGCCACGGAATCGTTCGACCGATCCGATCGAGCACCGGCCAGGCTTCGAGGACGCCCGCGGCCTGGGCGATGCGCAAACCTTCGAGCAAGCTGTCGCCAATGACATAGAAAAAGAACCCCACGATCAAGCACAGCGTCGTGTTCCGGGTTTGAACCCCGAGTGCGGCGACGATCGTGTAGAGCAGGGCCGCGGCGAAGATCTGGAGGGGCATCACATAGAAAACCCGCCCCGCCCAAACGCCGGTCCGCAATCCGATTCCCGTGAAGAGGATGACGTACGTGATCAAGATAGCCGCAGCGTAGAAAGCGACACCACCCAGGATCTTGGCGAAATAGATCGAAAATCGGTCGATCGGTTTTGCCAGCACCACGTCGAGCGCACCGGCCTCGAGCATGTTCGGTAGATATCCCGAACATGCGGCGAGGAAGAGCAGCATGCTGACCAGATAGATCACGCCAGCGACGTTGTAGAGGAACGATTCGACGGCACGGCGAGCGAGCGGCACATCGGCGACCGCCGTGGCCTTGTCGTACGCCGCACGAAGGTCTTCGTCGAACTTCGCGGCCTCGGCTTCGTCGAACAACTCGAACGCACGGTCTTCACCCACGAGGCTCATGGCGTACGCGTCGAGCCACATGCCTTCCAACGCGCGACTCGGCTCGTCCTGAGTCACGAACCCGACGCGGACACTGCCGTCCGTCTGCGGAAAGGGCTTGACGACGACGATCGAGACGATCGCGATCAACGCCAAAAGGCCCAACATGATGAAGAACACGACCTGCTGACGCGACTGCCTCCACGTGTCCCCAACGATCGCGAGCCAAGCATTCATCGTTGCACCACTCCCGTTCCACCCTTTTCTCGAATGATCTCGACGAACGCTTCTTCGAGCCGAACCCGTTTGGGTTGCACCGCATAGATCGGCACGGCCGCCGCCCGCAGTTCGTCGATGAGCGGCGAGATGTCGTCTTCGCCCCCGAGCGGCATGGCAAAAAAGTCATCCGCTTCGCGCTTGGCTCCGCGGCTACTCAGGCGCTCCCACAACCCTTCGCTCAGGTTTCCGGTCCGCACACGAATGATGAAGGCTCCACCGCCCACCGCCGTCGTGATGTCGGACACCGAACCCTGCTGCAGCAATTCGCCACGATGGACGATCGCCACTTGATCGCAGAGGCCTTCGAGCTCCGACAACAAGTGTGAGTTGATGAAGACCGTCGACCCGCGTTCCGTCGCCTGTCGCATCACGAAGTGCAGGCCAGCGCGGCCCACCGGATCGACACCATCGGTTGGCTCGTCCAAGAAAATGAGTTTGGGCTCGCCGAGCAAGGCTTGGGCGACGCCAACCCGTTGCGTCATCCCTTTCGAGAACTTGGCGATCTTTTTGTCCGCCCAATCCGCCAGGCCCACGGTTTCGAGTTTTTCGCCCACTTCGCGAACCAGGGCTTTGCCATTGAGCCCCGCGAGCCGGCCAAAGTATTCGCAGACCCCTCGAGCCGTCAGGTAGCGAGGAAACCGATGGCCCTCGGGCAGGTACCCCACTCCGACGCGGGCTTTGGCCGAACGGATGTCGTGACCGAGCAAGGTCGCGGTCCCGCTCGTCGGCCGCACGATCGAGAGCAACGTCTTGACCAAGGTCGACTTGCCGGCCCCGTTTGGTCCTAGCAACCCGAAGCAACATCCTCGTTCGACGCGCAGCGACACCCCACGAAGGGCCTCGATGCGCCCGCGATAGACCTTGCGCAGGTCAACGGTTTGAATCGCCAGCTCCGACATCGCCGCGACCACCTAACGCGGAATGCGGGCAAGAACAAGTTCCTCGGGACAGGGTGCGCGCACGGGGCACCACGTCCACGACGGTCGCACTCGGGCTCGAAAACGCCATTTGCGTCGATTCCGGCCTCGTGCAAACCGCGAGCGCTCCCGTCCGCGAGCGCAGTTCGTTCCACACAGGGTAGGATGCAACCGATGCAGCCCCATCAGCCCTATGCCCCCCCTCAGGCTTATGGCCATCAGGCCTATGCCCAACCAGGCTATTCCCCCTACGCTGCCCAGGCGCCTGCGACCTCGGGCGGTGGGGTCTCACCGACCGTTCTCGAGCATCTTCGCCGCACGAAGCCGTGGGTGACCTTTTTCGGGGTCATGATGTTCATCTGCTCGGCGATCATGGTCCTCGCTGCGTTGGCGATGATCGGCTTCGCTGCGGTCGGCAGTCAGCTCCCGGGAATGAATGCGGCCGTCGGGGCTGGGATGGGCGTCGCCTATTTGCTGCTCTCGCTCATCTACATCGCGCCGGCCTTGTTCTTGCTTCGCTACGGCTCGTCGATCCGGCGTCTGCTCGACTCCAACAGTGTGACCGAGCTCGAAACGGCGTTGGGGCACCAGACCTCGTTTTGGCGCTTCACGGGGATCTTCGCGGCCGTGATGCTGTGCCTCTATGCGGTGGTGATCGTGATCGTGGTGATCGCTGGGGCTGCGGGCGCGATGGCGGCCCTATAGGCCGCGACGCAAGGCGCCCGAGGACGGGAGCGCAACCGTGGGACTCGACGCTTCGATGTGAACGTCGATCCCGCGGGGCCATTGTTCGCTCGTGAACCGCAGTTCGCTCGCGGCCGCGAGTTCATCGGTCCACGGCACTTCGATGTAGCGCGCCTCGCCGCCGTCGGGAAACGGCCGAACCCTCGCGCTTTGGCGAACCGTCCGTGGACCTACGCGGCCTTCGATCCATCCACCGACGACCTCGGGCGGGTTACCCCGCTGCATCCACCATTCCGCCTCGCCGTCGTCGTCGATGATCCCCGCGAGCACTGGGTGCCCTCCGGCCCCGGTCGCACTCGCATAGTCGAAGCTGGTCAAGGTCTCGAGTACGTCGACGGACAACTCCCAGCCGTAGTCGGAGACCCATTCGTTGGAGCAATAGGACATGTAATCGCGCGCTCCGGTCGGTGACCGCAGCTGGAAGTCATGGATGCCGAACCCCCAAGCGCCGATGAGCCCCAGGGAGTGGGGATAGTTCAGATCGATCCCCGCCTCGCCGCCACTGCATCGCACGTGCGCGCGCCCCTGGCTGTGGCCGATCTCGTGCACCATCGTTTCGCGGGCAAACATGCCGCTGCCCACCCAACGTCCTGCGGAGACGCGTTCCTGACCGTTTTCGCGAGTCGGGGGCCCTGCGACCGAGACCGCCTGCCCGCCGAGGGTCGAGGGAAACCCATCACACGAGGCGACGAGGCCATAGTAGAAGACGTTGGGGTCCGGATTGTCACTCGCCCGCGTCCGCGAGAGCTCGGCGAGCACGCGGCCAAAGGTCTCACGAGTTCCGATGCTCTCGGTGAAGACGATCGGATCGCGAACCTTGATCTCGACCGATTGGACCGGGTTCTTCTGCGCAGCGGCCTGGCGCAGGATCTCGAGGTCCTCTGCGGTCGGCTCCGCCTTGGCTTCGCAGTCCTCGAAGCGGTGATTCACGGGAACGAGCACGATTCGGAGCTCGAGCTGCACGTCGTGCAATGCGATTTCGCCCGACCCCGACAACGGAGCGATCGGGGGCGGCTCGGAGACGCTGTCCCCCACGGGGGTTGCGGCGGGATCGAGGATCTTGGCGCGGTATCGCATTCCCGGGACGACGTCGCGAGGCTCGAGCAGCCACTGAAACGTACTGAGGGCTCGGCCATCCGAGCTTTCGCCTTCCACGCGAAGGGGAAAGTCTTGGACGATCTGGGTGTCGTCGGGGTAGTCGACGACGAGCCGGCCGATGAGGTCTCGGGGCTCGAACCCTGCGTGCAAGGTCCAGAACCCGCGCAGCAACATCCGCCGACGAGAGACCAGCCGTACGATTTGATCTTCAGGGGCGACTTCGATCCCATCGCGGACGAGGTCGACCTGAATCCCTTGGGTGGCGGTCAGGCGGACGAGCCGGATGTCGCGAGCATATTCGTACGCTGGCACATCGGGGCCGAGCGACTGCGAGGGCATGCCGAGGTCGACCGTGGGCTCGTCGTCATCCTCTTCGCAACCACAGACGAGAGCGACCCACAACACCACCGACGCTCGTGATCGCTGCATGGGGGCATGAAGGTATCATGCGCGCTGGGCCTCGAGAGGATGGCCACGAGGCCGTTTTCGGGGTGTAGGTCGATCGGCGTCGCGACGGCCGCCGCTGACCGCAGAACCTTTGCTAGGGGAATACTGGACAGCGATCCCGACTTCGCCATAATGCGCGTTCATGCAGTTCGCGTCGTCGGTGGCGGACTCAGCTACAGCCGTTGCCTCGTTCACCCCCTGCCTCCAACTGCGCAGCGAAACCCTTCTCATCGACCGAGGCCAGGGGTTCGAGTCGGATTACCAAGCGGTCGATACCGCAGTCATCGAGCTGACGTTCGACTACGATGGCGTCCGGGTGCCGGCCTCCGAGGCCCGTTGCGCGACCGAGCCTCGTTCCGCACCCGGGCGTGACCCTCGGGCCGAATCTCAAGCCCGACGTATCCTCGAAGCTTTCGGCGCGATCGATCTCGGCAACCTCGACGATTGCGCGACGATCCCCGGCTCACAAGCCAACTACGCGGTCCATCTCGACGGTGACCTCGATGCCCTCTGTGCCTTTGGTGTGCACGCGATCCCGCGGCTGCGCGCGCTCGGCTGGCGGGTCGACGTCGCCGACGACTATCCATGTCAGGTCGTCGCCGAGGGCCGATGGTACGCCGAGCTCGAAGGCCAAGACGATCGGAACTGGTTCGAATTGCAGCTCGGGGTCGAAGTGGAGGGCGAACGCGTCGACCTGTTGCCGTTCTTGCTCGAACAGATCGAGACGCGCGGGAGTCTAGCGGCCCTCGCCAGCGCTCATAAACGCCCCTTCGCCGTTCCGGTCGGTGAGCGCCGGTACATGCTCGTTCCGCTCGATCGGCTGCAAGCGATCGCCCGCGTGCTCCAGGAGCTCTACGACGTCGAAGGCCCTGGTGCACAAGGGGGTGTGCGGCTTACCGACGGGGCTCATGGCTTGCTCGATCAGCTCGATGATGCCTTCGGTGCAGGACGCCTCGATTGGGGGAGCGATGGTGGATGTCGGGATCGAGTGCGTCGGCTTTCCCCACGACCTCCGCAGCCGGTCGAGCCACCCCACGGGTTGCAGGCCACGCTGCGGCCGTATCAGGAAGAGGGTCTCGCGTTCCTCCAAAACCTGAGGGCGCACGGTGCCGGAGCACTCTTGGCCGATGACATGGGTCTCGGCAAAACCCTCCAAGCGATTGCGCACATCGTCAAGGAGCGTGAGTCCGGCCGCATGCAGCGACCGGCCCTCATCATCGCGCCCACGAGCCTCGTCGGGAATTGGCAGCGCGAGTTCGCCAAGTTTGCCCCGCAACTCGACATCGCGGTCTATCACGGGCCCCGGCGGCAGCAAGCCCGAGGCAAGATCGCCACCGCCGATGTCGTCATCACGACCTACGGGCTCGTCAATCGTGAGCGCACCCTATTCGAGTCGCAGCCGTTCTATCTGCAGGTGCTCGACGAAGCGCACATGATCAAGAATGCGCGCAGTCAGGCCCACCAAGCCTGCAAGGCGATCGAAGCCGAGTACCGGATCTGTTTGAGCGGCACTCCGGTCGAAAACAACCTCGACGAACTCTGGGCGATGTTCGACTTCGTCATGCCCGGGCTATTGGGCGACGCCGCTCGTTTCCGGACCGCGTTTCGTTATCCGATCGAGCGGGATGGCAATGAGGAACGCATGGCGACCCTGCGGCAACGCGTGTCGCCGTTCGTGCTGCGCCGGCTCAAGAGCAACGTGGCTTCGGAGCTGCCGCCCAAGACGGAGATCCTACGGATGGTCGAGCTCCGCGGCGAGCAACGTGATCTCTACGAGAGCATCCGCCTCGCAGGGCACGCCGCGGTACGCAAGGCCGTCAAAGAAAAAGGCATCGCCGCCTCCACGATCGACATCCTCGGTGCACTCATGAAGCTGCGCCAAGTCTGCTGTGATCCACGCCTGGTGAGGGTCGGTCACGAGCCGCAAACGGCTCCCTCAGCGAAGCTCGACCTGCTGTTTTCACTCGTGCCGCGAATGCTGACCGAGGGTCGTCGGATCCTCGTGTTTTCGCAGTTCACCACGATGCTGGCCCTCATCGCCGCAGGGTTGAAGGATCGAGGGATTCCGTGGGTGAGCCTCACCGGCGCCACGACGAACCGGCAGGCTGCCGTCGATGCCTTTCAAGGCGGGCAGGCGGGTGTGTTCCTCATCAGCCTCAAGGCGGGTGGCACTGGGCTGAACCTCACTCGCGCCGATACGGTCATCCATTTCGATCCGTGGTGGAATCCGGCCGCGCAATCGCAAGCGACCGATCGCGCGTATCGGATTGGTCAAGAACGTGCGGTGTTCGTCTATCAACTCATCGCGGCCGGCAGTGTCGAAGAGCGAATGATGAATCTCCAGCGGCACAAACAAGCCCTGGCCGATCAGCTACTCGACGGCGCCAACGACCGCAGCGTCGAACTGTCCGAAGAACAGGTCGACGACCTCTTCGCCCCGCTCGCATAATCTTCGAGGGGCCTTTCGCAAAGGCCCCTCGCGGTGGCGAAGCCTGGACGGAGACTAAAACGCCACGCCGCCCATGTGGAACCCGAAGATCACCTGATGAGTGGGTGCGGGGGTGGGTTCATCGTCGACGTCGAAGCAAGTCGTCGTGTTTCCGCGGACCTCGCAGATTTTGCGTTGAGTATTGAAGATGAAGTCGACTTCGACGCCCAAAAAGAAATTCTTGGTCACGAAAATATCGAATGTTGGACCGACCAAGAACGGTACGCCCTGGGAATAGTCGAGATCATCGCCTTCGCGGTGAAACACCTGTCGGGCAAAACCAGTTCCAAGGTTGACTCCGAGGTCGATTCGCCAGATCGGCAGGATCGGCCGCAGGAATGCAACTGCAGTGTGCTGGCCGCCCCAGTCGAAGGCCGAACCATCAGGGCCTGTATCGTAATCGGGATTGAACATTCCCCAGCGATACATGGCGCCGAACATGAGCCATTTGAATGGACGAAACCCAAGTGCGGCCCCGACGGCGAATGAAGGATTCGTGCTGCCATCCAGAATCAAATCGTCTTGACGGCAGGGGGCGCGGCCGGGAATGCATCCTGCCCCACCGATAATGCCTTCGATCTGCAATCCACGTCGATCGACATCGGCTGCCGCTGCTGACGCCTCACGGGCGGATACACCCAAGAACGCAGAAAAAACTACGAAGCGTCGCAATTGCGTGTGTGAATTCATTTGAGTGACAAGCACCCAGCAAGCGCGATGCCATTCGAACCATCGCTTGCGAGCTCGGCTGCGCAGTATTCACGTCATGGGAGCAACGGCTCGAGTTTCGCGAACCTCCGATGCGGCGCGAAACCAAGCTTCGGTTTCCAGATCCGCGGGAAAATAGCTCTCGATCATGAGTTCTTGCGCGGTGACATCGAGCGGCGTACCCAACGTGGTGAGGGTTGTCCAAAGACATAGCTGTGCGGAGTCGTTCTTCAACCGGACGAGCACCATGGGATGGCTCGCTTTCGGGGCAGCAGCTCGACGCAGAGCCGCCACACCGGGATAACCCAGCACCTCGCGTCGTAAGGATTGGCGTTCTTCGTCATACGGGTTCATCGCACACGCCATGTCCAGCCGGTCGAGACAGAACGTCGCGACTTCGGCCCAATTGACCAAGGCGGGACGTAGTCCCTGTGCCGCGAACAGTGCGCGCACGAGGTTCATCGGCATGCCTCGTTCACTTTGCGGCCAAACAAAGAACGTTTGCAAAAGGCTCGCGGCCCCACGATTGGTCTGCAACACGGTTCCCAGCCGATCGACCACGACGGCCCCGAATGGCTCCTGCTGTTCGAGCATCAGGTCGATCGCGCGACGGATGGGAGCAAGCGCGAGGCTATCGAATGCGGAGGTCGGATACGTCGATGCAAAGCCCGCTGCGGTGAGCAATACATTGCGATCACGAAGCTCGAGCCGGAGAGCACGCGCCAATGACAGCACCATCTCTCGGCTCGGCTGGGCCTTACCGCGCTCGAGGCAACTCAAATGACGAGTCGAGACTTCAGCCTCGCTCGCGAGCTGCTCCTGGGTGAGCCTGCGTCCCTCTCGCCAGCGCCGCAGCACCGAACCGAACGTTTCCTCCATCCGTCCTTCGGCTCCCGGCCCCGAATCGCTCATACTAGCCGTTCCTGCAACCGTAGGCCATGGCGCGTAGGAGTCTAGAATGCGAAAAGCGCGCTACCTGATCACGGTTCGACGACGATGCCTTGTCCGGGTCGTTGCTCGACGCACCCCGTATTCCCGATACGACTCGGTCTCGCGCCTTGCCTGCGCCCGCATTGACGACGTTCTCCTTGATCCCACTTCGACGGCGGTGCACTAGTGCCTCAAGTCGGAAGTTCGATCCGTGCCATGCACGGTTCTGCAGCCCGATGGCGTTGTTACTCGGCGCTCGCCCCCACTGTAGTTGGGGCCCGATACAGCTTCGGCCTCG
>Ga0315912_10001579_pt1 | contig 27221 bp, 17 predicted proteins | sample VfabasoilMG_FD_204469 | JGI IMG/M metagenome (GOLD analysis project Ga0315912, IMG submission 204469) | Garden soil microbial communities collected in Santa Monica, California, United States - V. faba soil | ecosystem: Environmental > Terrestrial > Soil > Garden | place: USA: California... | reverse complement strand
CGTTTGAAATCCTCATCACTCAGAGTTTGGATAGTGTTGTAACGTATTCTCCTATTGTGACACTCTTATGCAAGAGATCCAATGTCGAGGAGCGCTGTAGCGGCGGGCTAACGATGCTCATCCACGTTCAACCCTGACCCTCCGCGAAAGGACTATAATGGGCCACACTTCAGACCCTTTTTATCCTGAGACGTTGAGCAAAAGAAAGACCTATTGTCTGCATGAGTCGCCGACCTTCCCTCTGGAAGAAATTAAGGACTGGCCTGACGCCGTTCCTGGCGCTCATGCTGGTGCTGATGCCCTCGGGTGGTTCCGTTTGTTGGCCGCTTCTGGAAGGCCGACACCTCCACATTGGTTGGAACACTCCGACGGGGGAGAGCGCGCTGACACTCACCACTTTCACCCATGCGAAAAGTCAGCCGGTTGGCTATTCCGCCACCGTCGCCCTCCAACCAACTTCGCCAGCGGAATTGCCCCTGCCCGGCGATTTGTTGGCTACTGTTGTAAATCGCCTGGAACTTCCGGCGGTGACGTTATGTTGGCTGTGGTTAACCCGCCTACTCACTCAACGTCTCCCGGGTTTTCCGCTCCAGACTCCTCCTCCGCGCAACCCGCAGACTTTTAGCCTCGCGGCCGCCTGATCTTTTTACCTCAGCACCTTTCGTCATCTCCAAGTTTATAACAAGCAGGCCCGTGACGCATTCTCAGCGCGCGGGTTTGGCGGGCCTAGTTAAGCCCGGCTGACCTTGTTTCTCCTGAAAGCAGGCGTCCCCCTTTGAGGCCAACTCAGTTTGACGTCTGGCAATCACCAACGACGTTCGAGGCTTTTCCGTCGAACGTTCCCTTTCCGATGTCTCAGGTAGAAACGATGGCCCGCAAGACTCCTTCCAATTATAAGGCGTTGGCCGTGCAGTGGGGATACACCTGGTTAGGGCCTGAAGTGTCCAGTGTGATGGAGAAAACGGGGTGGCAATGCGCCCACGGACACACCTGGCAGGCCCGGTACAATGACCTTCAGCAAGGGCATGGCTGTTTGAAGTGCGCCCACCTGGCGCGCGCTATGCCGCCCGAACACTATCATGCTTTGGCCGCCGAGCGGGGATACCTCTGGCTTGGCCCGGAAGTGTCCAGCGTGATGAAAAAAACCCGGTGGCAATGTGGGCGCGGTCACATCTGGCAGGCGCGTTACAACGATCTTCAACAGGGCAAGGGCTGTTTGAAGTGTTTCCACCTTTCCAAAGTGATTACCCCGGATCAGTATCACGCGCTGGCGGCATCCCGGGGCTATACCTGGCTCGGCCCGGACGTGTCCGGTGTGCTGAAGAAAACGAAATGGAAGTGTGCGCGCGGTCATATCTGGCGGGCCAGATACAACGATATTCAACAGGGCTATGGCTGTCCCAGATGTGCCCGTTTATCCAGAACCACACGGCACACCTAAGCAGGTAAACCCTTATGAGGTGAACGCTTTGATGGTCGCTCCTCATGTTGCTTACGCCAACCATACGGGGTCAGGCCGCGGGGTTTGTACACATTCAGCACCTGGATCACGAGCAACACCAGCAAGCCGATACCGGGGTGGAGAAGGTCCCCCCCAAACCCACCGACAAGTTGGCGCGCATCCGCCGCGCGCGCCATATTTGCCATCAAACTCACGTGCGACGACATGTGCTCCACCAAGACGCTGACGGCCAGGAGGGTTAGCACGAGCGAGAATACGACCCAATAATGCCGGAACAAGCCCCACTGGGTGCCCAAGGCCATGACCAGCCCGGTTAGGAGTGAGGTGACGGCCAACGGGACAATCACATACCAGCCAGTCAACTCCATGGCGATCCAGGTAGCGCGCACCGTTTCCGTATCCGGAGTGGTCGCGGCGGTGACGCCAAGCGCCAGGTACGCCACGACCGCACCAATCCAGCCGACCGAGGCCGTGAGATGCACGCTGAGCGCGAACTTGCGTAGACCGGAGGTCATGATCATGGTTGTTGCACCGTGATCTGGCCGCGCATGCCGGCCGAGTAGTGACCCGGTTCGTGGCAACCGTATTCAAGCGTCCCTGGATCACCGAACCGCCAGGTCAACTGCTTGGTTTCCCCAGGTTGGAGCGTGAGGGTGTTGGCGCCCGCATGGGCCATCCCGTCGCCCATCTGAGCCATCTCAGTGGCGTGGGCCTGTTGCATCGCGGCATCCCCCAAGGTGAATTCGTGAACCGCTTGGCCGCTGTTGGTCACCACGAACGCGACCGTCTCTCCCCTCGATACAGTGATATGGCTCGGTTGGAAAGTCATGTTGTCGTGGGTGGTGATTTCAATCGTGCGAGTCGCGCTGTCCGCGTCGGCTGGCCCGCCGAGGCCAGAACTCTCTTGGCTGGTAACGGTTGGCATGGAATGACCAAAGCCGTGACCCCCAGGCCCGCCGGGGGTGTGGAGACCCAGAGCGGTGGTCACCACGAGCACGACGATGACCAACAGCACCAGACCGAGGCTGATGCTCCCAAACACCTTCACCCAGCGTGGCATGCCGGGGTATTCGCGGCCGCGTTCCACGTTGGTGTCATCGTCGGGGCGGTCAGAGACCGGGTCAGTCAAGCGGGTGTCTTCTTCTGCCATATACGTATTCTCCTTGATTCAAAATAGGTGAAGCCTTACAGTTCGGGCGGCTCACGGGCGACCAAAAGCCTTCACTTCCGTAGCGCCTCCTAGGTTGACGCACCCACCCGCTCACGCTGACGGCCTGGCTACTGTGCGAGCATGCCTTTGCCGCCACAGCCAGACCCCCACCACCTGTCCGACGAAAACGATAACGACGCTGAAACCGAGCAGGAGCGTAGAGGGCGATGTGACTCGCAACAATGCGCCGTAATAGATGGCATGCAGGATCACCAACCCGAACAAGGCATAATTCAGGCGCTGGAGCCATTTCCAGGGCCTGGCTTTGAGTTTCTGCAGGGCGAGGTCGCTGGAAAGCGCGAGCAATCCCACCACAATCACCGTGGCGGCCAACCCGGTCCAGTTCCCTAAGCCAAAACGATTGTTGAGTGGGCTGCCATCAGACGCAAAAAAGTAGTAGAGAACGCGTTCGCCGAAGGGGGCCGGAGGGCCATGCACAAAGAATCCAGCGATGACGTGGATCACGCTGACGATGGCCGTCCACGTTCCCACATCGCGGCGCAAATAGCTCGAGATGGGGTTCCGTCTGCCGAGCAGGAGGTTGGCCGGTCCGATGAGCAATATGAGCGCGAGCAGACCTAGGGCGACGTAGCCGGTGGCACTGGTAAATAATCCAACCGACAAGCGGTTTAGGCTCCCGTCCACATTGGCGGTTTGGCCTCCACTATGATTTGTGGGATGGTTCGTGTCGTTTGCCTGCCCTGAGCCTGGGTGGCTACCGGCCTGGGATGAGCTTTGGTGAGCGCCTACCTCCGACGGTGGATGGCTGGTCGCCAATGTGCCTGTCTGCGGTAGGCTCTGGTGACCGACCGCTAGGAAGAGCGGGAGACTCATCCATAGAAAAATGACCCCGACGCTTGCCAGGGCAAGGGGTATATGGAAATGCAGCAAGCGATGACGCCAATCGCCGCTGACACCGCCCAGCGGTTGATTCGAGAATCGGGTGGCTGGTTGCATATCGCATTATTATAAGTAGCCGCACTCCGACGGACATGACCCGTAGAAGGCCCAAGCGAGAAGAAAAGGGCTATTTTGCGGCACGGGAGGGAGTGAAAAGAGGTGTTTAGCTCTGTCCCTTGGGGCGGGGGAGCCAGCCCCGGGCAACGCCATAGGCGGCGGCCTGGTGTCGATTGCGAAGGTGGAGTTTGGAGAGAATGCTCTTCATGTGATTCTTGACCGTATGCTCACTGACCACCAGACGCTCGGCGATCTTGGCGTTGGAGAGACGCGCCACTACGAGCTCCAGCACATCCAGTTCTCGGGCCGTGAGTTCTTCTTCAGGTCCCCAGAGCTCCGTTTGTCCCCGAATCTCTTCTAAGATTCGGGCCGCCAGACGACGCGAGATCGCCGCTTCGCCCCGGGCCAGACCCCGGAGTTGCTCCAGGAGTTCCCGGGAGCGCATGTTCTTTACTAAATAGCCTTGCGCCCCAGCCTTGATCGCCTCGAACAGGGCCTGGCTGTCGTCGTGCGCGGTCAACATCACGACGGTCATGGCCGGCTTTTCCAGCTTTAGCCGCCGGGTCGCGCTAATGCCATCCTCGCCCGGGAGTTCGATATCCATCAGCACGAGTTCCGGCTCAAGCGCCCACGCCTGGTTCAGAGCATCCTCGGCATCATTGGCCTCTCCTACGACGGTGAAATCGTCCTGATAGGAAAGTAGCGAAATGAGTCCCTCGCGAAAGAGCGCGTGGTCGTCAACCAGTAGGAGCCGCAAGGGTGGCATACCCGCCCTCCCTTCTTGTTGTTGGAATGGGGATAGTGGCCGTCACCTGGGTTCCTGAACCAAGCTGACTGTTCACCTGGAAAGCGCCGCCCAGGGCTGTGACCCGTTCCCGCATACTGGTCAGACCCAGAGGCCGCACTTTGCCGTTCTGCTGAGCCTCAGGGATAAAACCCTGACCATCATCCGCAATGATGACCTTCAGTTGCTCAGGCTTATCGGACATGAGCGTCACAATAATCTCCCGGGCCCCAGCGTGCTTGCGAACGTTGGTCAATGCTTCTTGGACGAATCTGAAGAGCTGAAGCGTGACGAGAGGGGAGAGCTGGTTGGTTGCGCCAACGATTTGGAGGCGCGTGGGAATCTGGTGCCGCTCTTCAAACTGGTCTATATAGTCTTGCAGGGCGCCGATCAACCCGCGTTCCGTCACGTTGGTGCGAAGCCCGGTGATGGACTCGCCGATGTCTTTGTAGATTTCGTCGGCTACTCCATGCAAGCGCTCCAGCTCTGTTTCCGCTTCATGGGGTCGGTTGGCCCCCACCAAGTCCTTGATGGTGTCTAGGCGTAAGAGCAAATCCGCGACGAGCTGGGCGGCGCCATCGTGAAGTTCCCGGCTCAATCGTTCCCGCTCCTGCATCACGGCCCTCATGGCCTGGAGATCTTGTTCTCGGGCCACGGCCTCCGCCTGGAGTTTCTGTAAGACCCTGAATAAAGTCTCTACAAAAACGTAGGTCAGCCCCAAGCCCACGCCGGCCACCAGCAGGGTCGCTGGCAGATCGTAGATTCCACCATCGGCGTGTGTGACACCAGCGGTGTGCTGTATCAGGCTATGGCCCAGCGTGACCGTACCAGAGGGCAGGAAGATCATAAACCATTTGAACAGAAGCAGGCGGCGGTGTGTCATAAGCGAACGATTCATGTGAAGCATGACCTCCTCGAATCAGATCAGGTCGCCTCCGGACAGGTCTGACCGGCAACAGCGAAAGCGAGAAAGTGATCTACCTGGTGAGCGCGAGCTTTGGAGGCGAGGTAGCCTGATCATTGCACAGACTATGACGTTTCGCAGATGAAGTCAATCACCATAACGGGGAAGCGTATGTACAAGCCGCAGGGGATGACCCCGTATGGGGCGTAAGCAATACGAACAACGCAGCGGGTTGCCTAAAAGTTTGGCCGACTCGAATTCATAACAACGGCAAATAGATTTCAATGCGTGTGCCCGCATTGGGCGCGGAGTCAATCGTCAACCGCGCGCCGATGAGTTCTGCGCGCTCGTGCATCCCCATTAAACCGTAATGCCCCTGTTGCACTAGATCGCCGACGTGTTCTGGCGCGGTGAAGCCCACGCCATCATCCTGCACCCAAAGCGTGAACGTGGTGGCGCTAAACACGGTGGCGACTTGCACCGCACGCGCCTGTGCGTAACGCGCAATGTTGGTGAACGCCTCTTGCGCGATGCGATAGAGCGCCATCTCGTGCGCGGGCAGGAGGCGACGCGCTTCGCCCTTGGTGGTGAAGGTGACGCGCACCACTGAGGTTTGTTCCAAATCACGCGCCAACATTTCGAGCGCGGCGATAAGCCCCAGGTCTTCCAAATAAATCGGGCGTAGCGCACGGATGACACGCCGTACTTCTTCGAGTAAGGTGGTTGTCATCTGGCGCAGTTCGCCGAGTTTTTCGGCGGCTGGAGGGGTAGCACGTTGCGCTAATTGCAACTGTTGGTCGAGCGCGACGAGCGCCTGTACTATGCCATCATGCAGTTCGCGGGCTAAACGTCGCCGTTCTTCTTCTTGCCCCAAGGTAATGGCGTTGAGATAGCCACGCAGATTCTGTTGGGCCGCTTGCACCTTCGCCGCCATCCGCATCAACTCCGCCTGCAAATGCTGAATCTCGGCGATGCCGCCCACGGGTTTTTCAATCGCGGCATAATCGCCCCACGCGAGCGCATGGGCTTGTTTTTCCAGCGCGTTTAATGGTTGCACTACTTGCCGCAAGCCGAAGCCAATCACCACCAACGCAAAAATCAACACGGGGATGAGCAGGAGCGGCGCGGTTTGGGTGCGATTCAGGAGGGGGTTATCCACCATCTCCCACGCTTCCTCGATAATCAGCGCCCAGCCCACCGGCGTGATGGGGGTGTAAGCGACGACGTGTTCATCACCCGCCACTGGGAGATAGGTAATGCCACTTTCGCCTTGTAACGCTTCGTGTACACCCGTATGGTGGGCCACCTCGCTATCCGTCGGCGGTGGGCCGAGCGCATAGAGTGTAGTGGTATCAGCGGCTAGTAACGCGACGAAGGCAGAAGGGGTTGAAGCAAACGCCTCCGTGAGCGCGCGTTGAGCCAGGGTAACAGGCGCAAAGGCGCCAACGGCAATAACATTTTCAGCACGCACCATCACCATGACATAGGAGGTATTACGCATGGCAAAGGGCGTCGAGAAAAATGCTTGCCCATCGGGCGTGGCTTGCGCGAGTTGGGGTATCGCTCGCTGACGCCAATCAGTCGTTGTGGGCATGGCTGCTAATACAACCCCTTCGGGGGTAAACAAGACCACACCGCCCTCAAAATCTGTTGTAAGAAAAGCATGCGCGGCCAACGTAGCGGTTAACTGCGTCGTCGGTATGGAGAGCACAAGGCTATGTAAAGCACTGGCGCGATGCGCGAGTTGTTCCGTGATAGCGCTGGCGGCGGCGCGGGCGGCGCGTTGATTGCGTTCGCCCACTAATACGCGCATCGCCTGACCGTGCAGGGTGAGACTGCCGAAGAGTATCACGATGAGCAAAACCGTGAGCGGCAAAACCACAAACAAAAATAATTGAAACGTAAGGCGTCGCCAGGCAGGCATTAGGCAGACTCGGAGAGGGTCGGCGGCAACCACCCTAACGACACCGCGCGCATGACGGCTTCCGTGCGGCTGGCGGCATTCAGTTTGATATAGATTTTGGCCAGATGCCCCTGTACGGTGCGGTCGCTGATGTCGAGTTCAACGCCGATAGCTTTGTTGGTATAACCTTTGGCAGCGAGGCGTAATACGTCTAGTTCGCGGCTACTTAAGGGGTCAAGGTTGTTATCCGTCAACTTGTTTAATTCGGAGAGGGCTTTCCGCGCCAGGGAGGGGTCGAGCACGGATTTGCCTTCATATACCGCGCGGACTGCTTCTATCAAATCATTGGCATCCACATTTTTTAGCACATACCCATTGGCCCCGGCTTGTAAGACGGCTTTGATGTACGGCGGGTCTTCGTAAGCGGTGAGGATGAGAATGCCAACCGGTAATTGCTCGGCGCGCACGTGGCGCGTGACTTCAATACCGTTGGGCGCGGGCATTTGGATGTCGAGGATAGCCACATCGGGGCGCAGTTCCTGAATCAGGCGCAAGGCTTCACCCCCATCACGCGCTTCGGCCAATACTTGAATCGCGGGGCTGATTTCCAAAAACTGACGGATACCACGCCGCACCAGCGCGTGGTCATCGGCGAGGAGGACGCGAATGGGCACCATACGATTTATTGTGCCACAGAAGCGGATTTGCCTAACGTGGCCTCGAGGCATGGATAGGCAACCCACACAATGCCAAGCCCAAATAGCATCCCAGTAATGAACCGTAGCCACCAGTTGAATGAACCGAATGTATCGCCTGCATAAAATGTTGGTGGGAACGCATTTTGAGTCAGGGTGGCGAGCCACGCATTGGTATCACGAAAACCGTGGCCCAGGCCGGCCAAGTCGCTCAAGAAATGCGTGCCGCCGTCAAGCACCAACGGCAGGATCAAGAGGGTAAAGCCAAGCACTCCAACGGGATGTAAACGTTTTCGGAGCAACGCATACAGCAAACCACCGACGAAGATACTGGTGTACATTGACACCATGCGATCTGACCAGGCGACCTTCCAGCCCATCTCTGCGTTGCCGATGAATTGGCGCAAAATCAACGGATTATCGGTGACGCGCCACGCGGCTTGAATCGTGGCGAGAGGATACATAGTCTGCGGACCAAAGAGGAAGTAGGAACGTTGTGGTAGTTGATGACATTGTGTGGAATAAATGAGGTAAATGAGGTTGGCGGCGGCGGGCAATCCGAGTTGCATGAACACAGGCGCAAGCCACGGCAAGCCGACATAGACCCCCAGCACGACATTGGTGAGCAAAAGCCAGTGTTGGGCAAGGGCATTGGTCTTAGTTTGGGTGGAGGGAGTAGCAAGAGAGAGGGACATAATCTCAGTGTAACTGGAGGGCAAGAGCATAGCAATACGCCAAATGGCGGAGCACACAAGTAACTGCATGGCAACGGAATTTAGCCTCTTCAAACAAGGTCAAGGTGCCCATTTAAAGCAATAGCGGCTTTCTAAACGAGAAGGCCACTAGCATCACCGTATTCAATTTGGTAAACGTGTAGATTTATGGCTTCAGATACGGGCAATTGCTGCACGCTAGCGTGGCGTCGGCTTGCGCCTGCGTAAGCGCGCCATCGGTGACGAGTTTGTGCAAGAACTAAGGGCGAATGTTGCTTTGCATCTTATAGACCATTGCAGAAGCAAATAAACTTCTCAAGGTGATTTGGCCTTGTTTTCAGCCAATTTCGTTATCTGGAAGTTTAGCTATTTATGCAACAGTCTATAAGTCAGGCGTTATGAGATAAATGTTGCGTTGTTAGACCCTGCAACGACCTCCTTGTGCGATGGAGTTGCAGAGCGATGGTTCCACAACTGAGCCAAACCTGATACCTGGGGCAGGGGTATAATTCTGAGTGACTCCGGAAGCACCGACCCATGACCAACGCCACTCAATTTCTCGCGCTCATCCAAACGCCTCGCCGCCTCACGCGCACTGATTGGGAAACGCTGGATAACGCGATTTCGGCTTGGGCTAAGAAGACCACTGATTCGTCGTCCCAGCGCTGGGACGACCTGCTCCGTGACAAACAGCGGTCGGTCTACCAGTTTTTTAAATGGGTTGGTAAACGCCCTCAACAGGTAACTCCGACCGATGTCGCGGCTTGGCAAGAAGCACTCCGCGCACAACGTGAGCCTGAAACACGCCAATTGCACTACTCACCCGCTACCATCTATTCAATGGTCAGCAAAGTCTCGTCCTTCTATCGCTGGGCGCAGAATAATGCCAAACGTGCCAACTTCATCTTGCCCAATCCGGTAGATGCGGTACGTCTCAAAGCTCCCAAAGCTTATCAGACCAAGAGTGCTAAGGCGTTGACGGATGAGGAACTCCGGGTTCTGGTGAAAACAGTCAAAGACAAAGCCAAGAAAGGGGAAGTGGTGGGGAAGCGTGATTACGCTATGTTGCTACTTTACCTACTAACGGGGCTACGCCGTGAAGAGATTGCCCAACTCACCTGGGGTGATATTAAAGTGGAAGGCGAGGTCCTGCTTCTGTCGCTACGCGTCAAAGGGGGCGAGCTCATGACTCGCGAAGTGCGCGATCCCGAGGCGCACCTAGCACTGGACGATTACCTGCGTGTTAGTCGGCGGCTGAGTCGCCTGGAGAAGGGTTCGCCTTTGTGGACCCGTCATGACCGAGCGGGGAAACCCGGCCTAGCATTAACCTCCCACGCTTTTACCAAGAATATGAAACGCTATGCCGCTGAAGCAGGGTTGAAACACTTTCATTTGCACCAAACGCGACATACCTTTGCGCGGATCGTCGCCGAAGAGAGCGGCTCCATCATCATCACACAGGACGCGCTTGGACACGCCAATCCCAACACAACGCGCGTGTATGTGCAACGGATTGGCATCAAACGCGATCTCCATAGCTCGAAAATTTCATCGCGCCTCAAATCAACCCAATAAGGACGCCAAGCCTGTGGCAGTTATCTGTCCAAAGACGCTAATGCGATAGTCGCTATACATTGAGTAGTTTCTCATTCTTTATGCGCCAAGTTTACGGTGCCTTTGCGTAAGGTGAATTACTAACGGCTACTTTTACACGTATCCTTAATGCACTTCTTTAACGCTGGATCAACGGCATAAAGAGCTCCCAAACGGCAGAGGCGATCAGCACCTTCACGGTGGCGGTGGTGCTCTCGGCGGTAGTGGTGATGGTGTAGGTAAAAATATCAGACCCTAGCATATCGAGGGTTGGAGTGTAGATCACATTGGCCCCGAGTAAGCTGGCTGTGCCGCTGAAGGGTGTCCCCACTGCGGCGAGCGCCAAAGCATCCCCATTGGGGTCGCCATCGTTGCTCAACACCGAAATGGTGATAGGAGTGTTCACAGGGGTTAACCTGAAATCATCTTGAGCGCGCAAAGGCGCATCGGCGATGGTGATGGTGGATGAAGCCATTAATGGTGTAATCACTTGGGTACACGTAAATGTTACAGTATTTGTCAGCAAGAGGCCTGCCGTTTGCCCACTATTTACTTGCGCCGGGAACGTTAAGCTCAAAGTTTGCCTAGCCCCGACGGTTAAGTTGGTCAGCGTTATCGTCCCAGAAGGGGTGAGGCTAGTGGGCAAAAGGTTGGTTAATTGCCCACCCGTCGCATCGCCTAAGCCACTGTTGGAAATTATGACCGTGTAGGTCACGGTTTGGTTGGGTTGTGGGCTGAGGGGGGTAACCGTTTGCGACAAACTTAAGACGGGCGGTGGGATGGCCGCGAGCAAAGTAAAAGGCGAATCACTTCCATCGTATACCAATGGGCTGATCACGCTGGTCACGCTGATGGTGTAACCTGAAAGCGCCGCTTGCGTTGGGTTAGGTATCCACACATATTGACCGGTACTAGGCACATTGAACGCAATCGGCGCGGTATACACACCATTGTGATACAACGCGATGTTGACCCCACCACCCAAGTTGTCATTCCAAGTGAGCGTATGTGGCAATAGGCGCGACCACAGTTCGCCACTGTTGGGGCTGGTGACGGTGATGGTTGTGGGCGCGTTGACGTTGAAAAATGTTTGGTGAGTTTGCCCGTTATAGATGGCTTCAAAGCGCCAAGTGCCTGCTGGGTCAGCCGATGAAAACGCAAAGGTTTGCCCATAACTCCACACCGAAGAAAAGGTCGTCGCTGGGCTATAGTCCCACACTTGCAACACCGAATTATCAGGACGGTAAATGGTAAAGTGGGTGGGAAGCGCACCCTGAAAATCGCGATAATAGGCGTAAAAATAGATGGTGGCTGGGGTGGTAAAGCTATCTTGCAAATTGGGGATAGCCGGTTGGCAAGACGGGCTATCGGGCGGCGTGGCGTGGGTCGCCAACCGGTTAATCGCTGAGTCATAATATGGGCGTTGGGCTGTCCATAATGATTCGGCTTGGCTATTCGGCCCGGCGTACGGGTCAATCCACGCGCCGGAAGGGGTGCTATCTACACGTGCTTCAAAATGCAAGTGCGGCCCACTGGAATTGCCGGAGCTAGCCACCAAGCCCAAGTATTCGCCTTGTGCCACCGTTTGGCCGATCGTTTTGCTGGTGAGCGAGTGATAGCGCATGTGGCCGTAGATCGTCATGCGGCCATCGGCATGGGCCAGCGCCACGTAATTCCATTGATCATTATTACTGCCGCCATCGCAGGGGTTATGGTCAGTAGGATCGGTATCGCCCTTGTATACAATGATGCCAGCGGCGGCGGCGATGACTTGCATATCACTAGCATTGACTTTGTTCCAATTAAACGGGAACAACGCATAATCGGTACCACGATGCCCATCATAGGTGCGCGTACCGCCGTTGTAATCGAGCACTTGCCCGGTGGTAGGGTTGTGATCCACAAAAGCCGAGACGCGAAATCCAGCGGAATCGGGCAAACCGGGGGCGAGGCGCAAGGGGAAGTCGTACGTCACCGCTTGGGCGGTGCTAGGCGCGGCTAATACCCCAGCTTGGCGGAGTGCCTCCATATTGCGCTGAATCTCCGCCCACATCGCCGCTTCCTGTTCGGGGGTCAATTCGTCACGCGGAACATCCGCCTCGCCCCCACCGCCTAAGGTTGGGGCGACTCCCTCTAGTGGAGGTGGGGAAGCGGGTTCAGCATAACTGGCCGAGGGCGCGTTGAGCAAGACAACGGCACATACGACATAAGCGAAACAGGTGAGCCATTTTTTTGCCATTTTAAGCGCTCTCCTATAAGCGTTATCTTGTGGTCAACCGAAAATTGGCGGCGTGTCGCTCAATCATTTCCACCGCCCGCGCCACGCCATCCTCCGCGCAGATTTTTTCGCCCAATGTGGCGGCGCGGGTTCGCAGTGCCGAATCCGTAACCGCCATGCGAATCGCATCGGCTAATTTTTCAGCGGTCAGTTTCTTTACATTGCCAACAGGTAGTCCAACGCCCAACTGCCCTATACGGTCGGCCCATGCCGCTTGGTCGCCAGCAAAAGCAGCAATGATGCTTGGCACACCCGCGCGCAGGCTGGCGCTCGTCGTACCAGCGCCCCCATGATGAACGACCGCCGCCATGCGCGGGAACAACCACGCATGCGGCACGTTGTCCACGAAAAACACATTGGCGGGAGCAGTCTGGTGCGTGAGACCGCCCCACCCTGTCGCCAACAAGCCCCGCTGTCCACTCAGTTCTAGCGCGCGGAGAGCGAGGCGGGTCTGGCGTTCTGGATCTTCGTGGCTCATACTACCAAAGCCGATATAGATTGGCGGTGGGCCGCTCTCTAAAAAGCGCAATAAATCAGGCGACGGTTGCCAAGCCGGCGGCGGGTCTAAAAACCAATAACCGAGGACGTGTTGATCGTCATCCCAATCGGCAGGCTTGGGGATAACGTGCGGGCTAAAGCCATAGAGCCACGGCGTGCCCAAGCGGCGACCCTGTGCCATCAACGCTCCATACGAAGGCCACGGCGGCAAGCCTAGTTTTTTACGCAAGGGGTTCGTCATCGGCTCGCCCATAGCGCTCCATAGCACGCGATGCATAAGCTGATGCGTCAGGTAGTTGTAGCCGCCGCCCAGCGAAAAACGCACCGGTATGAAGAAAGATAGAAACGCCCGGGTGGGGGCAAAGGGGAGGGGCACGGCGAACAGGCCCGGCAGGCCGTACTGGCTAGTCGCTTCCAACACACCACTGGAGGTCGGGCTTTGGATGACAAATTCCGTCGTTTTGATGGCCTCCCACACCGCCGCTTGCGCTTCGGAATTTTGGCGCATCATATCGCGCAGTAGCCGAACCTGACGGATAAAATTACCGCTCTTGATCACGGCTTGGGTTTCCGGCTTCTGATTAAATTCTTGCACACTGAAAGCCGTTGGGTGCGCCTGCACGCCATAGCTCTCGATCCAGTCGCTGTAGTTGTAGGAGGTGGCGAGCGTGACCTGATGACCGGCCTGCTGTAACCCAACAGCGAGCGCCAAATAAGGTTGCACATCGCCGCGTGTGCCGTGGGAGGTGATGACGATTTTCATTATTGTTTGACTCCAAACACCCGTACCGCCTCGCTCTTGCCGCGCAGTTCTACCGGGCCTAGGTCAACGAGTTTGTATTCTGCCTTCAAAGCGTTTACCGTGAACTCACTCAATAAAATATCGTGGTCGGGGAAGGTCTTGTTGAGCGCCTGAATGCGCGCCCCCACATTCATCGCATCGCCGATAACGGTGTACTCCTGCCGCTCTTCACTGCCAGTTGCGCCCGCCACCACTTCGCCAGAATTTAGACCCATGCCGAATTTCAGGGTTGGCAAGTTCAAGGTTTTGCGTTTCGAGTTCAAGTAAGCTAATCCTTCTCTCATCGCTAACGCCGCTTGCAGGGCACGGTCGGCGTGGTCGCGGTAGTCGCGCGGCGCGCCGAAGAGGCACACCGCTTCATCGCCGACGAAACGGTTGACAATGCCGCTGTGCGCTTCGGTGGCGAGGATGATGACTTCAAAGTAATCGTTGAGCGCCGACATCACTTCTTCCGGTTGATATTTTTCGGCAAACGAGGTTGAGCCGCGCATATCCACGTAGAGACAGGTGATGGTCTTGCGTTCCCCGCCGAGGGTGACGCGCCCAGCGAGAACGGCTTCGCTCACCTCGCGACTCAGGTAACGCCCGAACAGATCGCGCATCCGTTCGCGGTCGTTGAGGCCGCCCACCATTTCGTTGAAGGCGCGGGCCAGTTGGCCCACATCGTCCCAGCGCGTTTCGGGGACACGGCGAGTTAAATCGCCACGCGCCACCGCGTGGGAAGCGGTCACCACTTCAGCGACCGGCGTGAGAGCGCGGCGGGTGATGAAAATCGTCAGGGCCACCGCCACCGCGAGGGCCACGAGCATTGTCCACAGTGAACTGCGGATGATGTCCTGGGTAATGTCATCCACCGCCTCCGCCGAGAAGCCCAGCCGCGCACTGCCAAGATGTTTTCCCGTTTTATTTTCAATCGGTAAGGCAACTTCAAACACGCGGTCACCCGTCCAATCGGTGAGGCGCACGACGGAGGCTGAGCCGACAAACTCAACCGTGTCGGTGAGCAGGGTGTTGTTATATTCGGCGCGGTTGCTGAGTAGGATTTTGTTTTGCGCATCGGCGATGAAAAGGTAAGTGAGGCCGAATTCAAACGCGGTGTCGCCGCTACTAAATTGCGCTTGCAGGAGGTTGGCTTGTGAGTCGGCCATCTTTTTCAGTTCGGTGATGGCCTCCGTATTGAGTTCGTCGAGGTCGGGCTTGAAGGCCTCGGAACTATTCAAGACATCAAATCCGCGCGCGATGATGGAACGGATATTGTCTTCGATGAGACGGCGCTCGTAGTCCACGCGAAACGCGGTGAGGATGGCGACCGTGAGGACGAAGACGAAGCCGAGTGAGAACGAGAGTTTGGCGGCGAGCGGCAGACGGGCGAGGAGGCCGCGCAACCCAATGGGGCCGAGATGTTTCGCGGGTTTCAAGAATCCGGTTGAGCCTTCGGCGCGCATCGCATCGGCGGGGTTCACCGAGGCCGCGCGGTCGGCAGGATAGAGCGCGGCCAGCATGGCGATGCCGGGGCCAAGAATCAGCGTCACCAACGCCAGCGCCCATGGGAGTGGTGGCGGTTCGATGGACAATCCCCCACTTGAAGTGGATAGCACTAACATGAGAATTTGCACAGCGGTTTGGCTAATGACGAGCGCGCCCAACACGCCCAGCAGACTCCCGATGAAGCCAAGCAGACCCGCTTCGACCACGATGAGGCCGCGCACTTGCCGCTGAGTGAGGCCGAGCGCGCGCAAAGTGCCGAGTTCACGTTGGCGCTCCAACACCGAGGCCACCAGCACATTGACGAGGTTGAGGCTGACCACAATGGCGGAGATGGAGGTCAGTCCGGCGAAGAGCGCCAGAATGGGGCCGATGCCTTGATTGACGCCCTCGGTGAGTGACCGGGTCAGGTCATCCACAAATTGCAGGTTGTGTTTCCGGGCCAATGCTTGAACGCGTTGGCCGAGGGCGGCTTTATCCTGACCGGGCAAGGTGTTGATTAGAAAAACGTACGGATGAATGCCGAAGTAGCGCGGGCCATATTCGCTGGGGATGATGGTGAAGCCAGCACTAATGAGGCCAACAGTGAACGTGACCGGGCCTTCGAGCGTGTCCACGAGCGTAGTGTTGCCGAGGTGCAGGTTGTGGCGGCGTGCGGCCACTTCGGTGAGGAGCAGGGTCGGCCCGGCGGCGATGTAGCGTTCGGCTTCGCCCAGCGAGCCTTCAATGGGCGGCGCCAGTTGCGGATGGGCGCGCAGGTAATCCAGGCTGACCATGAAGGTGTCATTGCCAACATCCAGATTGCTGTTAATGAAACCATAATCGGGCAGTAGGGTTCCGGCGAAGTCAAACACTTGCGCGTCGGCGCGGAGCGCGGCCAGGTCGGCCTCTAGCGCAGGCGGGAGTGGCGGGAAGTTGCTGAAGCTGGCTAGCGCGCCGGGTTGGAATAAGCCAAAGTCGGCGGCGAACAGTGGCGTGAGGAGCGCCGCACCGGAGGTGGATATGCCGAGCGCGATTCCGGCAAAGGCGACGACGAGCATCAGGCTGACGGCGAAGCTGGCCGTGATGAGCAAGGCGCGCGCTTTCTGCTTGCGAATGTTGCCCACCGCGAGGCGCGCCACCACCGCGTGCGGGAAGGCGCGCTCGACCAGCCACAACGCACTCCGCATCAGAGCTGGGATAATCAACACAACAACGAAGGGTGGAATCAGGAGGAGCGCGGGCAGGAACAGGAGCGGCGCGGTGGACTGACTTTGGCGCAAATAAGCGGCTAGCGCGGCGCTGGCGACCCCGAATAGAATCATCAACCCGAGCGCGCCGACCCAACCCCATTTTTCATAGAGCCGCTTGGTCGGGGCGTTTTTATTGGTTGATTCATCCATGAGCGCGGCGAGCGGACTGACACGACCAGCGGCCCGCGCCAGTGCAAAGGTGGCGGCCAGCGTCACGAACACCCCCACGCTGACACTCAACACCACGCCCTCCCAAGGAACCGTCAGGTTGGCTAACGAAATTTCTCCGAAACGGATATCGCCACTTAGGCTAATCGCTCTGGCATTCAGCACCGAACTCACCAACACCGCGCCCAAGCCAAAGCCCAGTGGCAAGCCCAGCGCCGAACCAGCCAACGCAATCAGCAAAGCCTCACTGAGCGTTTGCTTCAGGATTTGCCCGCGCGTCATGCCCAGCGCGCGCAATTGCCCGATTTCACGTTTGCGTTCCGCCAGTGTGAGGGCGAAGGTGTTGTAGATGCCATAAGCGGCGGCGAGGAGCACCACCACACTCGCAAATGGAAAAGCGACTGCCATAATTGTCGTGAGGCTATCGAGCTTCAACGTGCTATCTTGGGCACTGGTCACCACCAGTGCGGTGCCGAGCGATTCGACGAGTTGTCCTTTCACTGCTTGAGACGACTCGCCGGGTCGCAGACGCACCAAAATCGAATTCACCGCGTCGGGTGTGCCAAGCGCGTCTTGCAGGGCGCGGAGAGGCAACCACGCGGTGGGTGTCCCTAAAAATTTGGCCTTGAGCAAGCCGACAACTTTAAATTCGTAAGGCTGAGCCTCAATCGTCAATCGCACAATCTGTCCTACGCCGAGGCCGTGTTGTGCGGCCCAGAGGTCGGGCAAAAGAATGTCGGTGTCAGTGGCGATGAACTCGCCTGCAATTAATTCGTAGGGACTGAGGACTTGCGCCGGGTCAACACCCAGCAACTCCAATTGACTCGCGGTGAGTGCGTAGCGATAGATGGGCGCGATTTGCTCAACCGCCGGGTTTTTAAGAATCTCATCGGCGATGGAAACCGGGAAGAACCGTGAGCGGGCGGGCGAGACTTCAAGGTCAGCCCCGGCCAGTTTGCTCGCCCGCGCGGCGGCAGCCTGCTCGTCGGCGGCCACGCTGACAATGCGCGTGGCGAAGACCAGCGCCACGCCGAGCGCGATGGCGACGACGGTGAATAGCGTGCGCCCGGTGCGGGCGCGGAGGTTGCGGAAGGCAAGCAGTAACATCGCTAATTTCTAAAATAGAAATGGGCTAAAGACAAATGCACACTACAACTCCAACCCCGCCATCACGTCCATAATCGGCTGGATGTTGAGGGCCTGGGCATTAGCGTTTTTCAGTTCGCGCACGATGTGACCGTCTTTGAGGAACACTACGCGATCGGCAAATGAGGCGGCGCGCGGGTCATGGGTCACCATGGCGATAGTGGCGTTGAGTTCGTCGCAGGTCTGGCGGAGCAATTGCAAGATGGCTGTGCCACTCTTTGAGTCGAGGTTGCCGGTTGGTTCGTCGGCCAGCACGATTTCGGGGTTGTTGACAAACGCGCGGGCAATCGCCACCCGTTGTTGCTGACCGCCGGAGAGTTGGTCGGGTTTATGATGCTTGCGGTCACCGAGGCCTACGAGATTGAGCAGTTTGCCAATCTTCTCTTTGTGCTTATCTAAACTCTGCCCGTCAATAAGCAAGGGCAGACCCACGTTCTCTTCAGCGGTGAGTGTGGGGAGCAGGTTATAAAACTGGAAGATGAAGCCGACTTTGCGGCGGCGCACGACGGTGATTTCGTTGTCGCTCAATTTAGAGAGCGGCTGACCGGCGAGGGTGATTTCGCCATCGCTGGGGCCGTCGAGTCCACCGAGGAGATGCAACAGCGTGGATTTGCCCGACCCCGACGGGCCCATGATGGCAACGAACTCGCCTTTGTTGACGACGAGGTTCACCCCGCCGAGGGCGCTCACGGTCACTTCGCCCATTTGATATTGCTTCTTGATGAGTTTGGCTTCGAGGACAGTCATGCTAGTTTCTCCTGTATCTGACTTGAGTGATTGGCGCCTGTTTTCACGCCGAATTTCGAGCGAGGCCCCACACCCGCAGGGCGTGGCGCTTGCCCCGAATCTCTACCTCCCCCAAATCTATAAATGCATACGCTGTCGCGCCCTCGCCTAACGCCGCGCGGGTAAATTCGCTGAGCAAGATGTCGTGGTCAGGGAAGGTCTTGTTGAGTTGCTCAATGCGCGCGCCGACATTCATCGCGTCACCGATGAGGGTGTATTCCTGCCGCTCGGTCGAACCGGTTGCGCCCGCGATGACCTCGCCGGTGTTAATGCCTATGCCAAATTTAAGCGTGGGGAGGTTGCGGGTTTCACGCTTGAGGTTGAGATAGGCGAGGCCGTGGCGCATGGCGAGGGCGGCGTTAAGGGCCGCCTCGGCGTGGTCGGGCAAGTCGGTGGGCGCGCCGAAGATGCACACGGCTTCATCGCCCACGAAACGGTTGACGATGCCGCCATAGGTTTCAACCGCGAGGATGATGACTTCAAAGTATTCGTTGAGGGCCGCCATGACTTCTTCGGGTTGGTGCTGGTCGGCGAAGGCCGTTGACCCGCGCATGTCCACGTACAAGCAGGTGATGGTCTTGCGCTCGCCGCTGAGGGTGACGCGCCCGCTTTCAATGGCCTCGCGCACTTCGGGGCTGACGTATTTGCCAAACAGGTCGCGCAGTTTCTCGCGCTCGCGCAGACCGGCGGCCATTTGGTTGAAGGCGTGGGCGAGTTGAGAGAGTTCGTCGCCCGTGACACGCGTCCCGAATTTGACGGACAAATCGCCCTGGGCCACGCGCCGCGCGCCGAGGGTCAGGTCTTCCACCGGGGCCGCGACCGCGCCGCCTAACGCTTGGGCCAGTAACAATCCGCCGAGAACCGCAATCAGCCCGGTGAGCCAAAACAAATTTTGGGCTTCGGTTAAAAAGACTTCAATTTGCGCGTTGCTGAAGGCGAGGCTGAGGGTGCCAATCTGCTCCCCGTCGCGGCCCTGCCTGAGGGGCGTGGAGCCAATCACGATTTTTTCGCCTTGCCATTCGCCTTCGCTGATTTGCGCGCGCGCGGCGGTGAGGCCCGGCTCGCCTTGCAAGGCCAGTTTGTCGGAGAGGACGACGGTGCCGGTGGTGTCGGCGATGGTGAGGTAGGTGAGGCCGTTGGTGCGGGTTTGTTCGGTGAGGGCTTGCAGGCGCGCGAAGTCCAGATTTTGCACCGTGGAGAGGGCGCGGGCGAGGTCGAAGTTTTGCAAGTCGCTAAAGTCAGTGGGCAAGCTCTCGGAGATGAAGTCGCCCATCCATTGAATCATGGTGAGGACACTGACGCGCGAGGTGCGGTCCAGCTCCTCGCGCTCGATGGGGATGACGATAAGACCCATGAGGCTGACTAACAAAACAACCAATAACGTCATCAAAAGCGTGAGGCGAGTTCTAATAGAGAGATTGGAGATTGGAGAATTACGGTAATTAGTAATTGGTAAATAGTCGCCGTGTGAGATGCGGGCGGTGTGGGTGGCAAGGGAACGCGCGGCGCGGGTGAAGGGCAGGCTGAGGAGGTAGCTGGCGACGAGGCCGAGGGCGAGGATGACTCCGCCCAGCGCCCAGAGGGTGGTGCGGACGCGGTTGAGGAAGATTTGGATTTCTTCAAAGCGCAGGGTCATTCGCAGGGAGCCGACGAGGTCACCGGCGTGGTTGTGCAGAGGCGCGGTGGCGCTGACTTGCGGCACGGGGTCGCCGTCCACGCTGGTTTCACGGGCGGTAGTTTTTTGAACATCCTCCAGCGGGTCGAGGGTCGCGCCCATATCGCGCTGATCAAAACTAATGACCACGACGTTATCGCGGTCGGCCAGCACAAATTCTTTTAGCCCACCCGCCGTCATGTCGTCAATGAGCGAGCGGAAACGGAGGAGCGCGTCGGCATCAAAGTTTTGACCCTGCGCTTGCGCGAGTTGGTCGAGGTCAATTGTTTGCGCGTCGGCGGGGAGGCTGGCTTCAATCATAGCCGCGTTCCAGCCCACCATGGCCACGGCCGTATCGCGCAGGTTGGTGACGAGGTAGTTGCGCGCGTGACCGATCACAACTTGAATGAGGCTGGCGAGGACGACGAGCAACAACACGGCGGTGCCGAGGACGAAGCGCGTTTGGATACTCCCGCGATTGAACACGCCCGCGAGGCGTTGGCGCGTGAGCGGTTGTACTTGTTCGGGGTTGAGGGTGTCAATGGCCGCGCCGCGCATCAGATTGCGCACCGGAAGATACGCGGCCAATCCGCATAAGAGCGGCGAGATGATGAAGGCCACGAGGCCGTTGAACATCCCGACTCGAAGCGAGTGGAAGGCGGCCGCATAAATGGGAAAATTCGCAAAGCCCATGGAATTGCCGCCAAAGGTGAGGACGATAATGAAGATGAAGCCCGCACCGGCGATCAAACTTAACCCTGCCCCAAACACACCGATGAGCAGGGCTTCGCCAACGACGACCCAAGTGGTCTGACGGCGGGTCATGCCCACCGCGCGCAATTGCCCCAACTCACGGCGGCGCTCGTGCAGGCTAATGAGCGTGGTATTGAACACGCCCAACGCGGCGGCGAGGATGGCGAAGAATAATATCGCGTTGAATATCACCGGAATTAAGTCAAAGAATTGCAGGATGATTTGGCTGAGGTGGCCAACTTCGATGAGGTGCAAACCACGCGGCGCAATAAACTGCTCTATATCGGCAAAGAGTGTGGCGGTATCGTGGCCGGGCGCGGCACCAGCATAGAGAAAGAATGGCTCGCCCGCGTCAAAGTCGGTGCTGGCGGCGGCGCTGATGATGCTGACGCCACTGACCAACTCGCCGATGCCCGCGATGACACACGGGACTTGCTTGCCCAGCGGTGAAGTCACCCTGAGCGTGTCGTAGAGTTGGACGTTGTTGCGCTTGGCCACAAATGGCGCGATCAACACTCCACACCCGTGTTCCATCAGCGGGAAGGCATGCTCCCAATCGCCTTCGGTAAAGGTGAAGTTGGCTGGAAAGTGGTCGCGCATGATTGCCGGGTCCAGCACAAACGAAGCCGTCGTATCACCCAGTGCCGATAGCTCGGGGATGGGAACAAACCCGGCGGAGATAAAGATGGCGCGGTCAGCAAATTCGGCTTGCAGGTCCACGATGTCATTCGGCAACAATCGCAAGGCCCGGTCGGGAGTGTAGGCGGCCAGCCCGGTGCTAATATCAAAGGTGGAGATGACGGCGATTTGTTGCGCGCTGACGGCTTCAAACTTGGGGCGCACTAACTCCTGCGCGTAAAAGAAGGCGGCGCCAGCCAGAGTGATGATGAGCGTGATACCGACTGTGAGCGTGATGGCGGTGATGAGCGTGCGCGTCTGCGCCCGGCGTAGGTTGTCGGCCATGAGCAGGCCTACCGCGCCCCCGCGTTGCAATAGCCTGCGGCTGAGGGCGGCGAAGAGTTGCAGGGCCACGGGCAACGTGAGCGCTAGGATGCCTACCCACCCTAAGCCTAGTACCATCACGCCATAGGTATCCCACGGCGGCGCGAGATTGGGCGGGCGGAGGAGGAGAAGTAACGGCGCAAGCAATAACGACACCAGATAGGGGCGCGGTGACCGCGCCCCCACTGGATTGGATTCAGGCACCTTGAGGGCCACGAGTGGCGAGACGCGTGCGGCGTTGAGCGCCGGCACCAGCATCGCCAACAATGGCACGCCTAGCCCCAGCCCACAGGCCAACGCATAAGTGCTGAACGAAGTACCGGTTTCGACAAAGGTATTGAGGACATCACTGGTGGCCCGCAACAGTGCGATGAACCCGCGCCCCATGAGTTGCCCGGTGATTACCCCCAGTCCCAGCCCCAACACGCCAATGAGCGCGGCCTCAACAAATGCCAGATACAAAATTTGGCGGCGCGAGGTGCCGAGCGTGCGGAGGGTGCCAAGTTGTTGTCGGCGTTGCGTGAACGACATGGCGAAGGTGTTGAAGATGAGAAAGCCCACCGCTAGGCTCACGCTCACGCCCACCAGCTTGATCCACGACCCCACTTGCCCCATCGCGCCGCCAATCGCTTTAATGTCTTCATTTTGTTGGACAACAGCCAGAATGCTGGAGCCAACGTAATCGCTGGCGATGGTGGTAGCCACGCCGATGGTGACGGCGAGAATGGACAGTATGAACCGGGTGCGTTGTTCCTGAACCACCCGCGCGACGAAGAAGGCGGTGAACGATGTGGGCAGGTCGCGTTCCGGTTCGCCTTCCTCGCGGAGCGCGGCGACCGGTTGCAGAGTCAATTGTTCCGAGCGCGTCGCATCCATCACATCCATGGCCGCCGCTTGTTTGGCGGGCCAATACGCGGCCAGTGCGGCCACCAGCGGGGCGATGAACAAGCACGCCAGCGCGGCCTTCGCCATCTCCCGCACCGCCAGTGAGAGCGTATCAACAAATTGTTGGCTGGTAAGGCTCATGCCCAGCGACGCCATCCCGTTGCTCCCTCCGAGCAACACAAATGCCACCAGAATGATGAGGCTCAGACCCATGGCGAAGATGACCGACAACAACCCCAGCGTCGCGCCTTCGGCCATGACCATCTGGCGCACCTGCCGCTGAGTCGCGCCGATGGCGCGGAGCATCCCAATCTCGCGTTTGCGTTCGGTGACGCTGATGACCAGCGTGTTGACCACACCCAAGCCCGCCACGACCACGGCCATCAGCAACAAGGCATTCAACACCAACACCAGTTGGTCATAGGCCTCATCAAACAACGTAAACCCATCGGCGGGATTCAAAGCCAATACGGAGTAATCTTTGGCAATCGCATCCACGCGCTGGAGGGTCGCTTCTTTGTCGGGGCCAGCCTTCGCCACAATACCGAACATGGTCGGCTCGCCCACGCCAAAGTAGGTTTGCCCATCGGCGTAGGGGAAGACGGCCATGATAATCCACACACCGCCGATGCCCGCCACGGTGAACACGACTTCGCCTTTCGTTGTCTGCACTTTCACAGGGTCGCCCACGTGGACGTTGAGCCGTGCCGCCACGGTTGGCGCAATCAACACCGCGCGCCCGCGTTGCATAAGTTTGAGCGCGTCCTCCGGGTTGCCCTCGCTGAAATCAAAGTCGCCGCTCCGGATGAAGGCTTCCGGTTCGACGAAGAAGCCGGGATGGTTCGGTACCGCGCTCAATTCGGACGGTATGCGAGCGATGTCGTAATCAATTAACTCAATGGCACCGCTCCGTTCCAGCTCTTTTAACCGGGCGGCCATTTCGGGATTCTGTGGCGGCGCATCAATGAGTGCTTCTACGACGTTATCGAAGCGCAACGCGCCCGGGGTAATCGCAGGCCAAGTAACGCGGTCTTCGTGAACCTTTGTCACAAATACATCTAAGCCACCCTTAAAGATGGTTGGTATCAAGCCACTGGTAGCGATGATCATGGTGAGGCCGGCCGTCATTGCGGCGGCGGTGAGCGCGGCCCGCATGGGGTTGCGGCGCAAATTGTCGGCGGCGAGGCGGCCCGCTGTGCCACCCGGCCAGCGCTGTAACAAGGGTTGAACCAACGTGGCGATCGGCGCGACCAACGCCGGCATGAGCAAAGCCATGGCCGCCAGCAACACCACCATGCTCGGCAATAGCACGACCAACCCCGTTGTAAAATCGGGCCGCCCGACAAAGCCAAAGACCCCAAGGCCTGCGATAATCACCGCGAGGGCTATCCCGCCGAGGCGTGTAGAAACCCTAAAAGTCTTTGAGACCTTTAGGGTTTGATTACCCTCCGATTTCACGGCCTCCATCGGCGAGATGCGGCTGGCCTGCCAGGCGGGCAAGAGGGCCGACACCAAGGTAACCGTCAACCCCATCAGGGGACTAAAGGCCACCGCCCAGAGCGGCACGCTCAACGCGGCGTCGTAGCCAATCACCGTTAGCGTCACCCACGCGAGGCTCAGCCCCAACAGAACGCCGCCGACCGCGCCAACCACGCCCAACCCGCCCGCTTCGAGCAATACGAGATTGAGCACGCCGCGCCGCGTCAGGCCCAGCGTGCGGAGTGCGCCAAACTCCTTGAGCCGCGCGGTGACGCTCATACCAAACGCATTGGCGATGACGAACCCCGCCGCAAACAAAATGATGACCCCGACCAGCGCCAACAACGCCTGCAAGGTCAACGTGCTAAACGACGGCCCGCCGCCCACCACCACTTGCGCCACCGCGAACCCCACGCCCAACGCATTCGCCAGTTCCGCGCGCGTCGTTTCAATAGTTGCGCCCACGCGCAATTGAATTTCGATGCGGTCAATTTGCCCTGGCGCACCGGCTAAGTGTTGGGCGATGGAGAGCGGGACGAGGGCGGAGGGTGTGGCCCCGAGCGGGATACCGGCTTCGGACTTTAATCGGCCACTGAGCGTGACTTGGACCACGCGGTCACTGACCCCCAGCTGAAGCTCGTCCTCCGTGCGCCAACCGTTGCGAACCGCAAGCGCCGTCGGCACAACGATAGTGTTATCTGCCGCGAGAAAAGTTCCATCGGCCAGGTTGGGTTTACGGAGGGCCTGATAGGCGGTGGGGTCAACGCCAAGTACCGCAAGAGAGATTGGCCGCGAAGCGTCGAGATTAGAGGCTGAGGCTTCAAGGTTTAGAGAAGGGGATGCGATTTCAACGCTAAGGTTTGCGCGAACGACGGTCAGCGCCTCTTCAGCAAACGGCTTTTGGTCGCGCGCAAAAATTTCCAAATCAATGCGTGGGCCGCTGGCCTCGGCGAGCGTGGTGGCTTGCTCACTGGCCGCCTGCCCAATGATGGCGGCGGCCAACACCATCGCCACCCCAAGAGCGATGGCGAGGGCTGTGAGGAGCGAACGGAGTGGATGGGCGGTCAGGTTGCGGCGAGCGAGAAACATTGTAGGAACTCCCTTTGGCTAAACAGCCATCATGTCTCAAACCTTCAGCCGAGGTCTATCATACTCGCCCGCGAAGATGCGGGCGAGTCTATTAATTGAATAGCGTACTCCGAATAAGCCTGAGTTACGTCCATTGGCAGAGGAATATTGGTCTTCCCAGTTGGGGGAGATACCGGGTGAGACATTAATCAAAAAATGGAAATCACTTATGATTTGAACTCCGCCGCATGGCGTTCGATGATGTCCACCGCCTGCGCCATGCCATTTTCTGCGCGGATTTTTTCGCCCAACACGGCGGCGCGGGCGCGCATCGCAGAATCATTGAGCGCCGTGTTAATCGCTTCCGCCAGTTTTTCGGCGGTGAGTTTATGGATGTCGGTTGTCTTGGGACTCACGCCAAGTTTCACGGCTAAATCGGCCCACGCATATTGATCAGTGGCAAACGGCGTGATGATTTGCGGCACGCCCACGCGGAAGGCGGCGGCAGTCGTGCCCGCGCCGCCATGATGCATCACCACGGCCATTTTGGGGAACAACCAATCGTGCGGCGCGTTCTCAAGATAAAACACCGTGTTGGGCGCGGGCAAACGCGCGATGCCGCTCCATCCCAGCATTAACACGCCGCGTTGACCGCTCAACTCTAACGCCCGCAGAATCAGCCGCGCCCGTTTTTCTGCTTTGCCATCCCCAACACTGCCGAAACCAATGTAGATCGGCGGTGGGCCGCTCGCTAAAAATTGCTGTAATTCCGGCGCGGGTTGCCAATTCGAGGACGCATCCAAAAACCAGTAGCCGGTGACATGCTGATGGGCTTCCCAATCGGCCGGCTTAGGGATGAGCGTGGGGCTGTAGGCAAACAACCACGGCGTGCCAAAAGACTGACGGGCTTTCAGCATTTCAGAATAGGAGCGCCATTTGGGTAATTTCAAGCGTGCTTTGCGCCATGGGTTGAGGGGACTGCTATACATGCCGCCAAACACATTCATCACGAATTGATGTGTGAAATGATTAAGCCTACCACCTAAGGAAGCGCGAAACGGCAGGAAGAAGGAAGGAAATGCCCGCGTTGGCGCGAACGGTTGTAAAAAGGAGAGGGCGAGCGGAATGCCGCGTTGGGTTGCGGCCTCGACTCCGCCCACCCCCCCAATGGTTTGCACAACAAAATCCGCAGTTTGGGCCGCTTGCCAAAAATCATCTAAAGCAGCGCATAGACCGGCCGTTATTTTCGCGCTGAGGGTACTCATCTGCTTGAACACATTACCGCTTTTGTTAAGGGCTTGAGCCTCCGGTGTCCGGAAAAATTCATCCAAGTCAAAGCGGATGGGTTGCACAGTTACGCCGTAGGAGTGAATCCAATTGGTCATGGTATGCGGCGCAACTAAGGTGACGTGATGCCCAGCCTGTTGCAAGCCAACGCCTAATGCCAAAAAGGGCTGAACATCGCCGCGCGAGCCATAGGGGAAGATGACGATTTTCATGGTTGCCTTTCAGGGAGAGTTAGCGAACGACTTTCAGTTGACGAGCGTTGTTCCGCTTCATGTCGCGCCACGCGGGCGCCTAGCGCTTGTCGGAGGGGTTGCGCGCGCCAGGTTGCACAGAAATTGCGTCTGAAAGTTGGGGGTGCTCATCATCCAGCGCATCAGGGTCTTGAGCAAAAATCCCGGTATCTTGCTGTAGAGGGTCTGCTTGACGGTGGCGACGGTTTTCATGAACGTCGGATGTGTCGTCTCAATCATTTTCTGT
>Ga0315912_10001578_pt1 | contig 27236 bp, 24 predicted proteins | sample VfabasoilMG_FD_204469 | JGI IMG/M metagenome (GOLD analysis project Ga0315912, IMG submission 204469) | Garden soil microbial communities collected in Santa Monica, California, United States - V. faba soil | ecosystem: Environmental > Terrestrial > Soil > Garden | place: USA: California... | reverse complement strand
GTCCGGCGTGCCGGCAGCCGTCACATCCGGGCGGCTCGCCACGACACTGGAGGTCGCCGATGCCGGGCTGCGCCGCTGGTTCGGTCTGTCGAATCCGCGGCTCCTCGTGCTTGGCCTGAACCCGCATGCCGGAGAACAGGGCCACCTCGGCCGCGAGGAGCTGGAAGTGATCGCGCCCGTGCTGGAACGCCTGCGCGGGCGCGGCCTGCGGCTCGCCGGCCCGGTCGCGGCCGACACGGCATTCACCCCCGAATCGCTGCGGGAGGTGGACGCCGTCATCGCCATGTATCACGACCAGGGATTGCCGCCGCTCAAGGCGGCGGGCTTCGGCAGCATCGTCAACGTCACGCTCGGGCTGCCCGTCATCCGCACCTCGGTGGACCACGGCACGGCGCTGCCGCTCGCGGGCACGGGCCGGGCGCGGCCGGACAGCCTGTTTGCGGCGATGGACTGCGCGATCCGCATGGCGGGCGCGGCGGCGCGCCGGATGGAACGCTGAATGCGCTACCCGTTCCGGCGACGGCGCTTCGCCCAGCACTTTCTGCATGACCCGCGGATCATCACCCGGATCGTGGACACCGTTCCCGCCGATCCTTCGATCCCGGTCGTCGAGATCGGCCCCGGCCGCGGCGCGCTGACTGCGCCGCTATTGCGCAGGCTCGGGCGCCTGGATGCCGTCGAGATCGACACGGATCTCGCTGCGGCGCTGCCGGAGCGCTGCGCCGGCGCGGGCGAGTTGCGCGTGCACCGCGCGGATGCGCTGCGTTTCGATCTCGCGTCACTCGGCGAGGGACCGTTCCGGCTCGTGGGCAACCTCCCCTACAACGTGTCCACGCCGCTGCTGTTCCACCTGCTGGAGCAGGCCGATCGGATCGTCGACATGGTGTTCATGCTGCAGAAGGAGGTCGTGGATCGAATCGCGGCCGCGCACGGATCGCATGACTACGGCCGGTTGACCGTGATGGTGCAGGCACGTTGCCGCGTCGAGCGCCTGTTCGGCGTCGGCACCGCGGCGTTCCAGCCGCCGCCGCGCGTGGACTCGGCCGTGCTGCGACTGATACCGATCCCCGGCCATGACGCGCGTGTCCGCAACCATGTGCTGCTCGCGGACCTGGTGCGCCGCGCCTTCCACCAGCGACGCAAGATGCTCAGGAATTCAGTGTACGAGCTGCTGCCAAACGGGGAACGGGATCTCGGAGAAGCGGGCCTGGCCGGTACGTTGCGCGCGGAAGACGTTTCCGTCGTGCAATACATTGAATTCGCGAACTACCTCGCGGGAGTAAAATCCACGGGGGAAAAATCGTAGGCGGTAGGCGGCATGCAGGGAAACAACCGCGACCGCCTGAACTGTTTTCCTGCCTACCGCCTGCTGCCTACGTCTTTACACTTCTCAGCATCGCGATCACTGGCGCCACCTCCGGCCGCACGCCGCGCCAGAGGTAGAACGACTCGGCGGCCTGCTCGACCAGCATGCCGATCCCGTCCAGCACCCGCCCAGCGCCGCGTGCCTCCGCCCACAGCATGAAAGGCGTCGCGGTGTCGCCGTACACCATGTCGTAGCAGCAGGCCCCGGCCCGCAGCAGGTCATCCGGCAGCGGCGGCGCGTGCCCCTGCAGGCTGAGGGACGTTCCATTGATCACGAGATCGAACCGGCGCCCGGCCAGCGCCTCGTAGGGCACGGCCTCGACCACCGGCCGGACACCGCCGAATGCTTCCGCGAGTTCACGCGCCTTGCTCATCGTGCGATTGGCCAGGCACAGGCCCGCCGGCGCGCGATCCAGCACGTCGCCGAGAACCCCGCTGACGGCGCCGCCCGCCCCCAGCACCAGCACGTCCGCGCCGGCGATCACGACCCGGTTGCGCTCGAGATCGCGGATCAAGCCGACGCCATCGGTTGTGTCCCCGTGCCACGCGCCCTCCGCGTCGAACCAGACCGTATTGACGGCGCGCGCGCGATCGGCGCGCGCGGTCCGTTTCGCGACCGCGACGTGCGCGTCGTACTTGAACGGCAACGTGACGTTGACGCCGCGGCCGCCCGCCTGCTGGAACTCGGTGAGCGCATCCTCGAAACAGCCCGGCTGCACGAGCAACGCATGGTAGGCAATCTTCTGATCGGTCTGGCGCGCAAACGCGTGGTGAATCGCGGGCGACTTGCTGTGGGCGACGGGATTGCCCATCACCGCGTAGTTGTCAGCGGCCGGATCCAGCGGGAAATCGAGAATCACCGGGAGTACCTCCACAGTGTTTCGCGGGCGGCGGGGACGCCGCCCCGGGGTTAGCGCGGCTTCAGCCGCGCGCGTTCAACCCGCCCTTCAGGCAGAGCGCCTGCAGGCCGCGCTCGCTGAGCAGGAAGGCGCCCGCGGAACTGCGGCGCCCCGTGTCGCAATAGAGAATGTACTTCTTGCCGGCGTCGAGGCCTTCGGCCTTCATCCGCAGCATGAACAGGGGGATGTTGGTGCTGCCGGGGATGCCGTTGTTCTTGAATTCGCTGTCGAGACGCACGTCGATCCAGATGGCGGCCCCGGACTTCACCAGGGCATCGGCCTCGGCACTGGTGACCCAGTTGAGCATCGGTTCCTTGAGCAGGGCATTGAAGTCCTCCTTGGACAGGCGCATGAGCACGCCGTCGGAGGCACCGACGATATTGGCGTTGCGTTTCGCTTCCGACAGCAACGCCTCCTCGCCGAAAGCGTCGCCGTCGCCGAGCGTGGCGAGCGTAAGATCGGGACCCGCCTTGCCCGCCCGCGTCACTTTGCACTTGCCGTGCTTGATGATGTAGTAATAATCGCCGTCGTCGCCCTGCTTGATGATCGTGTCGCCGGCCTTGAATGGCATTTCCTGCATGCGCATGAACATCTGCTGGATGTTGGCCGCGGGCACCTGCAGGAAGGCCTTTGACTGGAGGATGCGGGTCATCCAGTCGCCGTCGGCGTCGCCGCCGCCCTCCTCTTCCGAGGTGGTGATTTCGTCAACCTCGATGCCCGAAAGCTGGTCCCAGGTCAGCAGCACGTCGAGCAGGTCGCTGTCGATGCGCGTGATCTTGCTCGGCGTCTTCGCTACGACCGTATGCTTGCGCGGCTGGTGATTCGCGATCGGGTGACGGGCGATGTCGCTGCCCGACTTGACCACGGACTTGTCGCCGGTGGGCGAAGTGACTTCCAGCTCCCCCTCGACGAGGTACACGGTCTTCCGGTCGGCATCGCCCGCCTTGAAGACGGCGCGGCCCGGCGCGACGTCCTCGACGACGGCCTTGCCCGCCAGCTCCTGGAAATTCTCCGCGTTCAACGCGCTCGGCGGAACGAATCTCTTGAGTAGCGTCTTGTCGACCAGAACACCTTCAGCCATGACTCTCCTCTGTGGGGAACCCCTGGGTTCGCCCGTTCCCTGACCTGAAGCTTTTCGCTCTGCGGCGCGCCGGCGGAGGAATCCGCTGGTTTTACGGCAGCTTGCAATTTTATTCTGAGATGAATCCGATTAAAACCGCTTTCGCGCGGCCGGCGGCGGGCAAACACCGCCACAAACAGAAACGGGCGCCGAAGCGCCCGTCGCTGGCCGGTCCCGGAAGCCGGCGGTCAGAGATTGTAGCCGCGCTCGTCGTGCAGGACGAGGTCGAGACCCATGGTTTCCTCTTCCGGCCCGACGCGCAGCCCCAGCGTCAGGTCGATGAGCTTCAGCAGGATGGCGGTCACCACGGCGGTGAACAGGGCGATCGCCAGGATGCCTATGACCTGCACCTTGAGCTGGGCGGCCATGGTCATGCCTTCCGCGTAGCCCTGCCCGCTGAATGCGCCCAGCGAGGCCGAGGCAAACACGCCGGCGAGCACCGTGCCGAGCATGCCGCCGACCCCGTGCACCGGGAATACGTCGAGGGAATCGTCCACCTTGAGCGTGCGCTTCATCGCGTTCGTGGCCAGGAAACACAGCAAGCCGGCCGCCAGGCCGATGATGACGGCGCCGCCCGGCCCGACGTAGCCCGACGCCGGGGTGATCGTGGCCAGACCCGCCACCATTCCGGTTGCAACCCCGAGTACGCTCGGCTTGCCGAAACGGATCCATTCGCAGCTCATCCACGCGAGCGCACCCATGGCGGCCGAGGTGTGCGTGACCAGCATGGCCATGCCCGCGTTGCCGTTCGCCGCCACCGCGGAACCGGCGTTGAAACCGAACCAGCCGACCCACAGCATTCCCGCGCCCGTCACGGCCATGGTCATGTTGTGCGGCATCATCGGCGTGGCCGGGAAACCGCTGCGCGGCCCGAGCATCAGCGCGCAGAGCAGCGCGGCGACGCCGCAGGTGGTATGCACCACCGTGCCGCCGGCGAAATCCAGCAACCCCATCTTGAACAGCCAGCCATCGGCCGCCCATACCCAGTGCGCGACCGGCGCGTACACCAGCGTCAGCCACAGCGCGGTAAACACCAGCATGGCAGTGAACTTCATGCGTTCGGCGAAGGCGCCGACCACCAGCGCCGGCGTGATGACCGCGAACGTGAGCTGGTAGGTGGAGAACACGGACTCCGGGATTGTCCCCCACAGCGCGTCCTCGGTGACCCCGTTCATGAAGAACTTGGAGAGACCGCCGATGTAGTCGCCGCCCGGCCCGAAGGCAAGGCTGTAGGCGTAGATCACCCACAGGGCCGAGACCAGGCAGGTGATGACGAAACACTGCATGAGGATGGACAGTACGTTCTTGGTGCGCACCAGGCCGCCGTAGAACAGGGCAAGCCCGGGCAGGGTCATGAACAGCACCAGCGCCGTGGACGTGAGCATCCAGGCCGTGTCGGCTCCGTTCAGCGCCGGCGCGTCCTGCGCGGCCGCCGGCCACGCGATGAGGCTGAGCAAGCAAGGCACGACGACGTTCAGCGAACGCTTCATGACAAATCCCCCTGGTTGAATTCCGGCTGTTACAGCGCGCCGGGCCCGGTTTCCCCGGTGCGGATGCGGATCACCTGCTCCAGCTCGAACACGAAAATCTTCCCGTCCCCGATCTTCCCCGTGCTCGCCGCCTTCGAGATCGCCTCGATCGCCGCATCCACCATCCCGTCTTCGAGCGCGACCTCCAGCTTCACCTTCGGCAGAAAATCCACCACGTACTCCGCCCCGCGGTACAACTCCGTGTGTCCCTTCTGCCGGCCAAAGCCCTTCACTTCCGATACCGTCAGCCCCTGCACGCCGATTTCCGACAGCGCATCGCGGACGTCGTCCAGCTTGAAGGGCTTGATGATGGCGCTGATCAGCTTCACGACGGACCTCCTCGGCATCTCGGGGACGGATCCACCGGTACGGTACCCGATGGAGTCTGAACAGATTTTGTGCACGCGCCGCCCGATAAACGGGCGGCCGCCTGCCGGTCAAAGGAGGGTATCAGGGATTACAAGAAGTTACAGCACCCGGAACGGTGCGAACCGGGGCGCACGTTAACAGTGCATGAACCTGGAGGAATAGCTGGAGCGCGGCTCCGGACGGGGACGACTTCAGAGCGCGTCCGGGCCGGTTTCCCCGGTGCGGATGCGGATCACCTGCTCCAGCTCGAACACGAAAATCTTCCCGTCCCCGATCTTCCCCGTGCTCGCCGCCTTCGTGATCGCCTCGATCGCCGCTTCCGCCATCCCGTCTTCCAGCGCCACCTCAAGCTTCACCTTCGGCAGAAAATCCACCACGTACTCCGCCCCGCGGTACAACTCCGTGTGTCCCTTCTGCCGGCCGAAGCCTTTCACTTCCGATACCGTCAGCCCCTTCACCCCGATCTCCGACAGCGCGTCACGGACGTCGTCCAGCTTGAAGGGCTTGATGATTGCGGTCACCAGTTTCATGTGTCCTCCTTATCGCGGGGAACCCGCCGGCGCCGGCACTGGCTGCCGGCCCCGGACCTGAATCTGCATCATAAAACAAACGGGCGCCGAGGCGCCCGCGTTGAAGAATCGACCCGGCCGGTGTTCGGAATCACACCGGCCGGGTCGACGAACTCAGAGACTGTAGCTGCGCTCGCCGTGCTCGACGGTGTCGAGACCCTCGCGCTCCTCGTCATCGGGGCGACGCAGTCCGACGATGAGATCCGCGATCTTGTAGGCGATGAACGCGACCACGGCCGACCAGACGATGGTGAGCCCCACCGCCTTGGCCTGGATCAGCACCTGGCCGGAGATCGAGTAGTCCGCCGCGGTGACCATCGTCGCGGTCACCCAGTCGGCCACGTAGCCCGGTCCGCCCAGGGACGGCGCGTTGAACACGCCGGTGAGCAACGCGCCGGTGATGCCACCCACCGCGTGCACGCCGAACACGTCCAGCGAATCGTCGGCACGGATCAGCTTCTTGAGGCCGTTCACGCCCCAGAGGCAGATCAGGCCGGCGATAGTCCCGATGGCGAAGGCGCCCCCGATACCTACGTTACCCGCGGCCGGCGTGATGGCCACCAGCCCCGCGACGGCGCCGGAAGCGGCGCCCAGCATCGAGGGTTTGCCCTTGAACAGCCACTCGCCGAAGGTCCAGGACAGGACCGCGCAAGCCGTCGCCAGGAACGTGTTCATGAAGGCGAGGCCCGCGAAGTTGCCGGACTCGTAGGCGGAGCCGGCGTTGAACCCGAACCAGCCGACCCACAGCAGGCAGGCGCCGATCATCGTCATCGGCAGGTTGTGCGGTGTCATCGCCTCCTTGCCGTAGCCGAGCCGCTTGCCCACCACGTAGGCGCCCACCAGTCCGGCGATGCCGGCATTGATGTGCACCACCGTGCCGCCCGCGAAATCGAGCGCGCCCCACTGGAAGATCAGGCCGGCCTTGCCGAGTACGTCACCCGCCGTGGCCGCATCGGTGTAGGCGTCCGGCCCCATCCAGAACCAGACCATGTGCGCGATCGGCGCGTAGGCGAACGTGAACCAGAGCGTCATGAAGATCAGCACCGCGGAGAACTTCATGCGTTCCGCGACGGCACCGAGGATCAGGCAGCAGGTGATGGCTGCGAACGTCGCCTGGAAGGCCACGAACACTACTTCAGGAATGTACACGCCCTTGCTGAAGGTGGCCGCCATGGAGAACGCGCCGGTCGAGGCGTCGAATATGCCCTTCAGGAACAACCTGGTCTCCCAGTTTCCGAAGTAGGCATTGCCCTCGGTGAACGCGAGGCTGTAGCCGTAGATGCACCACAGCACCGTGATCAGCGAGAACGTGACGAACACCTGCATCAGCATCGACAGCATGTTCTTGGCGCGCACCATGCCGCCGTAGAACAGCGCCAGTGCCGGCACGCTCATCATCAGCACGATCGCCGTGGAGATCAGCATCCACGCCGTGTCGCCCTTGTTGATGCTGGGCACCGGCGCGGCCGGCGCGGCTTCCGCCGGTGCCGCCTCTTCCGCGGCTGGCGCGGCAGCCTCCACCACTTCGACGGCAACCGCCTCGACGGTAGCCGCTTCCGGGGCAGGTGCTTCGTCCTGGGCCATGACCGCGGCCCCGAACAGGGTCACTGCTGCAAAGGTGAGAAAGATAAAGACGCGTCGCATGGCATTCTCCTTACAGGGCTTCGGAGCCGGTCTCGCCAGTGCGAATCCGGACCGCGTTGCTCAGTTCCGTGACGAAGATTTTCCCGTCGCCGATCTTGCCCGTACTGGCAGCCTTGCTGATGGCGGAGATCACCTCGTCGACCTTTTCCGACGGTACCGCTACTTCGATCTTGATCTTGGGGAGGAAGTCGACGACGTATTCCGCGCCCCGGTACAACTCCGTGTGTCCCTTCTGCCGGCCGAAGCCCTTGGCCTCCGTGACGGTCATGCCCTGGACGCCCATCGCGGACAGCCCTTCGCGGACGTCGTCGAGCTTGAAGGGTTTGATGATTGCAGTGACCAGCTTCATGAACATTTCCTCCGTAAGGGGTGGGCGGAGCCGCGGACCCCCGCGGCTCCGTCGCACCTATTCGCTAGAACGCCGCCGAGATCACGAACACGGCCCGGCCTTCGCAGATGTTGAAACCGCCGAAACACTCCGCGTCGCTCAGGTTGGTGTCGTGATAACCGACTGACGCCGAGATGGGTCCGTAGATCGACTTCGTCAGGTACACGTTCCACTCGGTCCAGTCCGGCGAGCCCCAGGTCGTGTTGTCGGAAACTTCCTGGTGGCCCACGTGGCCGGTCAGGCCGAAGCCGTAGGGCAGGACGAACGCGATGTTGCCTTCGTAATAGCCCGAGCCGTCGGCATCAAGCTGCCAGTCCGGCGACCAGTGCGCCTTGACGCCCAGCGTCGGCTCACCCGGCATATCGGCGAACTTGTAACTCAGGCCGATGTGGCCTTCGAAGAAGTCCAGGTTGTCGCCGCTCGGATACTGGTAGTAGAGGACGCCCACGTCCCAGTTGAGCCCGGTGTCGCCGAAGCTCCCGGTCACTCCGCCGTACCAGTCCATCTCGACGTTGCCGCCGAAACTGATGCTGGAAGCCCAGGTGCCGGCATACACGTCAAAGGCATCGCCGTCATAGGCGTAGTTGACCGTGCCCGACACCGCCGGCGCGTTGTCCGTCTGCGACTGCCCGCGGTACATGTAATCCGTGGAATACGCGACGCCGCCGGTAATGGTATGAGGCGAGGCCTCTTCCTCGGCCAGGGCCGGCAGCGCGCCGAGTCCGACCAGTCCGGCGAACAAACAAGTAGTGAGGCGTTTCATGCGGATCTCTCCTTTTGAATGTGGAATGCGATAATTTCGGATCGGCGAGGGTTGAGCATCATTCGTGCCAAGCAGCAAAAGTCACACGGCAGCAACAGGTTAGTCACGAATGCGACATCGCCGCCTCAACTCACCCGGAGGTCGATCTGCACTCGTGATGTGCGGCGATCCGGGCATGTGCACCGGAATGGTGCCACCCGTCCGCGGCGTTGCCTGCACCGGACCCCGGCCGCATACTGCTGAACACTCTCACGCGCGGACCGGGAACGAATGGAAACGCAGCCACGACTGGACGAATTTGTCCGCGAATTTCTGAAAGCGCTGCCCGAGGATTTCCGGAAGTACCGCGAGGAACTGGAACGCAACGCGCGCGCGGCGTTTCGCGCGGCGCTCGCCCGCACCGACCTGGTGACGCGCGAGGAATTCGACGTGCAGGCGGCGTTGCTCAGCCGCACCCGCGCTCTGGTCGACGAACTCGAACGCAAGGTCCGCGAACTCGAATCGCGGCAGGGGCCCGGCCGGACCTGATCGCACGCCGGGCAGGGCCCGGTCCATGGAAAGGAGAAGCGCAAATGGAGATTGCACTGGTGCACAGCCGCGCCGTCGCCGGCATCGAGTCCCCGCCGGTAACCATCGAAGTCCACCTGTCGGGCGGACTGCCGAAGATAACGGTCGTGGGACTTGCCGAAACTACCGTCAAGGAAAGCCGCGACCGCGTACGCAGCGCGGTGCTCAGCAACGGTTTCGTCTTTCCCTGGGGCCACGTCACCATCAATCTCGCGCCCGCGGATCTCCCCAAGGAAGGCGGCCGCTACGATCTCGCGATCGCGACCGGCGTGCTGGCTGCCTCCGGCCAGTTGCCCGCGACTGCCCTGCCCGGCGTGGAGCTCGTCGGTGAACTCGGACTCACCGGTGAATTGCGGCCCGTGCGCGGCATCCTGCCCTCCGCGCACGCGGCCCGGCGCAGCGGCCGGGCGCTGATCCTGCCGCGCGGCAATGCCGCGGAGGCAGCCCTGATCCGCGATCTCGAACTGCTCCCGGCCGATCACCTGGCCGATGTCTGCGCGCACTTGTCCGACACCGGCCGCCTTGCCCCGTATCGGGGCACGCCGGCGGCACCGGCCGCAGCACCCGGTCCGGACCTGGCGGACATCCGCGGACAACATCACGCGCGCCGCGCGCTCGAAGTGGCCGCGGCCGGCGGTCACAACCTGCTGCTGTCAGGACCGCCGGGCACCGGCAAGACCATGCTCGCGGAACGCCTGCCGGGAATCCTGCCGCCGCTCGGCGACCCGCAGGCCCTGGAAACGGCGGCGGTCTGGTCGATCAGCCGGCACGGGTTCCGCAGCGCCGACTGGGGCAAGCGGCCGTTCCGGTCGCCGCACCACTCGGCGTCCGCGGTGGCGCTGGTCGGGGGCGGCAATCACCCGCAACCCGGCGAGATCTCCCTCGCGCATCACGGCGTGTTGTTCCTCGATGAATTCCCCGAGTTCGATCGGCGGGCGCTGGAGATGCTGCGCGAACCCATGGAATCCGGGCGCATCCTCATTGCGCGCGCCGCGCACCACGCGGAGTTTCCGGCCGCCTTCCAGCTGGTCGCGGCCATGAATCCGTGTCCCTGCGGATTCCTCGGCGAGGCTTCCGGCCGCTGCCGCTGCACCGAAGACGCCGTGGCCCGCTACCGCTCGCGGCTCTCCGGGCCGCTGCTGGACCGCATCGATCTGCACGTGGACGTGCCCAACGTTCCCGCCGGCCTGCTGCTGGCGCAGGGCGGCAATTCCGGCGAGGACTCGGCGACCGTGCGAGACCGGGTCGCGAGGGCCCAGTTCCGGCAGATGGAACGCGCCGGCCGCCTGAACACGCGGCTCGACAATCGCGGCATCGAGCGGCACTGCCCGATCACGGCCTCGCAGCGGGAGCTGCTCCGCCGCGCGGTCGATCGCCTCGGCCTGTCGGCACGCGCGGTGCACCGCGTGCTCAAGGTGGCGCTCACCATCGCCGATCTGGCCGGCGCGGACGCGCCGCGCGACGAACACCTGTTCGAGGCTCTCTCCTATCGACGGTCAGGGCCCGCACGGGCGTAACGAAAACCGCCCGGCGACTTGCGCAGACGGCGTCCGCCGCCGAGAATCGCGCCATGACAATCAAGGCGGAATACGGGATCGAGGTGCGGGTCAAGACGACCTTCGTGCCGGAGCAGTCCTCGCCGGAGTCCGACCAGTACGTGTTCGCCTACACGATTACCATCACCAACACGGGCAGCGTCGCCGCGACGTTGCTGCGCCGGCACTGGGTCATCACGGACGCCAACAACAACGTGCGCGAAGTGCGCGGCGACGGCGTGGTCGGCGAACAGCCGTACCTCGTGCCCGGTCAGTCGTTCCGCTACACCAGCGGCGCGGTGCTCGAAACGCCGGTCGGCTGCATGCAGGGCGCCTACAGCATGGTGGCCGACGACGGCTTCGAATTCGAGGCACCCATACCCGCTTTCAACCTGTCCAAGCCGAACACGCTCAACTAGGTGGCGACCTGGGCCATCGGCGATCTGCAGGGCTGCTACCGGGAGCTGCTGGACCTGCTCAAGGCGATCCGCTTCAAACCTGAGGCGGACACGCTCTGGTTCACCGGCGATCTCGTCAACCGCGGACCGGAGTCGCTCGAATGCCTGCGCTTCGTCCGCGATCTGGGCGGCGCGGCGATCGTCGTCCTCGGCAACCATGACCTGCACCTGCTCGCCGTCGCCGCCGGCGCGCGCAAGCCCCGGAACAAGGACACGCTGGACGAAATCCTGCATGCTCCTGATGCTGCGGACCTCCTCGGCTGGCTTGCGCGCTGCCCGCTCCTGCACCGCGACGCGCGGCTCGGTTTCACGCTCGTGCACGCCGGACTGCCGCCGCAATGGGATATCGGCGCCGCGCAACGCGCGGCCACTGAACTCGAAGCCGCGCTCCGCAGCAGCCTCGCACCGGATTTCTACGCGAACATGTACGGCAACGAGCCCGACCGCTGGTCCGACGATCTCGGTGGCTGGGCGCGGCTGCGGTTCTTCACCAACTGCTTCACGCGCATGCGCTTCTGCGATCCGGACGGGCGTCTCGACCTGGAACTGACGGGCCCACCCGGATCGCAGCCGCCGCCATGGCTGCCGTGGTACGAGGTGCCGAGCCGGCACACGCGCAATGAACGGATCGTATTCGGCCACTGGTCCACGGCGCGCCTCGACCCCGAAGCGAAGTTCGACAAGTGGAACGTGTTCCCGCTCGATACCGGCTGCGTGTGGGGCGGAACGCTGACCGCACTGCGGCTTGAAGATCAGAAGTACTTCAGCGTGGCGTCGCGGCAGCCGAAGCGGCAGGAGTGACCGTCGCGCCGGCACGCGGCGGTTCCCTTCGCCGGTTCGCGCGCGGTCAACGCCCTGTGTCGCCTGAAGTAAAAAGCGGCGGAAATATCCTGAATAAGCTTTCAGGACTCACCTGGAGAGCCGAGGACTGAAAATGCCGCACGGTACGAGAGAATTTTTGCTGCGCATGATTCCGGTGTTGGTCCTTTCGATCGTCACGGCCAATGCACCGGCTGACGACAAGTTGCCGGTGGAACGTTTCTTCACCATCGAGCGGCACGCGCCCGGGCTCGAGGAATTGATCAATCCCGGCGCGCAGCTGGAACTCCTGGGTGATCGTTACGGGCTGACCGAAGGACCGCTCTGGGTGGACAGTACCGACGGCGGTTATCTGCTGTTCACGGACCTGATCTCGAACGTCATATTCAAGTGGGCACCGAAGGAAGGCACGTCCGTCTTCCTCGAAAAAGCGGGCTACAGCGGCGACGACATCGACAATGCCGGCTACCAGGCACGGCGTGGACGCATGCGCGTCATCCTGATCGGTCCCAACGGCCTCACGCTGGACCCGGAAGGCAGGCCCGTCTGGTGCGCCATGCCGGATCGGCGCGTCATGCGGCTGGAGAAAGACGGCACGCGTACCGTCATGGCGGAGAAATACAACGGCAAGCGCTTCAGCGGCCCCAACGATCTGGCCTACCGATCGGACGGCATCCTGTACTTCACGGACTCGATCTTCGGCCTGCGCGGCGCGGAACAGGGAAAGAAGAGCCCCAACCAGGAAATACCCTACAACGGCGTCTTCATGGTGAAGAACGGCGAGGCAATATTGCTCGTCACGGACAAGGAGCTCGGCGGCCAGCCGAACGGGATCGTCTTCTCGCCGGACGAGAAATACCTCTATATCAGCGCCGACTACAACCGCATCATGCGTTACGAAGTGAAAACCGACGGGACGCTCGGCGAAGGCATCGTGTTCGTGAACGGGGAAACCAGCGACGGCATGAAGGTCGACGAGAAAGGCAACGTCTACACCACCGCGGTATGGGAGGGCGAGGTGCGCATCACCTCACCGGAAGGCAAGCGGCTGGGCGTACTCAAGCTGCCGCTCCTTGGCAACCGTGAACCGCAGGCCCAGGTCTGCGCCACCAACGTTGCCTTCGGCGATGCGGACGGCAAGGGGCTCTACATCACCGCCTGCGAGCACGTTTACCGGATCCAGATGAAGGTCGCGGGCGTGCGACCGCAATCCAGATAGTTCAGAACAAACACGCAGGCGATAGATGGGAGTGTCCCCATTGGCGGGGGGCGTTTCCCCGCCTACCGCCTACCGCCTACCGCCTACCGCCTACCGCCTACCGTCTGCTTCCTGTCGAGGATGACGAAACCATAGGGATGCTCGTTCTGCCCATCGGCGGGATGATCCTCGCGCGACACCTCTTTCCACTCCCCGCGTTGCCAGTCCGGGAACCGCGTGTCGCCAGGCACCTCTGCCTGCACGTGGGTCAGGTAGATGCGGTCCGCGCGCGGCAGCAACTGGCGGTAGAGCTCGGCGCCGCCCATGATCATGACTTCCTCGGCGCCGCGGCAGTGATCGAGTGCCGCCTCCACACTGTGAACGACGGTACAGCCGGGCGCGCGGAAATCGGGATCGCGGGTGACGACGATGTTCTCGCGCCCGGGGAGCGGCCGGCCGATGGACTCGTGGGTCTTGCGGCCCATGACGATCGGCTTGCCCATCGTGATCGCCTTGAACCGCTTCAGGTCGGCCGGCAATCGCCATGGCAGCCTGCCGCCGGCGCCGATGACACCGTTCCGATCCATCGCGACGATGAGCGAAACCCGCATCAGACCGCGATCGGCGCGGAAATGGCAGCGTGCGACCGGTAGTCGACGAGTTCGAAGTCCTCATAGCGGAAATCGAACAGGGATTTCACCGCCGGATTCAGCTTCATCGTCGGCGGCGGATACGGCGCCCGCTTGAGTTGCTCGTCCGCCTGCGCCAGGTGATTGAGATACAGGTGCGCGTCGCCGAGCGTGTGCACGAACTCGCCGGGCTTCAGCTCCGTCACCTGCGCGACCATCAGAGTAAGCAGTGAATAGGATGCGATGTTGAACGGCACGCCGAGAAACATGTCGGCGCTGCGCTGGTACATCTGGCACGAGAGCTTTCCGTCGGCGACGTAGAACTGGAAGAAGGCGTGGCAGGGCGCGAGCGCCATCCGGTCTATCTCGCCCACGTTCCACGCGCTGACGATGTGCCGGCGCGAGTCCGGGTTCTTCCGGATCTGCTCGACGACGTTCTTCATCTGATCGATCACGCGCCCGTCGGCGGCCTTCCAGTTGCGCCACTGCACGCCGTACACGGGGCCAAGTTCGCCCTGCGCGTCCGCCCATTCATCCCAGATCGTGACACCGTGCTCCCGCAGGTAGCGCACGCTGGATTCGCCGCGCAGGAACCAGAGCAACTCGTGAATGATGGACTTCATGTGCAGCTTCTTGGTCGTGACCGCCGGGAAGCCGGTCGCGAGATCGAAGCGCATCTGCGCGCCGAAAACGCTGAGCGTGCCGGTGCCGGTACGATCGCCCTTCCGCGCGCCGTGCTCGCGAACGTGGCGCAACAGGTCGAGATACTGCTTCATGCCGTGCGTGCCCTGCCGTAGGCCAGCCACAGGAACACCGCGCCGCACAGGATCATCGGCGCCGAAAGCACCTGCCCCATCGTCAGCCAGTTCCAGGCGAGGTAGCCGATGTGCGGATCCGGCGCGCGCACGAACTCCACCGCGAAGCGGAAGCTGCCGTAGAGCAGCAGGAACAGGCCGAACACGGCCGGCGACGGCCGCGGGCGCGAGGAGAACCACCACAACACCGCGAACAGCACCAATCCTTCGAGAAAGGCCTGGTACAACTGCGACGGGTGACGCGCGAGGCCGCCGGCGCGCGGATCCGGGAAGATCATCGCCCACGGCAGACTGGTCGGCACGCCCCACAGTTCGCCGTTGATGAAATTCGCGATACGACCGAAGCCGAGACCGATCGGGGCGATCGGCGTCAGCAGGTCCGCGGTCTCGAAAAAGCCCCGCCCGACGCTGCGCCCGTACCACCAGCCCGCCAGCATCACGCCGATGAGGCCGCCGTGAAACGACATGCCGCCCTCCCAGATCCGCAGGATCGAGAGCGGATCGGACAGGAAGTAATCCAGGTTGTAGAACAGGACCTCGCCCACTCGGCCGCCGACGATGACGCCGATGGTGCAATAGAAGATGAGATCGGCGACCTGCTGCGTGGTCCAGCCGCCGGGCGCCCGCAGCACGCGGCGGTGCAGCAGCCACCAGCCGAGCAGGATCGCGGCGACGTAGCTGATGCCGTACCAGCGGATCTGCACGATCCCCAGGTCAAGAGCAACGGGATCGATGTCCGGGTAGTGCAGCATGGGGCGCCAAGTTTACTCCATGGCTCCTGCCTGAGGTGATGCGAAAGCCATCCATGGCTTTGCATCACGACGCGCACCGAAAAGTGTGGTTTTCGGTGCGCTTCCATTTCAACGACTTGCGTCCTTGAAATGGCGGCACATCCCTGTGCCACGCGCCCCAACGACCGCGGTGAAAGCGCTATAGTGCAATGGAATCCCGACGTTCCCCACCATGTCAGGCACGACCCACACCAACGCGCTGGCCGACGAGACCAGCCCCTACCTGCTCCAGCACGCGCACAACCCCGTGCAGTGGCACCCGTGGGGCGCGGAAGCGCTGGAACGCGCGCGCCGGGAGAACAAGCCGATCCTGCTTTCGATCGGCTACTCGGCCTGCCACTGGTGCCACGTCATGGCGCACGAGTCCTTCGAGGACGAGGCGACCGCGGCGCTGATGAACGAACATTTCGTCAACATCAAGGTGGATCGCGAGGAACGCCCGGACATCGACAAGATTTACCAGACGGCGCAGCAACTGCTCACGCGCCGCACCGGCGGCTGGCCGCTGACCATGTTCCTGACGCCGGAGGACCAGGTGCCCTTCTTCGGTGGCACGTACTTCCCCCCGGAACCGCGCTACGGAATGCCCGGGTTCCGCGATCTTCTCGCCCGCGTCGCCGAGTACTACCGTAGCGAGCGTCCCGCGATCGGACGGCAGAACGAAGCATTGGCGGAAACGCTGGGCCGTATCCAGCACGCCGCGGCGCCGGCCCGGCCCGATCCCGCGCCGCTGCACACGGCTGTGGACGAGCTGGAGTCGATCTTCGATGCGCAGTTCGGCGGCTTCGGCGGCGCGCCCAAGTTTCCGCATCCCTCCAACCTGGAGTTCCTCGCCGATTACGAGGCCGCTGGCTGGAGCGAAGGCGGTCCCGATGCGGAACGCGCGCCGCGCATGACGCAATTCACGCTGGAACGGATGGCCGAAGGCGGGATTTTCGATCAGCTGGGCGGCGGGTTCTGCCGCTACTCGGTGGACGCCTACTGGATGATCCCGCACTTCGAGAAGATGCTCTACGACAACGGCCCCCTGCTCGGCCTCTATGCCGATGCCTGGCACGTCAGCCGGGAGCCGCTGTTCCGGCGCATAGCGGTGGAAACCGCCGACTGGGTCGTGCGCGAGATGCAGGACCCGGCGGGCGGCTATTACTCCTCGCTGGACGCCGACTCCGAGGGCGAGGAAGGAAAATTCTACGCCTGGACGCCGGACGCAGTGCGCGCCGCGCTGACACCCGCCGAGTTCGACGTCTTCGCGCCGCGCTTCGGACTGGATCGTCACCCGAACTTCGAGCACCACTGGCACCTGCATGGCTATCGATCGATCGACGAGGTCGCCGCTGCGGCGTCCCGCGAACCGGGAGAAGTGGCGAAGCTCGTCGACTCGGCCAGGCAGAAGCTGCTGCCTGTTCGCGGGAAGCGCGTGTGGCCCGGGCGCGACGAGAAGATCCTCACGTCGTGGAACGCGCTCATGATCCGCGGCATGGGGCGCGCCGCGCTGCGCCTCGACCGTCCCGATCTCGGCGATTCGGCCGGGCGCGCTCTGGAATTCATCCGCGGACACCTGTGGGTGGACGGCCGCCTGCTGGCGACCGCGCGCGACGGCCGCGCGCATCTTCCCGCCTACCTCGACGATCATGCATTCCTGATCGACGCGATCCTGCAACTGCTCGAGTACCGCTGGTCGTCCGACTGGCTGCGGTTCGCGACCGAACTCGCGGACGTGCTGCTGCGCGACTTCGAGGACACGGAGCACGGCGGCTTCTGGTTCACCGCGCACGGCCACGAGAAGCTGATCCAGCGCCGGCGCGATTTCATGGACGATGCGTTCCCGTCTGGGAACGGCGTCGCGGCGGCGGCACTGCTCAGGCTGTCGCACCTCACCGGCGAACAGCGCTGGCTTGCCGCGGCGGAGCGGACCATCGCCGCGGCGATGGACGCGATGCGCCGCGTACCCCACGCGCACGGAGCCATGCTCATGGCGCTGTCGGAACTGCTGCGGCCGCCGCGGCAGATCATTCTCCGCGGCGCGGAGCCGGAGATGGCGGCGTGGCGCCGGCAATTCGCCGCGAGCATGGACACGAGAAGCCGCTGCTTCGCCGTTCCCGACGCCGCGACGGATCTGCCGGTGCTGCTGAACGAACGACGCGCGCGCGAGGGCGCCGCGGTGACGGCGTACGTGTGCGAGGGATTTCAATGCCAGGCGCCGGTGACGCAATGCGAACAACTGCTTCGCACCTTGAACACGCCGAACGGCGAATGAGATAATCGTCCCGCTTCCAACGAGCGGGTGCGATGCACAGCGGGCTGAAAGCATGGGTCGGTGAGATCGCGGCGTTATGCCGTCCACGCGACATCGCCTGGTGCGACGGTTCGCCGAGCGAACAGCGATCCATCCGCGCCCTTCTCGTCAAATCGGGCACCGCCATCCCGCTCGATCCGGAACTCCGTCCGGAAAGTTTCCTGGTCCGCTCCGATCCCGCCGACGTCGCGCGCGTCGAGGATCGCACCTTCATCTGTTCCGAACACGCCATCGATGCCGGCCCGACGAACAACTGGGTCGCGCCGGCCGAGATGCGCGCCACGCTGCGCGGGCTGTTCGACGGCTGCATGCAGGGGCGCACGCTGTACGTCATTCCCTTCAGCATGGGCCCGATTGGCTCGCCGATCGCGCAGATCGGCGTGCAGGTTACCGATTCGCCGTACGTTGTCGCGAGCATGCACGTCATGACGCGCGTCGGCACGCGCGTGATCGAGGCGCTCGGCGACAACGGCCGCTTCGTGCCCTGCGTGCACTCGGTCGGCCGGCCGATCCGGACCGCCGCCGATGACGTGCCATGGCCCTGCAACCCGGATCACCGCTACATCGCGCACTTCCCCGAAACCCGGGAGATCTGGTCCTTCGGTTCCGGCTACGGCGGCAACGCGCTGCTCGGCAAGAAGTGCCTCGCGCTCCGCATCGCCTCCGTGATGGCCCGCGACGAGGGCTGGCTCGCGGAACACATGCTGATTCTCAGGATCACCGGCCCTGCCGGAGCCGCGCGCTACATCGCCGCCGCCTTCCCCAGCGCCTGCGGCAAGACGAATCTCGCGATGATGCAGCCGACGCTGCCCGGCTGGAAGGTCGAAACCATCGGCGACGACATCTGCTGGATGAAGTTCGACGCCGCCGGACAACTGCGCGCCATCAACCCGGAAGCCGGCTTCTTCGGCGTCGCGCCCGGCACCAGCGTCGAGTCCAATCCGAACGCGATGAAGATGCTGGAGCGCAACACGCTGTTCACCAACGTCGCGGCGACGCGTGAGGGCGACGTGTGGTGGGAAGGAATGACGCGCACGCCGCCCGCGGGACTCACGGACTGGCACGGAAGACCCTGGTCGCCCGGTTCGGGCGGTACCGCCGCGCACGCGAACGCGCGCTTCACCGTGCCGGTGGCGCAGTGCCCTGTGATCGCGCCGGAATGGGAAGATCCCGCGGGCGTGCCGATCAGCGCCATTCTCTTCGGCGGACGGCGCGCGACGGTCGTGCCGCTCGTGAACGAAGCCCGCGACTGGACGCAGGGAACATTCTTCGGATCCATCGTCGCCTCGGAGAAAACCGCGGCCGCCGCCGGACGCATCGGCGAGTTGCGCCGCGATCCGATGGCGATGCTGCCCTTCTGCGGCTACAACATGGCGGACTACTGGGGCCACTGGCTCGAGATCGGCCGACACCCGGGCGCCCGGCTGCCGAAGATCTTCTACGTCAACTGGTTCCGCAAGGACGCCGAGGGCGGCTATCTCTGGCCCGGCTTCGGGGAGAACAGCCGCGTGCTCAAGTGGATCTTCGAGCGCTGCGAAGGCACGGCCGAAGCATTGGACACGCCGGTCGGCCGCGTGCCGCCGTTGGAAGCGCTGGACCTGAGCGGACTCCGCCTGAGCGAATTGCAGCGCGCGGAACTCCTGCGCGTCGACATCGATGGCTGGCTCCAGGAAATACCGCTGATACGCCGCTACTACGACCAGTTCGGAAAACGCATCCCGGAACGGTTGCTCCAGGAAGTGCGGGAGCTGGAAACCCGGCTGCAGGAAGCGAAGCGCGCGGCGGCGTAGGAATACGGAAGCTCAGAACAACGCTGAATTTTAGCTCCCGTACATGGAGGTACGGCGTTGCTCAATCGCGCACGCGGTTGAGCAACGAAGGAAGACGAAAACCACGTTTTGTCGCAGACCATCCCTGGTCTGCGCCCTACGGGCGCGCTGCGCGCGACCCGATTCGTTGACGCGGACCATCCTTGGTCCGCGCCCTGCGGGCGGCCTTCGGCCGTCCAATTTCGCTCCCGGCGAAATTGTCCCGGCGAATCGGTCGTCTTCCGTTTCTGAAAAAGGCCATGGATGGCATTTTTCAGAAGATACTTAATTCAGCCTGACCATCCCTCCGGCGCGCGGTTGCCGGTACACTGCGCGCCCATGATCAACCTGACCAACGTCTCGCTGCGGCGCGGCTCACGCCTGCTGTTCGAATCGGCCAGCCTGGGCGTGTACCGCGGCCAGCGCGTCGGGGTCACCGGCGCCAACGGCGTCGGCAAGACCAGCCTGTTCGGCATACTCGAAGGCCACGTGCAGGCCGACGGCGGCGAGGTCGGCATTCCGGCGAAGCTTGAGATCGCGAGCGTGTCGCAGGAGGTCGAAGCGCTGGACATCAAGGCGCGCGACTACGTCATGGCGGGCGATCGCGAACTGGTCGATTGCCAGGCCGAACTGGCCGCCGCGGAAGCGGCCGGCGACGGGGACCGGATCGCCCACGCACACGAAACGCTGTACCGCATCGGCGGTTACGACGCCGATGCGCGCGCTGCGAAGGTGCTCGCCGGGCTCGGCTTCAGTGAGGCCGAACAGGGCATGTCCTTCGCCCATTTCTCGGGCGGCTGGCGCATGCGCCTCAACCTCGCGCGCGCGCTCATGTGCCGATCCGACCTGCTGCTGCTGGACGAGCCCACCAATCACCTCGATCTCGACGCCATCATCTGGCTGGAAGATCGTCTGACCAGCTACGAGGGTGTGCTGCTGCTCATCTCCCACGATCGGGATTTCCTCGACACCGTCTGCACTCACATCGTGCACATCGAGAACCAGCAGGTGGCGACGTACACCGGCAACTATTCCGCCTTCGAACAGCAGCGTGCCGCGCGGCTGGCGAACCAGCAGGCCGCCTACGTGAAGCAGCAGCGCGAGATCGCGCACATGCAGAAGTTCGTGGAGCGCTTCCGCGCCAAGGCCAGCAAGGCGCGCCAGGCGCAAAGCCGCCTGAAGGCGCTGGCACGACTGGAACTGATCGCCGCCGCGCACGTGGACTCGCCCTTTTCGTTCGGTTTCGAGAAGCCGGTGAAGCTGCCGCATCATCTCGTATCGGTGCGGCACGCGGACTTCGGCTACACGGACGTGCCGGTGCTGCGCGACGTGAGCCTGGACATCATGGCGGGCGATCGGATCGGCCTGCTCGGCGCGAACGGCGCCGGCAAGTCGACGCTGATCAAGGCGCTCGTGGGCGAACTGTCGCCGATGCAGGGCGACGTCGTACGCCACCCCGATCTGCGCGCCGCCTACTTCGCCCAGCACCAGGTGGAGCAGTTGCGCGAGCACGAGTCGCCGCTCGCCTACCTGAAGCGTCTCGAACCGGGCGTGCCGGAGAGCACGTTCAGCGCATTGCTCGGCGGTTTCGGCTTCGCCCGCGAGACCGTGCTGGGACCGATCGGTCCGCTGTCCGGCGGGGAAAAAGCGCGTCTCGTGCTCGCGGCCATCATCCGCCAGAAACCGAACCTACTGCTGCTGGATGAACCGACCAATCACCTGGATCTCGACATGCGCCACGCGCTCGGGATCGCGCTCCAGGAGTTCGCCGGCGCGCTCATTGTCGTCTCGCACGATCGCTACCTGCTGCAGTCCATCAGCGATACGCTCAAGTTCATCCACGACGGCATCGTCGACAAATTCGACGGCGACCTGGATGACTACGCGAAGTGGCTGCTGCGCTCGCGTTCCGTCGGCGCGCGCCCCGAGAAGGAAGCTGGAACATCGCAGCCGGGTGAGCCGAAACGCGGGCGCGGCAACACCGCGGCGCGCAACCGGGCAGGCCGACTGGACACGGAGGTCCGCCGTCTCGAGGACTCGCTGAAGAAGGAACAGGGTTCGCTGGCGGAAATCGAATCCAGCCTGGCGGACAACACGCTGTACGGACCGGCCCACAAGGATGAACTGCAGGCACTGCTGCAACGGCAAGAGGAATGCAGGAAGAAGATTGCAGCCGTGGAAGCCGCGTGGCTGGAGAAGGCGCAGGAACTGGAACAGCTGTCGGCTCAGCAGGACGGCGGCGGGTCCGGCTGAGCGCCCCACCCTGTCGATCTTCGCGCCCGGCCGGGCGATGATATGACCCGACACATGGCTCCGGAGGTCGACACATGAGCACAATCCGGCTGTTGGTCGGCACGAAGAAGGGCGCATTCATTCTCACCGCGGACGGCAAGCGGAAGAACTGGAAGGTATCCGGACCGCACTTCGCCGGCTGGGAGACCTACCACATGAAGGGTTCGCCCGCGGAACCGGACCGGATCTACGCTTCGCAGACGAGCAGCTGGTTCGGGCAGGTCATCCAGCGCTCGAGCGACGGCGGCCGGACCTGGGAGCAGCCGGGTTCAGCGCCGGGGGATCTCGTCGATCCCGCAACCGGGTTTCCGAAGGGCGAGAGCAACAAGTTTGTCTACGACACCTCCGCGCGCGGCCGCCCGCTGACTACCCACCAGTTTTACGACGGCTCGCAGCGTCCGTGGGAATTCAAGCGCGTCTGGCACCTGGAACCATCGCTCGACGATCCGGACACGGCCTGGGCGGGTGTCGAGGACGCGGCGCTGTTCCGGACCACCGACGGCGGCAAGTCCTGGCATGAACTCGCGGGACTGCGCGGCCACGAATCGGGCCCGAACTGGGCACCCGGCGCCGGCGGCATGTGCCTCCATACCATCCTGATCGACCGGGCCAGCCCGGATCGCATGTTCACGGCCATCTCCTCGGCGGGCGCCTTCCGGACAACCGACCGCGGCAAGACCTGGCGACCGATCAACCGCGGGCTGAGATCGCAGTACATCCCGGATCCGGAGGCCGAGATCGGCCATTGCGTGCACCGCATCGCGATGCACCCGTCACGACCGAACGTGCTGTTCATGCAGAAGCACTGGGACGTGATGCGCAGCGACGACGGCGGGGACAGCTGGCACGAGATCAGCGGGAACCTGCCGTGCGATTTCGGCTTCCCCATCGAGGTGCACGCGCACGAGCCCGAAACGATTTACGTCGTGCCGATCAAGAGCGACTCCGAGCACTATCCGCCGGAGGGAAAGCTGCGCGTGTACCGCAGCCGCACGGGCGGCAACGAATGGGAAGCACTGACGAAGGGACTGCCGCAGCAGGATTGCTACGTGAACGTGCTGCGCGACGCGACGGCGGTCGACACGCTCGATCCGTGCGGGATCTACGTGGGCACCACCGGCGGACAGGTTTACGGATCCGCGAATGGCGGCGACAGCTGGGAGCCGATCGTCCGGGACCTGCCGGGCGTGCTCTCGGTCGAGGTGCAGGCGCTGGAATGATCCGCGTCCAGTTGCCGCATCATCTGCGGACCCTGGCCCGCGTGGACGGGGAAGTCACACTGGAGGTCGCCCACCCGGTGACGCAGTGCTCGGTGCTGGACGCGCTGGAAGCACGCTACCCGATGCTGCGCGGCACGGTGCGCGACCATGAAACGCACAAGCGCCGGCCGCTGGTGCGGTTCTTCGCCTGCCGCCGCGACCTGTCGCACGATGCGCCCGACACGCTGCTGCCGGAACCGGTCGCGTCCGGCGCCGAGCCGTTCATGATCGTGGGAGCCATCGCCGGCGGATAAGGAATTGCCTCTGTAGGGCGGCCGCTCACGGCCATCCATGGCCTCCGCGGCACCTGCACATCCATGTGCATTGGGACTCATCCCGCCATTCCTGAATGGAGGCCGGCTGAAGCCGGCCCTACAGGAAAATCTACCTCTTTGCGTCGATCTGTCTGAGCTTGCTCTCGATATCCTCGAGCTCCGACAGCGCCTGACGCAGCAGTTCGTTCAGCACTTCCGCGTTCTCGAGCTGGACCGCCTGTTCCTCGAAGTCGGGATCCAGCCCGCCGGCGAAATCGCGGCGCACCGCTTCGACGCGCTCTTCCAACTCGCGGCGCTTGTCGATCAGGGATTCTCGCGTTTCGTTCGGATCGGGCATGCCTATTTCCTCGACCGGGTCTCGCCGGATGTTACCGCAACTTTACTACGGAATCGTGAAGATGCCTGCCACTCAGGCCACGCGCCGGCCACGGCCGCGTCCCCGGCCCGCGCCCGTACCCGCAGGGCGTTCCAGGATGCGGGCGAGAAACTCGCCGGTGTAGCTGCCGGGCGCGGCCGCCAGCTGCTCCGGCGTGCCGGTCGCAATCACGCGGCCACCCTTGTCCCCGCCTTCCGGGCCCAGATCGACGATCCAGTCCGCAGTCTTGATCACCTCGAGATTGTGCTCGATGACGATCACCGTGTTGCCGTGATCCCGCAGGCGGTGCAGCACGGTCAGCAGCAGGCGGATGTCGTGGAAGTGCAGTCCCGTCGTCGGCTCGTCGAGGATGTACAGCGTCCGTCCCGTGTCGCGCTTCGAGAGCTCGCGCGAGAGCTTGACGCGCTGCGCTTCGCCGCCCGACAGCGTCGTCGCGTTCTGGCCCAGCCTGATGTAGGACAGCCCGACGTCGACCAGCGTCTGCAGGCGGCGGGCGATCATCGGCACGGGATCGAAGAATTCCCGCGCCTCCTCCACCGTCATCTCGAGGGCCTCGTTGATGTTGCGGCCCTTGTAGCGGATGTCCAGCGTTTCGCGGTTGTAGCGTCGCCCCTTGCAGACGTCACACACCACGTAGATGTCGGGCAGGAAGTGCATCTCGACCTTGATCACGCCGTCGCCCTCGCAGGACTCGCAGCGTCCGCCCTTGACGTTGAAGCTGAAGCGGCCGGGCTGGTAGCCGCGGGACCGCGCTTCGGGCGTGCCCGCGTAGAGATCCCGCATCGGCGTGAACAGGCCGGTGTAGGTGGCGGGATTGGAGCGCGGCGTGCGGCCGATCGGACTCTGGTCGATGTCGACAACCTTGTCGAACAGTTCGAGCCCCGAAATTTCGTCGTACGGCGCCGGCACCGCGCCCGTGCCGTTGAACTCGCGCGCCGCGATGCGGAACAGCGTGTCGTTGACCAGCGTGGATTTGCCGGAACCCGACACGCCGGTGACGCAGATCATGAGGCCCGCGGGGATCTCGACCGAGATCGACTTGAGATTGTTGCCGCGCGCGCCCTCCAGCCGCAGCATCCGATCCGGATCCGCCGCCACGCGCTTTTCAGGGACTTCGATCCGCAAACGGCCGGACAGGTACTGCCCGGTCAGCGATTCCCCGCTCGCGGCGACCTGCGCCGGCGTGCCCTGCACCACGACGCGGCCGCCGTGAACACCCGCGCCCAGCCCCATGTCCACGACATGATCCGCGGCACGGATGGCTTCCTCGTCGTGCTCGACGACGATCACGGTGTTGCCGAGATCGCGCAGGCGCATGAGCGTGGTCAGCAGCCGATCGTTGTCGCGCTGGTGCAGGCCGATGGACGGCTCGTCCAGCACGTACATCACGCCGACGAGACCGGCACCGATCTGGCTGGCGAGCCGGATGCGCTGCGCCTCCCCGCCGGACAGCGTCTCGGCACTGCGATCCAGCGTCAGGTAATCCAGCCCGACATTGATGAGGAACTGCAGGCGCTCGCGGACTTCCTTCAGGATCTTCGCCGCGATCTCGCCGCGCCGTCCCTCGATGGACATGGTCTCGAAAAAGCGCTGGGCGTTCAGCACGGTCATGGCCGCGACTTCCGGCAGCGACGAGCCGCCGACGTAGACGTGCCGCGCGGAGCGGTTGAGTCGCGCCCCGCCGCACTCCGGGCACGGCTTGTTGCTCTGGAACTTGGCGAGTTCCTCGCGCAGCATGACCGAGTCCGTTTCGCGGTAGCGGCGCGCCATGTTCGGGATCACGCCCTCGAAGGCGTGCTTGCGGCGCACGAAACCCTTGCGCTCGTTCAGGTACTCGAACTCGATCTCTTCCTCGCCGCTGCCGTGGAGGATTACCTCCTGCACCGCCTTCGGCAGCTTGCGGAACGGCGTGTCGACGTCGAAGCCGTAATGCCGCGCCAGCGACTTGATGAGCTGGAAGTAGTAGGCATTACGGCGATCCCAGCCGCGGATCGCGCCGCCCGGCAGGCTGAAGTCCGGGTACTGCACGACCAGCACGGGATCGAAAAACTGGATGACGCCGAGGCCATCGCAGCGGTTGCAGGCGCCCGCGGGATTGTTGAAGGAAAACAGGCGCGGTTCGAGCTCGGTGAGGGAATAGCCGCACTGCGGGCAGGCGAAGCGCGCCGAGAACACTTCGTCCGGCGCCTTCTTCCCCTCCTCCATCGAGGCCAGCACGGCGATCCCGCTCGAGAGGCGGAGCGCGGTCTCCAGCGATTCACTGAGCCGCTGCTGTACGTCGGCGCGCACACTGAAGCGGTCCACGACCGCCTCGATCGTGTGCTTGCGCCGCAGATCGAGCGCCGGCGCGGCATCGAGCTCCACCACCTTGCCGTTGATGCGGGCGCGTACGAATCCCTCCGACTTGAGCCGGTCGAGCAATTGCAGGTGCTCGCCCTTGCGACCCTGCACGATCGGCGCGAGCAGCATCAGCTTCGCGCCCTCGGGCCGCGCCAGTATCTGGTCCACCATCTGGCTGACCGTCTGCATCGCCAGCGTCGTGCCGTGGTCCGGGCAACGCGGCTCGCCGACGCGGGCGAACAGCAGGCGCAGGTAATCGTAGATCTCGGTGATCGTGCCCACCGTGGAACGCGGATTGTGCGAAGTGGACTTCTGCTCGATGGAGATCGCCGGCGACAAGCCCTCGATGTGATCGACGTCGGGCTTCTCCATCATGGAGAGAAACTGTCGCGCGTAGGCGGACAGGGATTCGACGTAGCGCCGCTGCCCGTCGGCGTAGATCGTGTCGAAGGCGAGCGAGGACTTACCGGAACCGGAGAGCCCGGTGACCACGATCAGCCGGTCCCTGGGGATATCCAGGTCGATGTTCTTGAGATTGTGGGTGCGGGCGCCCCGAATCCTGATGCTGTCCATTCCAGCCTTTGCGTCGCCGATCGGAAAACAAACTGGTACTATAAATTCTCCGTCCGCAGGGACGCAAAACGGACTGTCTACATTTTCTAAGGAGGAGGAAAAATGGCTAGAGGAATCAACAAGGTCATCCTGATCGGCAATCTCGGCGACGACCCGGAAGTGCGCTACACGCAGGGCGGCTCCGCGGTCGCCAACGTCCGCCTCGCCACGACGGAGTCGTGGAAGGACAAGGAATCCGGCGAAAAACAGGAACGCACCGAGTGGCACCGGGTCGTCTTCTTCGGCCGGCTCGCCGAGATCGTCGCGGAATACCTCAAGAAGGGCTCCCAGGTGTACGTCGAGGGCAGCATCCGCACGAACAAGTGGCAGGACAAGGAAGGCAAGGACCGCTACACGACCGAGATCGTCGCCAACGAGATGCAGATGCTCGGCGGTCGCGGCGGCGGCGGCAGCAGCCGCGGCGGCGGGTCAGGCGGCGAATCGTCCGGCAGCCGCAGCAAGGAAGGCGGCGAATCGCGCGTCCGCGAGGAAAAGTCGAAGAAGGACGACGAGTTCGTCA
>Ga0315912_10001577_pt1 | contig 27243 bp, 15 predicted proteins | sample VfabasoilMG_FD_204469 | JGI IMG/M metagenome (GOLD analysis project Ga0315912, IMG submission 204469) | Garden soil microbial communities collected in Santa Monica, California, United States - V. faba soil | ecosystem: Environmental > Terrestrial > Soil > Garden | place: USA: California... | reverse complement strand
CATTTCAGCCCTTCCACCGGGGCATGAACAATTGGTATTTCGGAAGCACAACAAACGGGTTGAAATTCAACAGGGTAACCAATCTTCCAACCATCATAAACAATAAAATAGCGTTAGGTACAGGCGGTTCGGCTACAGCAACCGATGCTACGAACGCCAATCTTTTATTTTATACGGATGGCAATAATGTTTATGATGCGAATAATTTATTAATGCCAAATGGATCAGGGCTTTTAGGCAATCCTGCTTCCAACCAGTCTGTTGCAATTTGCCCGGTACCTGGTCAACCAAATAAATATTTTATTTTCAGCAATTCGGCAAATAATACAACCTCCGGTTCGGTAACATACGATGTGGTGGATATGTCGCAGCTTGGAAATTCGTTGTTCCCCTCAACTGTTCCGCTTGGCGATTTGGAATTTCCATATCATAACACAATGGGCTTGAATACAAGAGCTGAAGCCATGATGGTGGTGCCGCACTCCAACGGAATAAATTATTGGTTGCTCACCCAAACAGCTAATAGCCAATCATATACAGCAACTCTTATAAATGCAGCATCCTACAACATAACACACACGGGCACATTCAATTCAACTAATACCACGCCATTGGGTTTAGTCATGTCGGCTTCACATTTTGCCTACTACGATGGTGGCCCAACGAACTTGCAAAAAAGAGTAGCTGTGGCTCCAACCACAGCTAACACCGATGCTATCATTTTAAATTTCAATAATACAAGTGGAGCATATTCACCAACCGTTACCCCCATTGTGAATTCCGCTTCCGGTTCAACTAATAACCAGGCTATTTATGACATTGAATGGTCGGGTGATGGACATTATGTTTATTACTCCGTGTTTGGTGATGAGACTGCAGCCATACCAGTAGCTGGTGATGTTTTTCAATTTGATTTTGTTAATCAAACCACCACGCTCGCTTCTGCATTGCCAGCCCCGGTTTTCCGCAGCTATGGTTTGCAGCTTGCTCCAGACAGCTCCATCTATCATTTATACCAAAATGTTTTAGGTGGACCATTTTTAATTGGGAAAATTACTGACCCGGATTCAGTAGCTGCTGATGTAAATTATTTACCCGCACAATTTGCCGCTGTTCCCAATTGGAACGCATTACAATTTTCTGCTGTAATGCCTTTAGTAAAACCCGCGATAACCGTAACGTTTATATCAACCGGAACCTGCCAAAACACACCCACCAGTTTCTATCCTACGGTTACACCAATTGCCGACAGCCTGGTGTGGGATTTTGGTGATGGTACCCCTCCCTTAACGGCCTGGAGTCCCGTTTATACCTATCAAAATCCAGGTACTTTTAATGCCCAGGTAACTGCATATTATCAAGGTCAACCTCAACTACCTGCAACCATTAATCCCGTTACCATTAATCCCTTTCCACTTACTCTTCGATTACCTACAGATACAACCGCATGCACATTCGAGTTTCCCCCACCAAAAGGAACATCAGGGCCACCACAGTTTAGGGTTAGAGTCAGAGTTTCGGGTGGATCTGCCTCTTCCTTTGTATGGTCAAACGGAGACAACACCGATACCCTTTTTCCCGATAGTGCAGGCTACTATTACGTGGTGGTTGGAAATGGTAGCGGTTGTTCAACCTACGCTGGTGTGAACGTGAAAGAATATAATGTATCCGACCAACGCTTTAACACTTGGTATTTTGGAAATAAGGCCGGAATAGATTTCAATAAATCACCAGCTGTTGCTTTAGGTGATGGCGCTATGAATGCCCCCGAAGGCTGCTCAGCAATAAGCGATCGCAATGGCGAAATTCTTTTCTACACCGATGGTGACAATGTCTACGACCAAACACATGCTTTGATAGCAACTGGGATCGGGGGAAAAACTAATTCAACACAAAGTGCTTTGATTGTGCCCGTGCCTGGAGATGAAACGCTCTACTATATTTTTACTACAGAAGCCAAAGAAGATTACCTGCTTGGAAATACAGGCAATGTTGTTTACTACTCTTTGTTTGATTTGAAACAAAACTCCGGATTGGGAGCAATTGTACAACAAAAAATCCCGCTCTACACAGGCAGTACTGAGCGGTTGGCATCCCCCAACAACGGAAGCTGGCTCATCACCCATGAATATGGAAACAACTCATTCCGGTGCTATCAAATCACACCAGCAGGATTAGGCAAACCCGTTATTACCAGCATAGGCTCCGACCACTCCTTTAATGATCCAACACTGGCCGAGGGCTACATGAAAGTCGGGGCGAACGGTGCAACAACCATCATAGCTGTTCCGCTTAGTATTCCAGGCACCAGCAATTCAATTGAATTTTTTGACTTCGATAATGCTACTGGCATCCTTTCCAACCTTCGCACAATTGATTTAGGCCAGGCTAATGGGCAAGTTTATGGGATAGAGTTCGCTGGAAATAAAGTAATGGCCACCATCAAGGGGCCACCTTCGTTTATCCGTGAGATGTATTTTGATTTCCAGGGAAATCCACAATTGATTTTGCCCGCATCACCTACATTGGGGCCGCTGGCCCAAGAACTTGGGGCTATGCAAGTAGGCCCCAACAATCAAATTTATTTTGCCATCAACGGTAGCGCAACATTAGGAACTGTTCTTGTGAACCCTGACACACTACAACTTTCTACCTATAACATGACGGGGTTTACTTTGGCCGCAGGCACCACCAGCACTCTTGGACTACCCAGTTTTGTGCAACAAAACAGAAACGGATTTGGAGGCCCTTCCATGTTTGTTTCGGGGGTTTGCTTTGGAACACCTATGGATTATATAGCCACACCCACCGACCCGATTGATACTTTCCTTTGGGCCTTTGGCGATGGTGGAACGGATAATCAAATAGATGGGCAGCATTCTTATGGCGTGGCGGGAACTTACACCGTTACCCTTCAAATTAACAACCGATGCTTGATTCACGATGGTATACCCCCCTATACTTTCTCTCAAAATGTAAACATCGTTAATCCGCCAGCAGCACCAACAATTCCTGCTGCATCAGCTATTTGCATAGGAGCCGTTGTGCTTGATGCTGAAAGTACCGGCAGCGTTACCGGGCTAACCTATTCATGGAGTACATCCGAAACCACCCGACAAATTTCTGTTAGCACGCCTGGCCTCTATTCTGTTACCATTACCGATGCCACCGGGTGTACTTCCAACGGATCGACCAATATGCAAGATGCCCGACCTAAGGTGAACTTGGGGCCAGACCGGACGATTTGCGAAGGATCTTTTGTTATCGCCCTTAATGCGCAAAATTCCCCACCGGCATTCTCGCATGTCTGGACATTGGATGGTGTAGCGAATGGAAATACTACATCCACACAACCGGTAAGCACAACAACACCGGGAACCGACACTTACCAGGTAACAGTTACTAACATTGCTACCAATTGCGTTACTGTAGAGGAGGTAGAATTTATCATTACTGAATCTCCTGCTTTCTCTCTTACCGCCATTAACACAGCCGTGTGCGGAACAGCTTCAGGACAAATAAATTTAACGATATCCGCGCTCACGCAAACCACACAACCTCCAATCCATACCTTCACCTACTTTGGTACTGGCATTACAACAACTACAGGACGAGTGTCTGGGGTTGTATATAATTTTCCAGGTCTGGCTGCAGGAAATTATTCAATACGTGTTTCAGATGAAATTTCCGGATGTACCGTCAGCCGCAATGCATCCATCAGCGATCCGGCCAATACCCTGGCTGCCGGTAATCCTACTACTTGCTCCACTGTTGCCATCAATGCCAATACAAATGCAAACACCGTTCCGGTTGCTGGCAATTTTACTTTCAGAGTATTTGATTCGGGAGGTGTTCAGGTAGGTACTGGAACAAGAAATACCGCAAACTTCAATACCAATCTTTTGCCTCCGGGTACCTATACTTTGCAGGTAACAAAATCAGGCTGTGTGACCGCAGTAAATAATATTGTAATCACTCAAGATCCGCAAATTACGTTTACAGCAACACCTAATGCCTGCACATCTCCCCAAACAATAACGGCTTCATCAATAATAAATCCTACAGCCACGTATGCATGGACAGGACCAAACATTGTAGGCGGGGCTGCAACTGCCACAGTTAGTGTCAATCCTGGGGTAGGAACATTTAACTATACTGCAACTGCCTCAGAGCCGGGATTTTGCAACACATCCCAGGTTATCCCAATAACCGTAGCAGCAGCGGCCACTCCATCAATAGATCCTTTTGATCCGTGCTTAAGCCCTGTTGTTTTGGCAGCCAGTCCATCCACAGGAGGCTATTCTTATCAGTGGTACAAAAATGGAGTGCTTGACTTGACTTTTCTTGGTCAACAAATTTCATTAACGCCTGCCGACAATGGGGATTACCAGGTTGAAATTATTAGCCCTACATCAGGATGCGCTTATCAATCTGCACCACCTGTAAGCGTAACGGTCATTGGCCCGGTAACAGCGGCTATCTCTTCAACTCCCGCCTGTAATGACGGAACAGCTTTCATCATTTCTTCATTCACCAATAATGGCAATCCCACGTATTCCTGGTTCCGCGATACCGGAACTGGTTTTACCAACATTGGGGTAAATACTCCCACTACTTCACAAACAACTGCAGGCATTTACAAAGTAAATATTTCCGAAGGTGTGTGTAGTGCCGAGGCAACTATTACTTTAATACTCGGGCCGGTTCCAATTGGCACGTTGCCCTCCAATGCAATAATCTGCGATGACCCCGAGAATGCAGATGTTACCACGGATCATATTGATTTAGATCCGGGCGCATTTGCCGCTTACAATTGGTTTATGAAGAAAACAGATCAAAGCATTGAAACCAGCCTGAACTTTACCGACCAGGTTTATCGGGCAGAAAAGAAGGGTATTTACAGGGTTGAGTTGACCAATACTTTTGGATGTAAAGCATCCGACATTACGGATGTTGAAAATGATTGCGTGCCAAAAATATACGCACCCAATGCTTTTAAACCTTCCAGTGGAGTAGCAGAAAATAAAGACTTCTTTGCTTTAACATTTTTCGTTACGGATGAAAATTTTAAAGTCTTTGTGTACAACCGATGGGGCGAATTGGTATATCAAGCAGACGATCGTTATTTTAAGTGGAATGGTGGATATAACAATAACGAAGGCAACCCACTACCCAGTGGGGCATACGCTTACATCATTCAATATGTTAGCTCATTCCGGCCCGATGAAGGTGTGCAGGAGAAACGGGGTGGAGTAATGTTGCTGCGGTAATTGGGTTGCAGGTTGGCCGTTTGTAGTTGTTCGGTGAAATTATTTAACAACCTGGCCCTTCGCATTTCTTTGGCGGGATTTAAACAAGTAGAAAGCCAGTACCAACACGCAAATCATTAATCCTAAAAATTCCCTTGCCTCCTCAATGTATAGATGTTGCATTTTAGCCAAGTCATCAAAAAGCAAAGTCCAGTCACTTGATTCGTACCATTCCTTTACCCCCGGAAACAGTATAACGGAATAAACTAAATAGCCCATTGCCTGCACCAACATTAACCTGGGAATGTAATATTCGAAAATAGCCATTACACATACTGCCGCCATTGCACCATAGATCAAAATCCAAAGTACGGGGTCGGGGTCGTTCACCTGAACAAAGGCAAAAGCCATGAACATGAGAGCAAGTAAGGTGTTGAGAATTCGCATGCTTTGGTTATGAGTTTTCGTTGCTTGTTAATGGAAGCTAACTATAAAACAATAATCAGCATCTAAAATTAAATAATCATCTGGTACACCCAAGCCCCCAAAGCGCCACCAATCATTGGTCCCACAACCGGAATCCAGCTATAACCCCAATCGGAATAGCCCTTGCCCGGAATAGGGAGAACGGCATGAGCCAAGCGCGGACCAAAATCGCGGGCGGGGTTTATGGCAAAGCCTGTAGTTCCACCCAGGCTTAGTCCGATAGAAATAATCAGCAATCCAACAATTACGGGGTCGAAACCTTTGGCAAATTCGTTAGCTCCAATAAATAATAATCCAAGAATAAGAACTGCAGTGCCAATAATTTCACTGGCTAAGTTGGCTACAGTATTTCGAATGGCCGGACCTGTAGAGAACACGGCTAACTTTGCCGCTGCGTCCGGAGTCTTCTCCCAATGAGGTTTAAAATGCAGCCACACAAGCACCGCGCCTGTAAATGCCCCGGCCACCTGGCTTATCATATACATGGGTACCTCACTCCAACTGAAATTCCCGGTAATGGCAAACGCCAAAGTTACGGCCGGGTTTAAATGCGCCCCGCTAAATTTACCTGCCGCATAAATGGCCAGCATTACTGCCAGCCCCCATCCTACTACTATGGTGAGCCAACCAGCATTGTAAGCTTTGGATTCTTTTAAAACCACAGAAGCCACTACTCCATTTCCTAATAAGATCAATAAAGCAGTGCCTATAAATTCAGCAAAGTAGGGGCTCATGGATTTATTTGTTTATTTATGATCAATAATTTTTCTTGACTAATTATTGGAACCAACCTTTCTACGGGTAGCAATTTTATTGTTGATGTACTCGCCAATTTTCCGCCCTGAAGCTAATCCAATTTCAAGTGCAGGGCGATAGTGGATGCCCCCATACAAACGGCTTATTGAAGCTTCATCGGCTGCTTGTTGAAAAGAAGTGAAACTCCGTGCGCCCATGCCGTATTCCACTTCAGTGGAATCGGTATACGAGAACGTATCACCAAAAACAAATGTAAGAGCTGTAGCCGCACTTCCTGAAATTGTGCTATGGCCGCTGGTGTGCTCCGGGAAAGGAGGAGTTTGCAAAAGGGGTAACCAATCTTCATCAATATATTGGTTGATATAGTTTTCCGGGCGAATAAGCCGGCTTCGGTATTTTTCATCCCAGCAACTGATGAATGCATCAATCAAAGAAACAGCGACATGAGCATAAGCCTCTGAACTTCCCGCGAAATCTATTTTCTTTTTTTCGCAAGTAACACGAGTAATATTCATCCAGTGTCCACCAGGGGAAATTTTTTTATTGGCAAACATCACATGACCATTCACGTTCATCACAAACGGGTTACAATCCCAAAAACGAGCAATTTCTTCCTGCTGCTCTGTTAAATTTACTCTTGTTAGATAAACTTCCTCAGCAATTTTGTAGAAGTCGCTGCCTTTCTTAATTGAAAATGGAACCGGTGGCGCAGGTCTGAATTGTTGCGCAGAGTCTAAAACGAAAGGTCGGATTTTATTCCAATGTGGTTCAACGGCATCCATGTAGGCAGGAGGTGTGGGTTTCCAGGTTGCCGGATCGCTTAGAATGGTGTATTTAGGAAATGACCGAGACTGTTTGTAATTGTCTTTCGATGCCCAGGCTAGCACTGATTTAGCGATCGTATCGCCAAATGCAATAGAGCGGTTAAAAACATCTTTAGGTATTCCGGTTTCCCGGATTTCACGCATAATCTCATCATAAAATTTATCCAATTCTTTCTCCGAGAAAATTAACGTTCGCCCAACTTTAAGAGTTGCCTGCACAGAAGCCAATTCAAAACAGTAATTCTGGCCCTGCTCAGGGGCGGGCATATATGTTAAACCATTCAGTTGATCGGTTAAAGAAATCAATTGCGGATCCAGGTGACGGGCGGCTTCATATGCAGCTACGCTGGAGTATGCGTAAATGCGGCTGGCCACGGGTGGCGAAAAAATATCATGAACAATCCTGTCCGTAATGGCCTTAATGGAACGATGCAGAAAAGCGGGATTGGAAGCCCCAGCTCTCCATTTTCCATCATCGGTGGAGTTACATGCAATTAACAGTACAAAAAGAATCAATAAAATCCGTGATGCCATATTTTCAATTTTAGATGGCGCAAATTAATCAGAAAGTAGGAAGTTTAGTTATGAAAAATGTCAGCAAAGGTGGCTACTATTCTCAGATGCCTTCTATCTCAGATGCCTTCTATTTATTCTTCAGCAGAAGCACCTTTAGCTTTTCCATTCCGGTGCTGGCCTTCTCATTAATAAAGGTTAGGTTGGGATAAGAGCGAACATCGGGATTGCCGGGATCTATAACATATTTATTGGCAAACCGCGGGGCATATTGAATCAATCCCGCTGCCGGGTAAACTACCATGCTTGTGCCTATCACCAAAAAAATATCAGCCTGGCTGGCTAACCGTGCTGCAGTCTCCATCATGGGAACGGCTTCGCCAAACCAAACAATATTAGGACGAAGTTGAGAACCTTTCTCACATTTGTGCCCCACATTCAGTTCCCATCCTTTAATTGGATAAACCAACGATTCATCTGCCGTGCTTCGCGATTCAAACAAACTGCCATGCAGATGGATTACGTTGGATGACCCCGCACGTTCGTGGAGATCATCTACATTTTGGGTGATGACCGTAACATCAAAATATTTTTCCAGCTCCACGAGTACCTCATGCCCGTGATTAGGCTTTACCTCAAGCGCTCTTTTTCTGCGCTGGTTGTAAAAATCCAGAACAAGGGCTTGGTTCCTTTCCCATGCCTCTGGAGTGGCCACATCTTCCACACGGTGTCCTTCCCACAATCCACCAGAATCACGAAAGGTAGGGATGCCGCTTTCAGCACTTATTCCAGAGCCCGTGAGTGCGATAAGTTTTTGAGTTGGCATGCTGCTCGATTTTGGATGTCAGCAACTGAAACATCCATAACATTCTTTTCAATGATGATGCCCGCCCGGACCATGCACATGCCCGTGAGAAATTTCTTCAGCGGTAGCGTTTCGAACGTCCATCACTTCTACTGCAAAATGTAGCTTCTCACCTGCGAGCGGATGGTTGCCATCAACCGTAATAGCGTCAAGGGCAACATGAGTGACTGTAACCACGGATCCATTATTAGTCTGAAATTGCATACCCACTTCAATGCCCTGGCTGGGAAAATTAGTCCGGGGAACTTTCTGAATCAGATTGGGGTGCCGTTCTCCATATCCTTTTTCAGGTTCGATGTTTAACTCAAATTTATTTCCAATAATTTTTCCTTCAAGGCCTTCCTCCATACCGGGGATAAGATTGCCAGCGCCATGAAGATAAGTGAGTGGCGCATGGCCTACGCTTGAATCAATTACTTCTCCCTTAGTGTTTTTTAATGTATAGTGAATAGAGGCTACTTTGTTTTTAGTGATTGTCATATCCTAAAATTTAAAAATTATTTTCTTATGATTTTTATTGCACCTGCAGCCTGCCCATTAACTAATAGCCTGCACATATAAAAACCAGAACTTAAAGCGGGGTTTATTTCAATTTCCTGGTTTCCGGCTTCCATCAACTGGTTTTTAGCCAATTGGTATTCTCTTCCTGCTACGTCTAAAAGCCTGATGTCTACCACACTCTGTTCTTTCAAATTGAATTTGATGTGGGCTTTATCCTCAAATGGGTTAGGGTAACACTCTAACCTGGAGACAGCAGCTAAATCTTCAAGGCCTGTTACAGTTTGAACTTCCACGTTAAAATCCTGAATAGCAAGCTCACCCAGGCCATCTTCGGCTGTAACATAAATAACAGCCGTTCCAATTTGATTGGCATTAACCAACAGTACACTACCTGTAACAGATACCGAAGCCGTTGAAGTAGCATCACTGACTCCATAAAATTTTAATGGCTCCAGGTTTACATCGGAAAAATAATCTGCTAAGTTAATTTCATCTTCCGCAAACTGTGACATTTGCATATCCGGCAATTGATTGGAAGCATACGGTGGAAAATTTTGCGTTATCGAAACGCTAAACGTTACCTCAATTTGCTGGCGCGTGGGGTCGTTTGTATTGATCCACATAGACCATGAATAAGTTGAAGGATAAATATTTTTGGAATCCATGGTAAATGTGAGATCGGTTTCGTTGCCAGGATAAATATTTCCGGAAGTATAATCGGGAACCGACCAATACGGGCTGTTCCAATTGTTGATAGACCAGTCTAACCGGCTTCCGCCAGTGTTCCTTATCCGTAATTTCACAAACTTACGGTTACCACTAACTATCCCTACCTGCACATTGGACGGAGTAAGGGTAATAACCGGTGCAGTAATGCCTGTACCCACCAGGTTCACAAAAACTTCGCCTTCATCGGTATCGTTACTGAGAATTCTAAGATTTGCTGTTTTTGTGCCCACCTCTTCCGGATTGAATCGAACATAAACACGTGCGCTATCGCGGGGGTTAATTGTCATGGATAATGGGCCAACTGAAAAGACAGAGTTACTTACCGAAATGGAAGTTACATTCAGTACATCCGTTCCTGTATTACGGATATTAAAAAATAGTTGCTTCATTCCATTCACATACACGTCATGAAAATCCAGCGTTGACTTGGTTAAGGTGATATCCGGTGCGCCACTAACAGATAAAGTTGCAGTAACATTTCTCACAGGCGTTAACGGGTCATTGCTATTCATGTGCAACGTGGTGGTATAAATGCCAGCGTCCATCCCAGTTGCATCAAACGTTACGTTCACGGTTTCATTTTGAGCAGGCGCTAAAGAACCGCTTGCTTTATTGGTACTTAGCCAACTTGTACCAGCACCAGAGGCCGATAAAAAAGCGTTCATTATATTTTGCATGGCAGTGTTATTAATATATGCGCCTGAGTTTCCGGCAAACAACAAATAATAAACACGAGTGAGTCCGGAAAGTGGTGTTATACGGTGGGAGTCATCATTGGTATTGGAACCGTACGTGTGACCGGAGGAGCTATTGGCGTCTACAATTATTAAATGGTTAACCGATGGATCACCCGCATTGTAAACTCGTTTCACAAAACCATTGTAAGTTTTGCCACCCTGGGTTGTCTGAATGATGGTGGCATCAAAACTTCCGCCTCCATCAGCCCCTAAGTCGCCAAATATTTCAAAATAAGACACGTTCATATCAGCTGCCATAACAAACAGTCCGGGATATTTCATGGTAAAATAAGAACCGCCAGAACCTAAATAAGAGTGTGAATTTATTGAGCCTTGTGTGTAGTTGATATAACCACCCAAATTAGTTCCCAAAATATTGCCACCATCGTACATATCACCTCCGCCATCAGCAATCCAGTTTCCCGTTTCGCCATCATAAAAATCATATCGATTGGGAATGATTGATGTTACATCATCATACCGTTCATTTAAACTGGATAAAATATCAGAAAGTAAATTGGAACCAGAATTTTCAATGGTCAGGTTCCAGTTAAGCGCGCTTCCACCGGTATTGTTTATAGTTATGGTTTTGACCTGTTGCTGACCGGTAAACAGGGAAGCGCTCAATGATGTAGGTGTAACTCCGCCAACTGGAGGGCTCACCGAATTTCCAGTTAATTGAACAATCAAAGCTGGTTCACCCGGATCATTACTGCTGATGGTGAGCATTTGTGAGAATGTGCCTACTGAAGTGGGATGAAAACTAATTATAACTGCCCTGCTTTGCTTCGGTGGCAGTACAAAGGTTGAAACCAACGAATTAAACGGTAGACTGGTGGCCATGGAGGTAATGATGAGATTATCCGTGCCCGTATTTTCTATCAGAATTGAATCCTGGCTTTCATAGCCCACAAAGGTGTCACCAAATTCAACTGTCGTTTTATTTATTGAAATATTGGGGGCACCGATAACAAGCATGGAAACCGGAATTTCAATTAAAGGTGAAACCGGATCATTACTGCCAACGGCTATGGTTCCTTGATAAGTACCTCCAAATAATTCGGTAGCATCAAAGGTCACGCTTAAGGTTTGATTATTATTTTGTGCTACTGTGCCCACAGTAGGATCAACGGTGAGCCAATTAGAGGCTAAACTCGTCTCAAACCTCGCTAAGCCATAACCAGATTCTCCTTGTGCAAAATAAATTCCTCTCAATTGCGTGTTGGGAACAAATGCAATACCCCCGTCATTCACATAAAAAAGAGGAATGGGAGTAACTGTCCATGTTTGTGTTTCTAAACTAAATGAGTAGAGTGAATTACCGCTATAAGTTCCATAAGCATAATAAACCTTCCCATAAGGATCAATTGCCGAACCTAATACTGCGCCTCCAGGAAGAAATGGGAGATTTGTCCAGGTATTTAATGCAATGTTATATTTAGCGAAACCAACAGTTCCGTTGCCCTGATGCGCATATAAATTACCTTCAAAATAACTTAAGCCTCCCCAGGGGTAAAAGGAAAAAGGAGGAGAAGCAAGCGATGTCGTGCCTCCTGTAGAAGGATTATATGAAACAAGGGAATAGTCCGAAACTAGGTAAATTTTAATACCGTCTGATTCGATATTTCCTGTTGCGATCCCTGTACCCAAGGAGATCGTAGTCCATGTATTAGATGAAATATCATAGACACCTAGTTGAGAACTGGTGCCTGTATAGGAAGTATAAATTTTACCATTCAGATAAGCCGCGCCACCATTATTTCCGCTATATAAAGGGCAAGTTGTCAATGTTGTCCAGTTGTTCTCAGTCGGGCTGTACCTGTAAAAATTATTGCCAAAGTTAGCTTGTCCATAAATAAAACCTGTGGAAGGGTCGGATGTGAAACAGGTGAGCGGTTCCGGGCTTGATGCTTTTAAAGTGAAGTCCCCCACTTCTAATGGATGAATATTTTCGAATGCAAAACCATTTATTTTTTCTCCCTGATTATTAACCGTAATAATTTCTTTACGGATGGGAACATAGGATGGACTGATGCTACCTGGCTCTGGGTCTGATTCAATATTAATATTGAAATGAAGGCCTGCCTCTCCTGTGTTTGCGATGTGCAGTTCTTCTGATAAAGTTTCCCCAGTGTATAATGTAACATCAAAGGAATCCGGATCTACACCAATCACAGGTGGATCTACAGCTCGGCCAATAAGTTGAATTCCAATTTCTGCTTCATCTGGGTCGTTGCTGTATATTGTTAATACTCCTCCAAATGCGCTAGGAGTTACAGGTGCAAATACAATATGAACCTCCACTGCTTGTTTTGGTTGCAAAGAAAAAGATGAAGCTCCGTCAACATGAAAAACAGGATTAGTAATGCTAATGGAGGAAATATTAAGAACATCGGTGCCTGTATTAGTTATCAAAAGTGTTGTATCATAAACCCCTGTTGCGTAACGAACGCCAAAATCAATAGGGTCAACTCTAACGCTTAAATTAGGCGCACCGGTAACGTTTAGCGTTACAGGAATTGTAACTACAGGAGTTACCGGATCATTACTTTTTACGGACACTTCACCGTCATAAGTACCTCCATTCAATCCTTTGGCATCAAAATTAATTGGGATTATAGTTTCCTGGCCAGCCGCAATTGTGTATTCTGTGATGCCGGCATTTAGCCAAATTGATCCACTTTCATCTGAGGCTATCGCTGACGATACTGGTATAGTATAACTAAATTCTAACTCGCCTGAATCAGGGTTATATGCGTCAATAGAACCTAGGTTAACATTGGCGCAAAGCAAAAGACCAAGGCCCTCTGAATAGCCTAAGCCATAATCCACCCCCCGTGTTGAAAAAGAATTAATAATTGTCTCTGACTCCAGGTCTATCTCCAATATTTGGCCACTGAAATTGGTTGCAAACAAAGTGCCCCTGCTTCCGCCAAATGATAAGCCGGCTCCAATATCATGTCCTGGAGTTATTGTGCGGTTTATTACTCCACTATCAAAATCTATTTCTCTGATTACATCGTTGGCATAATCCATCGCGTAAAGAAATGTGCCCGAATGCCCCAAGGCATCAATGGCGGGAAGTTCTGTAACAAGCGTGCTAATTACATCACCGGTCTCTGGATTTAATCGGTAAATATTATTGGTTCCAAAGCCACTTACAAAATATAAATACTCACCATCGAAGGCAAGTCCTTCGGGACCGCCATAATATGATTCTGGAACCGGAAAAGAATTTATTAACGTTCCAGTTTCGGGATCTAGCTCAGTTATTGACCCACCGTACACATTCAAAGTAAAAAGTTTTCCTGTGCTAAGCGGAGTTGGCACACCACCACTTTGATTATACCTTTTGTTAACCTGTTGTTGCGATGGTTGGGATTGAGTAGCTAACTTATTTTGATATTCAATTCCAGATTTGCCGCGCAATGATGCTGTCGGTTGATGCTTCAGCAAAATTTCCTTCCCATTTGTTATGTTGAAACCCGATCCGGTTTTTTTTGAAACCGAGTTACCCGATATTGAACTGACAGAAATATTACTCGAAGATGTTGATACACGGATATCCAGATCACTAGCACCTGTATTGCTTACAGTTAGGTTTTGGGTGGATGTACCTCCCGTAAAAAGGTTTTCGGTTAATGAAAGTGGCGATACGTGAATAATAGGAGGAAGCAGCGTGGTAGCCGAAACTACGTTCGACAAGCCTGACCAATTGCCGAAAAAATCCCTGGAACGCATGGCAAAATAGTATTGGGTGCTGTGCGTAAGATTTTTTACTTCCAATTGTTCTTCCGTTCCTGAAACTTTTGGTCTGGGCACACCTGTTACTAATGTGGCTGCTGAAAAATTTCCTCCAGTGATTGGAGAAGTTGAATATCTAACCTCGTAAGCGCTGGCCGATCCCTCAACTCCACTTGCTCCGGTGGCGGTCCATTTTATAGAAATCGCAGTTAGCTTCTCTTCAACAATAGATAAATCTGTTATATCGGCTGGTGGAATTTCATCGGCCACTTGCAAAGACTGAAACGCATTCACACGTCCAGATCCTAACAAATCCTCATATCCCGGATTAAGCTGGCTAATATCATCAGCTGTTTCCTGAAGTCTGTCACGCACTAAGTCAGGAAAAAAAGAGGGGCCACCAAATTGTGAAATGATCAACGCAGAAACACCGGACACATGTGGACACGCCATGGAGGTTCCAGACAAATGTTCATAGCTGCCCATGGATACCGGATAGGTACTGAAAACTTCCGAACCAGGTGCAGCAATATCTACCCAACTGCCATAATTGGAAAAATAAGAACGCACATCTCTATGGTCGGTTGATGCCACTGCCACTACAGGTGGATAAGAAGCAGGATATCCTATGTTGGGGTCGTCCGTGCTGCTGTTTCCGGCTGCAAAAACTACAAGGCCTCCGGCCATAGGGCCTATTTGAATATTTCGGTTAAAATTGGCTGCACTATTATCATACCCGGCACGAGCTACAAAATAATCAATACCCGCTTCGATAGCGTGAGAACCACCCCCCCAACTATTTTGAGAAATTACCGCTCCATTATCGGCAGCATAAACCATTGCATTTTCGAAACCTCCTGTGCCAAACTGTCCAAAGCCTGCACATGACATGAGCCTCACACCATTGGCTGTGCCAGAACCACCAGCAATTCCAGATACACCAATGCTGTTGTTGGTAATGGCGCCAATTGTTCCACTTACGTGCGTTCCATGAAAGTGCGGATAAATGGTGCCCGTATTATCCCCAAAGCCATAGCCGTTCACATCATCCACATAGCCATTGTGATCATCGTCAATATTATTGCCTGCAATCTCATCGGCATTTATCCACACTGCTCCTGCTAAATCCGGGTGTGAAATATCTATACCGCCATCAATCACAGCAACGATAACGTTGGTTGCCCCTGCCTGTGTGCCCCACGCCTGCGGAAGGGCTATGTCTGCGCCTGGTGTTCCACCGGTTTGACCTGTATTGCTATAATGCCATTGCTGAAAAAATAGTGGATCATTGGTAGGGTCAGTCAGCACAGAATTAATTTTAGGCGGAGTACCTTTTGAATTCTGCAATGGTTTTACCAATTCATATTTTAAACAGGGCTCAACAAATTGAAAATGACCCAGCGCACTATATTGTCTAATAACATCAGCCATGGATTTACTTTCATCAAACTTAATTTCATACCACAGGTGCAATCCGAATTGTTGATGCGCTTTTTCGAAAATGCCCGCCTCTCTGTAAATTCTTTTAATTGAAGTAATTCCAACTTGCTCACCGAGTAAATCAATTTTAGAAATTCCAATTTTATTATTGGAAGAAAGTTTAACCTGGGAGGCATAATCTTCTTTCAACTTTAAATGGATTATGCCCGGGCGATAAGGATCTTGGGCGGCCAGACAAAAAGAAAATAAAAACAAGACAAAAGACAGGGTCCTCTCAAGTAAAGGGTTTCTCATTTTAGGATTAATTTATAGCCAACTTTAACTGGCAATATCCATCAAAACGGGTGAATAATGAAGCAACAAGAAAAGTTGCATCAGAAAGTGCAAATCTGTAAGGTTTAAAGGGTTTTTATGCAACCTGATTTCGCGTTATCCTTACAATATCTCGCACTTCCAACACCTGTTTTTCATATCCATTATACGTGGCGTTTATCATGGCCAACCCTAACTCTGAAAGAGTAGAAACAAAACCTGGAAATACCGGTCGCATTACCGGGTAAAGCCAGGAAAAATATTTGTAATAGGGCAAGGTATTTTTAAGTCCTTTAGTGGGTTGCATATAGCCTGGACGAAAAGCATACACTTTTTTGAATGGTAACTTCATTAAGTCGTTTTCAGTCTTTCCTTTCACCCTAGCCCACATGGATTTGCCTTTCTCCGTACTATCGGTGGACGCGCCAGAGATGTAGCTAAAGACCATATCAGTATTTTGTTTAGCGAGCGTTTTCGCCACGTGCATGGTGAGCGTGTATGTTTTTTCAAAATACTCAGCTTCTTTCATGCCAATGGAAGAAACACCCAGGCAAAAAAAGCAGGCATTATATCCACTCAACTGATTTTCTATCGAGCTAAAATCATAAAAATTATTATGAATAATTTCCTTGAGTTTTGGATGTTGATAGCCACAAGGCTTTCGGTTGATCACCAAGATACTTTTAACATCCTTATGGTTCAAACATTCGTGCAGCACGCCTTCGCCAACCATGCCAGTGGTGCCGGTTATGATAACATTTAGCCCTTCAGCTTTAGTCATAGCTAAAAAATACTCCTGAACAATAGAAACAATGTTCCTGAAAGAACCACAACCACCGGTAGAGTAAGCGCCCAGGTGAGCAAAATATTGCGAACAGTAGCGGGTTGAAGGTTTTTAACGCCTTTACTTGCCACCATGCTACCGGCAACGGAGGAAGAAAGAATCTGCGTGGTGCTGACAGGCCAGCCCCAAAAACTGGAAAGTCCAATAGTAGCAGCAGCCACCATTTCAGCGCTTGCACCTTGCGCATAGGTAAGGTGTTCCTTCCCGATTTTTTCTCCGATTGTTTTCACAATCCGTTTCCATCCGATCATGGTTCCAATTCCAAGCGAAATGGAGATTAGAAAAATTACCCAAATTGGAGAGTAATCGGTGGCTTTGTGTAAGCCCTTGAGACTGTCGGAAAGAACTTCCTTGTCCGTTTCACTAAAGCGAACATCATCCTTTTTCATCAGCGCTTTTATATCGCGGTCTATCAACATAATATCTTTCCGCACCTCAAATCTTTTTTCTTTTGGGACCTCGCCCATATTAGTTGTGTTGGCAAAATGCCCCTTCAACTCCTTTTGCATAGCAATTAGCCTTGTAACTTTTTTTCTATCAGAAGTTGAAAGGCCAACCGTATCAACAACATTAATAATGGATTCAATTTCACTCAGTGGCTTGCTCAGTTTGGCAGTCGGGACTTTCACATCTAAAGCAAAATATACTGGAACAATACCAATAAGAATCAACATGATCAATCCCACGCCTTTCTGCCCATCATTTTGGCCATGAAAAAAACTAACCAATGTGCAGGTAATAAAAAGTATCACACGTATCCAAAACGGTGGAGGGGCATTCTTTTTGGGTTCTTTAAAAAGTTCATCCCCATCTTTTGTTTTTTTGGTGAGGATGCGCAAGCAAAGCATAACCAATATGGTTAAAGTGAAACCCACAGCCGGGGAGAGCAGCAACGAAAGCCCAATTTCTTTTGCTTTTCCCCAGTTCACTCCACCCTCTTGTGATGCACCTGGCAATAAATAATAAGCAATACCAACTCCTAAAATTGCAGAAACAAGTGTGTGCGAACTGGAGCAGGGAATTCCATAATACCAAGTGAGCACGTTCCAGAAAATAGCACTGATCAAGAGTGCGCCAACCATGGAAAGTCCATGCGAAATATTTTGATCAATCAACGCTTCGACTGGCAATAAATTAACAATGCCCATGGCCACACTCAATCCTATAAAGCTTCCAATAACAACGCCTGAAAAATTAACAATCCCAGACCAAACCACGGCAAAAACCGGTTTTAAGGTATTGGTGTAAATTACGGTGGCCACTGCATTAGCCGTATCGTGAAAGCCATTTACAAACTCAAATGAACAAGCTGCGAGAATAAAAACAATCAGCAATATGCTGTTGGTAACGTCTAAATCGAACATAAAAAGATTAAAGTTTGGGTATTGATTTGGTCAAGAATGTTTGGCAAGGTAGTGTAATGTTTTACAATCGAATGTTAAGGGAATATGAAATTATTGAACTTCTGGAAACAAGGTTATTCGGCTTATCTTGTATTAATTCTTTAAAAGATCAAAGCTAATTTTTTTAACTAATTGTATCTCAACGATATAAAAAATTCATGAGTAAGCAAATAAAAGTGCCGGTTTTACTAAGAATAGTGCGTTGGTGGTTCCCTAAATTAGAGAAGTTTGCCCCCCCATTGGCAACCCGGCTTTTTGTTCAATTATTCTTTACTCCATTGCATTATGGCTTTAATGAAAAAGAGTTGGAATGGGTTAGTAAGGCCAATAGATTCAGGATAATTGTAAATAAAAAAAGGGTTGAATGTTATTCATGGGGTTCAGCTCAACCTTACATATTATTTGTTCATGGCTGGGCAGGAAGGGCAACTCAGTTCAGAAAATTTTTTCCTTTTCTGCTAGATGCCGGATTTCGAATAGTATCGTTTGATGGCCCGGCACATGGAAACTCGCAGGGAAAGCGCACTAATATTCTTGAGTTTGGTGAAGCGCTGGAAAAAATTTTTACACTACAAGGAGAGCCTGTGGGTGTTATCGCTCATTCTTTTGGAGGTGTAGTTTCTCTGCTTGCCGCTACCAATGGCCTTCCAGTTAAAAAACTAATTAATATTGGGTCGCCAGTAATTGGCGACAAAATAATTATGACTTTCCTGAATGCTGTGAATGGGAGCTGGCCAACAGGTGAGAAGTTTAAAGCGTATATGATTAAAAAATTTAATCGATCGTTTGATGAATTCTCATCTCAATATTTTATCCAACATTTAAAAACTCCGCTTCCGCTAATGTTGGTTCATGATGAGCATGATTTAGAAGTTACTATCGACCATGCTGAAGAATTATTAAGAATATATCCGCAGGCCTTGCTCTATAAAACTTCAGGCCTTGGGCATACCCGGGTTTTGAAAGATGAAACAGTAATAAAAGAGTGTTTGAAATTTATAAGAGGAAATTAACGAGTTAATAAAATTGCCACAACTCGCTTTTAATTCCTCTTACCGAGTTCATCCCGGATTTTCGCAGCCCGTTCGTAGTCTTCATTTCCAATAGCTTCTTTAAGCAGTTCGTTCAATTTATCTACTGAATAATTTTTAAAGTCGTCACCTTTTTTGAGTGGCTCCTTTTTGACTTTAGATTTTTGTGGCTCCTTTTTTTCAATCCGTTCTTTTTCCTCTTCCTCCTCCTGGTCGGTTAACACAATGCCGGCTTCCGCCAAAATATTTTCATACGTAAAAATCGGGGCATCAAAACGAAGCCCAATGGCGATGGCATCGGATGGGCGGGCATCAATCTCATTTTTCTTTAACCCATCCGAAACAATAATCTTCCCAAAGAAAACGCCCTCTTTAAGATCGGAGATAACAATTTCTTCAACATGAAAATGGAACATACTGCCAAACGACTTGAATAAATCGTGGGTCATGGGACGGTTGGGAATAATTTTTTCAATTTCGATCGCGATGGCTTGCGCCTCGAACATGCCGATTATAATGGGCAATCTTCTGTTACCTTCTGTTTCGCCAAGCACCAAAGCAAATGAACCTGTTTGCGATTGACTGGAGGAAAGCCCTAATATTTCAAGTTTAATTTTCTTCACTGACCTAAGTTATAGTAAAAGAGTTTTTGATCTGATCTTTATTCGTGTCACCTATTTTGAAGCCTTTAGTGCAGCGGTAAGTTTTGGCACAACATCAAATGCATCGCCAATAATTCCATAATCCGCTGCTTTAAAAAAGGGACAATCGGCATCCTTATTAATAACCACAATGCACTTTGATGAGTTCACTCCGGCCAAATGTTGGATAGCCCCGGAAATCCCGATGGCAATATATAGTTGTGGCGCTACTTTCACGCCTGTTTGACCTACGTGCTCATGGTGTGGTCTCCATCCCATATCAGAAACTGGTTTGCTACACCCGGTCGCGGCATGCAATGTTTTAGCAAGCTCTTCCAACATGCCCCAATGCTCAGGCCCTTTCATCCCCCGCCCTCCGGACACCACGATTGATGCTTCTGGCAAAAGAACTTCGCCAGTTGCTTTTTCGGAAGAAATAATTCTGGCTGCAAAATCAGAATCGCTCAGGTTTGCATTAAACGTAACAATTTCGGCTGTGCCTCCTGTTTCTTTACTTTCGGCTGCGTTCTTTTTAAGTGTGATAATTCTCTTTTGATTTTTCAACTCCACATTTGCGAATGCCTTGCCTGAATAAATACTTCGCTTGAAAACATTTCCTTCGGGCAATTGAGTTACGTTGCTGAGAAGGCTGGCTCCTGTTTTTATAGAAACACGTGCGGCAACGGGAGTAGCCAACGAGGAGTTCGCCATTATTAAGGTTTCACAATTTTCTTGTTGCATAACCTGGGCCAATACCGAGGCATAGGCTTGTATCACACCTGCGTTTAACCGTGCATCCGAAACATGAATAATTTTTTTCGCTCCATACTTTCCAAGCGATTCCAATTCGGGTTTATCGCACACACCCAGAACTACTGCAGTAACGCCTCCACCAAGTGCATTGCCATACGCGATAGCCTCCAAAGAACTTTTTCTTGCTTTTCCTTCTGATGTCTCAATAAATACTAATGCTGACATTTGGTTGATGATTGTTGGTTGCTTGTATTTTATAAAACCTTTGCTTCTGTTTTAAGAAGGGTAACCAGTTCACTCACATTATCCGCGCTCACCATTTTTACCGCGCTTTTTGCAGCGGGCAAATCATACTTTTTCAAAACGGTAGATTTTTCTACGGTAGCAGGCTCAACTACTTTCAATGGTTTTGTCCGTGCACTCATGATGCCACGCATATTAGGAATTTTCCATTCCGCTATTGGTTCCTGGCATCCGGCCACAAACGGAAGGCTCACTTCAATTTGTTCTTTTCCACCTTCAATCTCACGTTCCAGTTTCGCTTTCGTTCCATCCAATTCCAATTTCATTACGGGCGATAAGGATGGCCAGCCCATCATTTCGCCAACCAAAGAATGCACTACTCCGCCATTAAAATCTATTGATTCGCGGCCCATAAGAATTAAGTCATACGTTCCTGATTTGGCCTGCTCGGCAATTTGATAGGCTACAAAATATGAGTCAGATGGATCGGAATTAATCCGGATGGCATCATCGGCTCCGATGGCAAGTGCCTTTCTTATAGTAGGTTCGGTTTCAGCAGCGCCCACATTAATAACAGTAACGGAGGCCTGGTGCGACTCTTTCAACTCAATGGCACGAGCCAGCGCGTAATCATCGTATGGCCCAATAATAAATTGCACGCCAGTGGTATCGAACTTTGTATTGTTATCAACGAAATTAATTTTCGATGTAGTATCGGGTACGTGCGATATGCAAACTAAAATTTTCATGTTCCTTTCAGGGTGAAGAGAAGTTACATTTAATTGTAAAGCGAAGCAAGATAAGTGAAATTAGGAAATTGACAATCGTTGTTTCGCCAAGCTAAAAACTTGATTTTTGCCACAGTCTGGCGGTTTCTATTTTAAAAAATTCTACTTTCGGGAAAATTGAAAATGGACAGGACAAGCCGGCTCGAGCAGTTGCAGAAATTCTACAATGAAGATCCGCACGATCCCTTCAATCTGTACGGTCTCGCCCTCGAAATTTCTAAGTCCGACCGGTTGCAGGGCCACACGTTGTTTCAACAATTAATTTCCGGTTTCCCTGATTATGTTCCTGCTTATTATCAGTCGGCCATGCTCTCCATAGAATTAGCTAAACCCGATTACGCCAAGGAGATACTTGAAAAAGGGATGGCCTGGGCGAAATCAAAAAACGACATCAAGGCTTTTAATGAGTTGCGGCAACTTTGGATTGAAGTGGAAGGGGAGATATAAAAATTCCAAATTCAATTCTGTTTCCGGGAGCCTAACAAAACCTCAATCGAATCTTGAATCTTGAATCTTGAATCTGTTACTTGCGAACTTAAAATTTAGCCTGTGAAAAAGATTTCTTTTAGTGATGTATGGCCACACTTGCTGGCCGTTCTCATTTTTTTTATTGTAACCATCACATTCTTTAGCCCCATTTTTTTTGAAAACAAGTCATTAAAACAAGACGATATCACACAGTTTCTCGGCTCTTCTAAAGCCTTGCGCGACTATCGTGAGGCCACCGGAGAGGAAGGCCTTTGGGCAAACTCCATGTTTAGTGGAATGCCAGCCTATTTGGTGCATCTGCAATGGAGTGCTGAGGCGATTTCCTGGTTGAAACGTGCAGGTGGATTATTTTTGCCGCATCCTGTTTCCAGTATTTTTTTTAGTTTTCTGTGCTACTATATTTTATTGCTCTCATTTCGGGTGAGGCCATACCTGGCCATTGCCGGTGCGCTCGCCTTCGGGCTTTCATCTTTTATAATTATTGGATTGGGTGCCGGCCACAATGGGCGAATTGGAGCTACTGCTTTTATGCCGTTGGTATTAGCGGGCATTCATCTAGCATTTTCCGGTAAGCGATTGTTGGGTTTTGGAGTAACGGCTGCGGGCCTGGCGCTTCACCTGCGCGAGAACCATTTGCAGATGACTTATTACCTCCTTTTTATTGTAGCCGGGTACGGGCTTGTTCGGTTGATCGAAGCCGTGCAGGAAAAAAAATTAAAAGAGTTTGGAGTAGCGCTGGGCATGTTGGTTCCTGCCGCACTCCTGGCCGCAGGAACATTTTTCGGGCAATTCTGGGCCATCACCGAATATTCTAAATACACCATCCGCGGAAAATCTGATTTGGTAAGTACTGCAAAGGGAGCTGAGTCAACTGATGGTCTCTCCAAGGATTATGCCTTCTCTTATTCCAACGGGATATCCGAACCGCTTACATTAATTATTCCCAATATTTTAGGAGGCTCATCGGCAAATTTTTTGGTGCAGAATGAAAACAGTGATACATACAAGGCGCTTGTTCAGTCAGGGGATAACGAAACAGCAAATCAACTTGCCCAATACTCTTCAGCCTATTGGGGCGATCAGCGCCTCTCGGCACCGTATTATGCAGGCGCCATTATCGTTTTTCTTTTTGTTGTAGGAATAATGTTTGCCGATAGAAAGTGGGTTTGGTGGCTGGTGCCCCTGGCCGTTCTGTCGATCGCATTAAGTTGGGGGAAAAACTTTTCATCATTCAATTTTTTTATGTTCGATTATTTTCCCGGTTACAATAAATTTCGATCCGTTACTTTCGCACTCATTATTATTTTGATCGCCATGCCTCTGCTTGGGTTTCTTGGATTGGAGAAATTCATGCAGCAATCGATGGATAAAAAATCTAAAATAAAATTAGGGATTGCTTTCGCATTAACCGGTGGCCTTTGCTTTTTTTTATGGGCTACCGGAGGCACAGGCGATTTTACACGCGATGTCGAAAAAGATTTACCGATTTGGTTTTTAAATGCACTTAAGTCCGATCGCCAGGGGCTACTTCAAGATGATGCTTTTCGGTCGTTCATGTTTATCCTCTCCATTGCCATACTAATGTATTTCGAGATTTGGAAGAAAATTACCCCTATTGCTTTTTATGCTTTCCTGGGTATAATGGTGCTGGCCGATACTATAGTGGTTGACAAGCGACACTTCACAAAAGATAATTACCAGAGAAAATACGATGTAGGGTTTGAGATCAACGAATCAGACCAGGAGATACTGAAAGATAAATCTTACTATCGCGTTTACAATTTGCAAGACATACAAAACCCGTTTGGCGAGGCGCGTACCTCCTACTTTCATAATTCACTGAGTGGATATCACGGAGCTAAGATGAGGCGCTACCAGGATCTTTATGATTCATGCATCTTCAGCGAAACGGTGAACGTAATTAATGGCCTCCGCAGTGGCAATTTCGATTTTAAAAATATTGGAGTACTTAACATGTTGGATACTAAATATTTTTTATTCGGGCCAGCCAAAAATAATTATTTACCAAACCCATATTCCAATGGCAATGCTTGGTTTGTGTATGCGGTTGAAAAAGTGAACAATGCTAACGAAGAGCTTGACCGAACTGGTAAAATTGATACAAAAACAACAGCCGTGATTAACGACAGTGGTTTTACAGGAAAAGTAAATACCGATAGTTCAGCAACCATTATCTTAACCGAACATAACCCAAATTGGTTAAAGTATGAATCAAATTCCAGTTCGGGTGGGGTTGCTGTATTTTCCGAAATCTATTATCCGAAAGGATGGTCGGCCAGGATTGATGGAGTGGAAGCGCCAATCTTAAGAGCCAACTATGTATTACGTGCATTAGAGATTCCTTCAGGGAAGCACGTTATAGAATTTACTTTTGCACCCAAAGCATATTTTATTGGCAACAAAATAACGATGGCATCAAGTTGGGCCGTGCTGTTGGTGTTGTTGGGAACAATTGGGTATTCCTTGAAAAAGGAATAGGTAATATTTTTTAGGCCAATGGAAAAATGATGGAGATTTTGCTTCCTTCATTTTCCCTGCTTTCAATTTCAAACTCGCCCCCGTTTTTGGCTACGAATTCCCTTACCAGCATTAGCCCTAAACCTGTTCCTTTTTCGTGCTGAGTGCCTTGCTTCGAAAAATTTCCTTTATGGTTAAGAATAATTTCAATCTCTTCCTGCGACATACCTACTCCAGAATCCTCAACGATAATTTTACCATTATTATTTATTTTTTGATTTCGGATAACCACCAGGCTTCCTGGTGAAGAGAACTTTATAGCATTATGGGTTAAGTTCCTTAAAATAAGTTTAAGCTGATCGACATCAGCGAAAATCGAAATATCATCTATCCGAACACATTCAAGTTTTATCTGCTTTTGCTCGGCCGTGCCTTTCATCGAATTAAAAACATCCTGAACCAATAAAGAAACATCAATTTTAACCGGTTGTGTGCTTAATCCACCCAATTGGTTTTGCGACCAGGAAAGGAGGTTCTGCATGGTTTGTTTATTGATATCGAGGTGGGTTTTTAATTTTTTCGACATGCTGATAAACTCATCATTCGAAATTTTTTTGTCGTTCAAAAGGTCCAACATACCCAGCAAGCTGCTAAATGGCCCCCGCAGGTCGTGACTGATAACTGAAAATATTTTTGATTTCACATCATTCATTTGCTTGAGCACTTCTGCCTGAGATTCAATCTCTTTATTTTGTTGATCAATTTCCTTATTCTTTCTCTCCAGCTCCTGGTTTGCTTTATTCTGTATGCGTCTTAAAATCCATAAAACAAAAATAATTCCCACCAACAGCACAATGCCTGTGATTAGTACCGTGAGAAATAATTTCTGGTTTTTTACCTGCGCCTGTTTCAGCGCATTTTCTTTCTCGAGCAGTTTAATTGTATGCTCCTTACTGCCCAATTCATAAATGGTGAGTAGCTCCTGTATTTGACCGTTTTTCTCTGAGTCATACATCTCACCTTTAATTTCATCCAGTTTCACCAGGTGACTAAAGGCAGCTTTAATATCATTCTTCTTTTTGTAGATCTCAACCAGCAAAGTTTCAGCCCTGATCATGGCACCTAGGTTATTCAACTCCTTCGCTAATTTGGTTGACTGATTTATAAAGTAAAGCGCACTGTCGAATTGGTTTGTGTTGGCGGCAAACTCTGCTTTCATTAAGTAGGCGAAGCTCATACCTCGCTTATTTCCCACCATTATATCGAGCTTCAAGGCTGCATTGTTATAGTTCATGCTGCCTGCTGCGTCCCCCTTAACAAGTAAAATCCTTGCTTTGCGTCCATACAAAATGCTTACGTTAAGTGAGTCGCCTTGAGATTTAAAAATAGGAAGACCGATGTTAGTATAATGCAATGAAGAGTCGTATTGGCCGGTTTGAAAAAAAAGCATAGACTTTTCCCTTGCCGCATTAGCAAGCGATACCCCACTCCCGGCCTTTCCTAATTGAAAAGCCTTATCAAGAAATTCTGTTGCCCTGTTGAAATCTTTCATATCAATAAAGTTTCTGGCCAGGTCCACCAGGCTAACCGCCCACTCTTCGGTGTAGCGTGAGTTCTCAAAAATTTTTAATGCATTAAAGCCATATTGGGTGCTTAGCAGGTAATTGCTTTTTACCCAATTTGATTTTGACAGGTAGTAATTTGCAAGGCCCTCCTCAAACCGGATGTTGCTCTTCAAACTAATTTTCAAAGCCTGGTTGGCAAAAATTATTGAGCTGTCCGGATTGTTAAGATACACCTTCCTAGACTGCTCATTGTACTTTGCTGCCTGAAGGCTGTCGCGATCTTGTGCATGTGCGATTGTTTGGAGGCCAATCAAAAAAAGAATTGTCAACGTGGTTTTTGCCGGCATCTATTGAGCAATATTTAAATTTTAAATTTAAGAATAGTTATGAATCAATAGATGTGCAACAAGCTTAGTTCGGGGTATTCAGATACGGATGTACTATTTACCAAGCTTTTTCATATTGCTGCGCGAATTAATTAATTGTTCCTAAATTGCTTTCGGGTTAATTTTTATACTATTTACTTTGGGTATTAAAGCGGGAGTAGCTCAGTTGGTAGAGCGACAGCTTCCCAAGCTGTAGGTCGCGCGTTCGATCCGCGTTTCCCGCTCGAGTCCCGATACAATTAAGTCGGGATTTTTTATTTGAAATCGCTATGCTGAAGTACAAAGTCATTGCCCTTTTGCTGGTGTTAGTTTTTATTCCCCTTTGGGCCAAAGATTTGCCAGAGGCCAATAAAAAAGTCATAGAGTATGTCGAGTCGGTTATGGGTACGCAAGTAGGCACTGGCGAGTGCACGGATTTACTTATGGGTGCCCAATTCTATATCAGAAATGCAACGCCATCTAAAAA
>Ga0315912_10001576_pt1 | contig 27244 bp, 23 predicted proteins | sample VfabasoilMG_FD_204469 | JGI IMG/M metagenome (GOLD analysis project Ga0315912, IMG submission 204469) | Garden soil microbial communities collected in Santa Monica, California, United States - V. faba soil | ecosystem: Environmental > Terrestrial > Soil > Garden | place: USA: California... | reverse complement strand
AGAAACTTCGCATATTGCCCGACCGTTACTTCATAGACATCTATGTAATAAGCATTGAGAAACACCTTGTGCTCGGGCTTTTCATGGTCATTACCTTCGTTGCTCCCCATGGTGAAGTCCCCGGCGGGCACGAGCACCATCGGAGCCACATTCTTGGGCTTGATCTTCTCCGGTTGCTTGTACCCCGTATAATCTTTGTGTTCGGCAGGTTTCCCTCCATGCGAGAAGGTATGCATGAATGCGACAACTTGCCAGATCTGCTCTTCTGAGAGGAGCGATTTGTATGGCACCATTGGTGTCTTTCGAATTCCTTCCGCCACACGCCAGAACCAATAGCTGTCTGAGAAGCGCTTAGTGTTTTTCAGGCTACGAACCCCCTCCCCACTTCTTACTGGTTCACCATCCTCGCCATGGCAACCAGTACAGGAGACAAGCGGGTCGGCTTCACCGACATAAATCTTTCTTCCCTCCTCAATGATCTTTGGATCGGTCCACCAGTCGGCTGGCATTTTTTTCTTGGCATAAGCGGCTGGCACTGGATCCAATGGCATAAGTTCCGCCGAAGCGGCGATCCCTCCTGAGAAAGTCAGGCCCGATACCAAAACCATGATGCATTGCGCGATCCTCCTGCCACTCATGCGCGACCTCCTATTGCAACCTCAACTTATTGGACATCTCAGTAGTGTTTTACTATCAATTGGACAACATCATGTTGACTTTGGATTAGGACGGGTCATGAGGGATAGACTAGTCCTTCTCATCCTTGTCTTCTGTTTCTTTTTGCACTTCTTTCAAGACCATCACACCCTGGACTCGACTCGCATTGAGATCGCTCTCCGGGACCTTCTTGTGGACCAGATTCTGATGGCAGTCAATGCAGGTGGCGCCCTCGGTTTCCATCTTCTTGTGCGCGGCCTTCGCCGATGCGCCAGGTGGCTTGGTATTCTTATGACATTCGCGGCACGTGACGCTGTCCCAGTTTTTCAGAGACATGCGCGCGTAGTGGGCCATGATGGGCCGGCGCTCGTTAAATTTCTCGATCGTTGAGTAGTCATATTTCATTTCCGCGAGCACCGCCCGCGTTCCGTCATAGATGTGTGTCCAGGCGGCCAGGTGGAAGTTCCCTAAGCCCTGGGGCACGTGGCAATCCTTGCAGCCCGGATCGGCCCCGAGCGCACCATAGTGCGAGGACTTTTTTAGCTCCTCATATGGATAGGTCTGGGAGTGGCAGCTCACGCAGAACTCAGTCCTTGAGAGGGCATGCTCCCCGCCGAACACCACGGCGATTGCTCCGACCGTAACAAGGGCGCCAAGAAGCAGGGCACCGCCATACACCCCCAAGTATTCCTTGATCTTCCCTTGCATGGTAATCCTCCTTGCTACCGTTCAATGTTTGCATATCGTATGTCTAATGTATAGTCTTATTTGTCCAATCGGTCAATAGTATTCAATGATTGTATTTGACAAACATTGGACATCGTAATACAATGCCAGAATGTTCATGAATAAACATAGAATTCATAGAGTTGCGAAATTAACCGGCATTTCTAAGGACGTAATTCGTGTGTGGGAGAGGCGGTATGGGCTTGTTACGCCCTCGCGAAGTTCGAATCGTTATCGCGAATACAGTGACGAGGATGTTTCGCTCCTTCGCTTTGTGAAGGCGCAGATGGAACAAGGCGCAACAATCGGTGGGCTTGCATCGGAGGGGCGTGATGCGCTCATTGCACGCATGCGTCTCGCAACTCCGTTTATCGCAGAGGAACAGAAGCCGCATGAGCATCTATTAGATGAGTTGGTAGGATTGCTTGTCCCAATCCATAAGGCTGGGTTCGAGCGAAAGCTCAACGGTGCCGTAGCCGTCATTCCATTTGAAGAGGCGGTCCAGCGGATTTTACTTCCACTACAACGGCGTATCGGAGAACTGTGGCATGAAGGCCGTCTTGGTACAGCTGTCGAACATTACGTCACGAAGCTCATCCAGCAGAAGTTGTTTTCTGTGATGAATCAGCTTCCAGTGAATGAGTTCGGTCCACGTGTTTTGATCGCCTGTCCTGAAGGTGAAACGCATGAGATCGGGGCCCAAGCCGTGGCGTATATCGCAGCGACCAGAGGTTGCCAGGTCTATTACCTTGGTCCTAATCTTCCGGTGTCAGATCTCTTAGCCTTCTGCGAGAAGATCACCCCTGATCTCGTGCTTCTCTCCCTCACGGAAGCAAAGTCTGAGTCCGCAATGCTCCAGCAACTCAAGGAACTTAAACAGCTGGCCACTCAATGGCCTGTTGCCGTGGGTGGCCTGGGTGCCCGTGCTTTTGGAGATCTTCTCCGAGATACCAAGATCGAACTGCTCGATGATCTTCCCGCGTTGCACAGCGGACTGTCCATCCTCGCCTCGGCCCGCATCGTTAGTGTGCGAGGATAGTGGCCTGCGCATTCTCGAGAACTCGGCGTCGATCGCTTATCAAAGCAGCCCGAACGCCAAGTCCGAGTATTAACGAACAGGGGACATTCCGATTCTGATAAGCTGGGATCGGTTACGATAGGAATATGAGAAAAGGGAGGGGCTGCGCCGTGACAAGCACAGCCCCTCTTTTCTTTTATGCCTTCGCGATCGTGCAAAACTGACCTCCTCCCTGTAGTTGTACCAGCGTGAATGACAGTCACGCACAGCGCGATGCGATCGCTTCTGTTATTGGTGGACAATACTGCAAGCAGAGGTAGATTCTGGAACAGAGGTAGCTACATGACGATCCTCGCAGTGCCGAAGTATTTCACTTTGCCACCATCGCGAGGCCTGGGATGTTCAACGCATGGACTGCGTCTCGGACGACGTCGATGACGCGGGGGCGCGTAAAGCCGCGCCGCCACGCGAGCCCGATCCGCCGGCCCGGCACCGGTCTGGCCATCTCGATTGCAATCAACCGGTTGCTTTCGTGTTTCACGGTGAGCGCGCTGGCGGGCAAGACGGTGATGCCGAGCCCTGAGGCGACCATCTGCCTGATCGTTTCCAGAGAATTCCCCTGCCAGCCCTCAGTGTCCGACCGGCTGAGTTCGGGGCAGCTATCCAGGACTTGTTGCCGAAAACAGTGGCCTGCATGCGGAAGAAGCACCTTTTCGGATGCCAGTTGGCGCGAATCGATCAGCTTTTTTTTCTTCCAGGGATGGCCGACCGGGATCACCACTTTGAACGGTTCGTCGTACAGAGCTTGAGTCACGATTGCCGGTTCGTCGAAAGGCAGCGCGATCATGATCACATCCAATTTCCCGCTCTTCAGCATGCCTGCCAGGTTCAGTGTCAGATTCTCTTCCAGTTCCAGCGGCATCTTCGGAGCGCGTGCGCTCAATAGCGGAACCAAATCCGGCAGGATGTAGGGTCCGACGGTTGCGATGACGCCAAACCTGAGCGGTCCATTTAATTGGTCCTTGCCTTGAGCCGCGAGGATTTTGATTTGGTCCGCTTCCTCCAACACGCGCTGGGCCTGATGGATGATCTGCTCTCCAATCGCCGTCAGTTCAATCCGGTTCCGGCGCCGCTCAAAAATTGTCGCGCCCAACTCTTCCTCCAGTTTCTTGATCGCTAGACTCAATGCCGGTTGAGTGACGAAGGCACGTTCGGCGGCACGTCCGAAATGACGCTCTTGAGCTACGGCGACGATGTACTGCAATTCAGTCAGGGTCATCCTCTCCTCCTTTGTAAATAAGTATATCTTATGGATGTGCAATATATTATCAATTGGATTAATGAGCAAGGGCTGGTTAATTTGTATTCAAGCAAGCAGGAAAAGTAGCGGCACATATCAAACCATAAGGAGGGATGTCATGAGAACGAGAGGCAGAAATTTGGGTGGGTTCTTGGCGGTGATAGCGATAACTGCAGCTGTGAACACGTCCGACAGCCTTGCTGGTGCGCATCGAGTGGACGTCATCGGAAATCCCGGCGGGACAGCGGTGCAATCGGACAGCATGAAGGCCAGAGGCGAGTCAATGAGAGTGGACGTCATCACGAGAATCGTATCCGAAGGGCCGACGTATTCGTACAGTCAGCCCATGAACCGCTGAGGGCTTGGCCGAGGCCCTGACTGAGGAGGGAGCCCTGTCCCTCTTCAGTCCCTTCCCGAAGCGCTGGACCAGATATGGGCGCTAGAAAGGTTGTCATATAAATGTTCGTTATCGTTCTGCCGAACCTTGTTCCAGCCACCAGTAGGGTCCAGGTGCCGGAGACCGAGTCTATTCTCAGGAGTGCCAGCTCGGATACAATCGCATTGTTTACGACGAGATAGCAGCGGCCTTTCTCGGGGGGAACAATTTGGTGACGACCTGACGATTGAGTCAATGGCAGGAGTCATGATATGAGAAGGTCGGCAAGCTAGGAAACTGGGCTTTGCTGAAGGAAGGAAACCATGGAAAAAACAAGAAGTCCGGGAAAAGCAGGGGGCGGAAACGGTCTGCAGATTGATCTCGGGATCGAACCGGCACAGCGGAAAGCAATCGCCGAGGGGTTGGCGAAGGTGCTGGCCGATACCTATACTCTCTATCTCAAGACGCATAACTTCCATTGGAATGTCACGGGACCGATGTTCCAGACGCTTCATCTTATGTTTGAACAGCAATACAACGAGCTGGCGCTCGCAGTGGATTTAATTGCGGAGCGCATTCGGGCGCTGGGACATCCGGCGCCGGGGAGCTATGCCGAGTTTTCGAAGCTGTCCTCCATTGGAGAAGCATCGGGTGTGCCTCGAGCAGAAGACATGATTCGCCAACTGGTTGATGGACAGGAATCGTTGGTGCGAACCGCACGGAATGTATTTGCGACGGCTGAAAAGGCCTCCGATCAGGTGACGATTGATCTTCTCACTCAACGTATGCAGGTACATGAGAAGACGGCGTGGATGCTCCGCAGTTTACTGGAGTAGCGGGTTTCGGTTAGGAGGGCGTCGTATCTTGTCCGCTCTAGTAAGTGCGGCAGGATAAAGAGGCGGTCAGGACATCATAGACATAAGAATGCCGAAAGGGGGATCTGATGAGACAACGCAGGAAGGTTGGGAGTGTAGGATGGATTGGAATGTTAGGGCTGTGTGTTGCTGTGGCCCTACCGCTGCTTTCGGTCGGCGAGACGCGAGGAGAAGATTATAAGCTTAAGATTCCGTTTGGTCTCGAAGAGACCGCAGTGGTCATTCCGGCTGATAATCCTCTGACGAAGGAGAAGGTCGAGTTAGGCCGGTTGCTGTTCTTCGACAAGCGATTGTCGCAAGACAACACCATTGCCTGTGCGAATTGTCATGCGGCGAAATTCGCGTTTACGGATGGCAAACCGGTCTCCACCGGCATCCGAGGCCAGAAGGGCGGTCGCAGTGCACCGGCATCCTTCAACAGGGTGTTCAGCAGCGTTCAATTCTGGGACGGCCGGGCTCCGACATTGGAAGCCCAATCGGTTGGTCCGTTTACCAATCCGATCGAGCACGGCTTTGCGAACTACGACGTGATGAATGCGAAGATGATGAAAATGCCAGGCTACCGGAAACTCTTCAAGCAAGTCTTCGGCGATGAGAACATCACAACGGAGAGGGTAGGCATGGCCATCGCCAGCTTCCAGCGCACGGTCCTCTCCGGTAATAGTCCGGCAGATCGGTTTGATCAGGGAGGAGAAGCAGGGGCAATTTCAGAAGCGGCGCAAAAGGGTCTCACCCTGTTCCGGGAAAAAGCCCGGTGCACAAAGTGCCATTCTGGATTCAACTTCACCGACGAAAAATTTCACAATCTTGGCATCGGCTGGGATGACAACAAGGTCGATCTTGGTCGCTACATGGTAACGGGTAATCCGGAAGAGATCGGTGCTTTTAAGACTCCGACCTTACGCGAGATCGCTCGAAGCGCGCCGTATATGCATGACGGACGCTTCAAAACTCTTGAAGAAGTCGTGAATTTCTACAATAAGGGTGGCGTCAAGAATCCTCACCAGGACAATCTCATTATTCCGCTCGACCTGACGGACCAGGAAAAGCGCGATCTGGTGGAATTCCTCCACACGCTCAACGGCGAGGGATGGCAGCACGTCTCGGCGCCCAAGTCCTTTCCGAAGTAGCAGCCGGGGAGGGTTCCATAGCACGACCTGGAGTGAAGGGCTCCCTTCGGCCGCTGGTCGAAGGGAGCCCTTCTTCATGTATCTGTTTGCCGAACATCTTGTCCGGCCGTGAGCGGCGGTATCATTTCCACAAGGTAGCGTCGCAAAATCGCTTGCTCGATGCGGGATCGGCCGCGATCCGGGGCGGGGAAGCGCAGCACAAACTGCATTTTGCCTGGTTCCAACAGTTGAATGGTAATTCGCGGTTCAGGCGACGGTGCTTCAAGCAGATTGGTTTGCTCCAGTAATTTCATCTGGCGTGCCGCTTCTTCCATGTACGGCATGCATTCGGCCTTTGCGGACCGCAACAGAGTTTGCTCGGCATCCTGCCAATGTTCATCGGTCTGGATGGGTACCACCAGTGTGTACAACCCGTACTCCTGCTCGGGGTTCTCCTTGACCAATGGATGTGAGAATAGCAGGCTGTTGGGAAAGATTGTCACACGACCTGTATACAAGTGGGCCGATTGACCAGGGCCGATTTCGAGCAACTTCGTCGCAAACACGTCGTGATCCAGGACTACTCCACGGTGGCCGGCAATCTGCACCCGATCGCCGACCGCATAGACTTTCCCGCCCACTCGCAACGCGGCTCCGCTCCAGCAAAGAATCAGTTCCTTTGTCGCCAATACCAATGCCGCCGCCAAGGCGACGAGTGAAACGGTAAAGGCCTGCAGTTCGTGGGCCCAGATGCTGACCAGTCCGATGAGAAACGCGAAGACGATGGAATTTCTGGTCGTGACGACCCATCGCCGCTTAGCTTCCATCGAAAGTGTCGGATTTCTGGAAATCCATCGCACCACGAGCGCTCGTGTGCCCGTGAGGGCGATGAGAAGAAGGAGGGACTTAAGGACGTCGAGGGCTACCGAACTGTCTATATTCATCCAGCCAGTCTGCATGATGTGATTACGTGCGCATTGAATCTCAAGTGCCTACGATGCCAAATCGTCCGGGGATCGGGGTGTGATACAAAGCTTACGCTACACCTGAGGGGCTTTCTGTGCAACTCCGCCCACACAATATGCATGATGTACTTCCAGAGTCCCGAGCGCATGAACAGCAAGGGCTGGATTTGTCTATCAGGTTTTCGGTACCTTGAGTGGTCGCATGGTCCTTCAGTCGCGATTATCGTAGGAGTTAATCCGGTATGGATGTGGATGCTCGGCTCATAATCTGTGCGGCGGTCACCAGTACGTTGCTTGGATTTGCTTTTCCTTCTCCTCATTTCGCCTTGGCAGGCGATAGCTACCTGGCCAGACACGAATCTGTATCGGCAGGTTCGACGAAAATGGCAAAGTCCGATCTGCTCGCCACGCCGCATAAAGATAGAGCACACGAATTACATGCGTCCAATGGAGACTCCAAGGCCGGCGACAAGGTCAAGCCGGCGGCCAACGGCGGTGCGTCCCACCACTCTGGTCCATCGGCGCACACTCCCAGCGAAATGACCGGAAAGGACGGCGCGCCGATGGTGTTAGTGCCTGCAGGAGAATTTGCAATGGGGAGCGACAAGGGTGATGAAGATGAGTTTCCCGTCCATCGAGTTCAACTGCATGCCTTCTACATCGACAAGTTCGAGGTCACGAATGGGCGATTCGCCAAGTTCGTTGAGGCGATTCAGAGTGAACCTCCCTGGGGATTTGCAGATAAGGACAAGCCTGTGATTCATGCTGATCGACCGGTGCGTTGGGTCAATTGGATGGATGCGATGGGCTATTGTCTGTGGGCCGGGAAGCGGCTTCCGACCGAGGCGGAATGGGAAAAGGCGGCGCGCGGGACCGATGGACGGACCTATCCTTGGGGCAACGATCCGCCCACTCCGGTCCATGCGGTCTATGGATTGAAGGAGGGTGGAGAAGAGACGACTTCAGACATCGGCGATCGCGACAAAGGCCAAAGTCCTTACGGCGCGCATGATCTGGCCGGCAATCTGTATGAATGGGTCATGGATTGGTATGCCGAAGACTATTACATGAACTTTGCCGCCAGTCCGGCGGTCAATCCGCGCGGCCCAAGTGAAGGCACGGCCAAGGTGCAACGTGGTGGATCATATATCAACAGTCCGTACCGGCTGCGGTCCTCCTTCCGAACAAAGGGCGAGCCGGCTGAGCAAGACTCGAATGTGGGTTTCCGCTGCGCGCAAGATGTGCCTGGGCCGCACTAGCCCACATCTGTGGTCATCTCCTTTATCGTGAGCCGAAAGAGTTGGAAACTGCCACGAGCCAGCACAGAAAAGGACAGACAATGAAGCGGTATCGAATTCCACAGGGCATCAAAGTGCACTTGGACAAGATGGACCCGGATGATACCGGCGATTATAAAAAGACCGAACAGGGAAAGGAGCAGGCCAAGGCGATTACCTCGGAGTTGATCGGACGTGTTGGAGAACTCCAGGAAAGACTTTACGCGAACGGCGAACGATCGGTGCTGGTCGTGCTTCAAGGGATGGATACCAGCGGGAAAGACGGGACGATCAAGAGCGTGATGTCGGGTGTCAATCCGCAAGGGTGTCGGGTGGCTTCGTTTAAGGCCCCCTCCGACCGTGAACGTGCCCACGATTTTCTCTGGCGCGTTCATTATGAAGCTCCGCCGAAAGGGTATATCGGAATTTTCAATCGGTCTCATTATGAAGACGTCCTCATTACCCGTGTGCATGGGTGGGTGTCGGAGAAAGTGGTCAAACAACGATTCAGTCAGATTAACGAGTTTGAGAAGCTGTTGTTTGAAAACGGGACCACCATCATCAAGTTCTTTCTCCATATTTCCAAAGACGAACAGAAGGAACGGCTCGAAGAACGGATTCGTGATCCTGAAAAACGGTGGAAGTTCAACGAAGGCGATGTGGAAGAGCGTAAACGCTGGGAGGATTACATGCGTGCCTTTGAAGCCGTGTTGGGCGCGACGAGCACGGACCATGCGCCCTGGCATGTCGTGCCGGCCAATCGAAAGTGGTATCGAAATCTTGTGGTGGCGGAGACGATCGTCGAAGCGATGAGTGGTTTGAAGTTAAAGCGGCCACCTGAACCCAAAGGCGTGGATTTCAGTAAATTGCGAATCGTGTAATCTCCTCCGGCTGTCGGCCAATCGCTGGTCGATGGATCGGAAGGGGGGGTAAGGCATTGGCAGACCGAATCGGTGCCCAATCCCCTGTAGGGAGGCGGGCGCACCACCTCATGACTCGTGTCGGCTGTGAAAAATGAGTATAGCTGGCGTGTCCTCTTCCGGTCATGTCGCTTTATCGTCGGCATGGTATGTTTGGCATCTGCCCTCGGGAAGTCGATGGATTTCCAAGGATTTGTCGAGATACTGAGCACCTACCGATTCTTTCCTGATTGGGGACTGTGGCTGGTTGCAATTGGGATTACCAGTCTCGAATGGGTGCTCGCGCTGTGGCTTCTCTCCGGCTGGCGCATTGAGAGCGGCGCACTCATCGCGCTGATCCTGTACGGATTGTATGCGGCCGGTCTTGTCATTACCCTGCTTCGCGGACTTGATCTTCCCAATTGTGGCTGCTACGGCGTGTTCTTCCCACAACCGCTCCGATGGTATTCTCCGCTGGAGGATCTGGTGTTGGTTGGCATGTGTTATGCCTTGTGGCTGTCTGTGAGAAAATCAGGGAGACCCATTGACACCTCTTTCTAATAGGCGTACGAGGAGAAGCGCGGCCTATGATTTTTTTGAAGAGCGGGAGATCGGACAGACCGCGCGGCTGTCATCCAGGTCTCTCGATGACTTCACTGAGAAAGGAGGGTGGATATGGACGATTCGACGCCACCTGGTCCGTCAGGCCCGCCGATGCAGGAGCGGGTTTCTCGTCGGTCGTGCTAGCCGATGCTCCACCGGCTGTGCCGTATCGGCACCTCAGGCCAACCGGATGATAGCCATGTTGTGAGTGGGGATCGTTCGGCAGTATGAGGAATTTCAGAACCCGGGATCGACGAAGTCTCCCCCGATTGGAACCCTGTAAGATCGGCATCGAACGGGTCTAGCGGCCGCGACAATCGAACATCAATACGGCGTCCTAAGCGCCACCCTACGGGCGGCCTCCCACCTAGTGCAAGGCCGCCCGTGGTGTATCTTGTGTCGGAGATTTTATGGCAGAGGCGAAACCAAGAACAGTGCGTACAGCTTCTACTGGGAAACGGCGGAGAAAGCCTGCCGGTGCTTCCACTGGACTTGGAGCAATGGATCTGCAATCCGCTGCGCCGCCCGGCGAGGTCGCGGCGCTACATCACGCCGTCGTCGATGACGGCGGGAAGGTGTTAGCGGTCTATCGTGAGCCCTACGGCGGTCGCTGGCTTGTCATGGCTGCGCTCCCCATCGACCTTGTGGAACCGACACCTTATCAACGGAATCTCTCCGATACCCATGTCAGAAAATTGGAAGCGGTGATTGGCAAGGTCGGCCGGTTCCTCGATCCCATTATCGCCGTGCGCATGGCGAAACCCGATTATGACGCAAAGTATTGGACACCGAACGGCAACCATCGCTTATCCGCTATGCGGACGCTTGGGGCGAAGAGCATTGTGGCAATTGTGGTGCCGGAACCATCAGCAGCCTATCAGATTCTCGCGCTGAATACGGAGAAGGCCCATAATCTCCGTGAAAAATCGCTGGAAGTGATTCGGATGTATCGAGAGCTGGCGCAACTCGATGGTGCGCCGGAAGATACATACGCACTTGAGTTCGAAGAGCCGGCATTGATTACGCTGGGGCTCTGTTACGAAGCACGCCCACGATTTAGCGGCGGCGCCTATCACACAGTGCTGAAACGGGTGGAGGAGTTTCTGAAGAAGCCGCTGCAGGCAGCCTTGGATATTCGGCAGCAGCAGGCGAACACTCTCTTGGAGCTTGACGATCTAATCGTGAAACAAGTTGAAGCGCTCAAGGCGAAAGGACTGACCAGCCCCTACCTCAAGAGTTTCGTTGTGGCTCGCGTGAACCCGCTCCGGTTCCGCCCCAAGGATGCATTGCCCTTGTCGTTCACTGATGCGCTGGATCGCATGGCCCAGGCCGCGCAGAAGTTCAACCCAGACAAGATCAAGTTCGATGATCTGGCAAAGTCCGGCGGAGTTTCTGACGAAGCTGAATAGCCGGGCCCCAATCTGCCTTGTTTCTCGGGCGATGGCCCATTTAGAATACCCTCTCATTCCAGGATGTAAGGAGGTTGGTCATGGGCCTAGCCGACAATAAATGTATTCCCTGTCGTGGAGGAGTCCCGCCGGTGCCGAATGATCGTGCCGTGGCCTTGCTGAAAGAACTGGGTCGAGGGTGGTTGCTCAATGGGCAGGGCCATCTTGAGCGGCTCTACACGTTCAAAGATTTTGCGCAGGCGTTGGCCTATGTGAACAAGGTGAGTGCCATTGCCGAGGCCGAAGGTCATCACCCCGATCTTTATCTTGCCTGGGGGAAGTGCAAAGTCGAAATTTGGACACACAAGATCAATGGCCTGACGGAAAGCGACTTCTACCTGGCTGCCAAGGCCGACCGGGAGTTCGAGCCGTTCAGGGTTGCCACCAGCTAATCCGGATCCAACGTTCTGCCATGAACCAACGAGGCAGCAGATGAGTGACCAAGCCCAGGTGGCGCTCGTCAATATGCCTTTCAGCTATGCTAAGTATCCATCTATTCAGCTGGGCACCCTCTCTGCGCTCTTGAAATCGAATGCAATCCCTGTCGAATGCCACCATCTGAATGTCCGGTTTGCCCACCTGATCGGCGTTGAGTTGCACGAGAGCATTTGCGAGAAACGGGCGCTTTTCGGCGAGTGGCTCTTTTCATCTCTTCTGTTTCGAGATAACCCGAAACGCATGGAGTATCCGCAAGTCTTCAAGCCGGTCTTCGAGCAGATTGCTCAAGAGAGCGGGAAGCCAGCCGGGTACTTTGAGGAGATCGCGACGCGGATCGCTCCCCAGTTTCTGACCTGGGCCCTCACGGCCATTGACTGGGGACAATACAAGTTGGTCGGGTTTACTTCGACTTTCGATCAGAACGTCGCAAGCCTCACAATGGCCAAGCTCATCAAGGATCTGTATCCGGAAGTGACGATCGTCTTCGGCGGGGCCAACTTCGACGGCGAGATGGGGCTTGAACACTTTCGGGCATTTCCCTTCATCGATCACGTCGTGGTTGGGGAGGGGGAGGAAAGTTTCTTGCCGTTAGTCCGCCGAATCCTGGACGGCAAAACAGAGGATTATCCGAACGGAGTGATCTACCGCGAAGGTGAGAAGGTTATGCTCACGCCGAATGCGGCGCTCTTTTCCGACTTTGCCAAGACTGGACCACCCGACTATGACGACTACTACCACCTGCTTGCAGAGCTGGGCCACAAGGCGCAGGGTTTTGAGCGTATTCTTTTGTACGAAGGCTCACGGGGCTGTTGGTGGGGAGAGAAACATCACTGTACATTTTGCGGACTCAACGCGCAGAGCATGAAGTTCAGGGCAAAGAAGCCCGAGCAGGTCTTAACGGAGATTGCTGACCTCTCCCGACGCTACGATGCCGTGCGGTTTCGCCTCGTCGATAACATTATCGACATGACCTATATCGAGGGTCTCTTCGGCAAGCTGGCTGCGGAGCATTGCGATCTGGATGTGTTTATCGAGACGAAGAGCAATCTCCAGAAGCATCAGATCAAGACTCTGGCCGCTGGCGGTGTGAAATGCATGCAGCCTGGACTGGAAAGCCTGAGTCTCAATCAGCTGCGCGCGATGGACAAGGGTGCCACGCCGATGCAGAATATCATCTGTCTCAAGTGGAGCCTCTACTACCACGTGACGGTGCTCTGGAATATCTTGCTGGGGTTTCCAGGAGAGACGAACGAGGACTACCAGCGGCAGCTTGATCTGATCCCGTCACTGCTTCACTTCCAGCCGCCGGAAGCCACAGGCAAATTCTGGCTGCAGCGGTTTAGCCCCTACTTCACCAGACCACATGAGTACGGGATCCGCATCGCCGGGCCCGGAATGGCCTACGAATATGTGTACGACGCGCGGCAGCTGGATCTAAAAAAGATCGCCTACGACTTTGAGTATGAACTCGATAGCTGGCAGGTGGACCTACATCTCTATCAAGAGGTAGTCGCCGTGATTGGAAGTTGGCAGCGGCTCCACAAGTCCGGAGACCGGCCGTTTCTGTATTATTCTAAAGCGCCGAACTATGTGACGATCTACGACGGGCGGAATCCCCAGGCTCCCACGCGTCGGCGGTACGACGGCTTGGCTGGGTTGATCATCGAGATTTGTAGTGAGGCGCCAAAGGGTAGGGCACAGATCTGTGCAGCGGTAGCAGAACGAATGGATTGTAGCGAGGCGGCGCTAAAGCCGGTCCTGAGCGAGCTCATCAATCAACGTGTTCTCTATGAAGAGCGTGGCAAGTGCGTGACACTAGCCATTCCGGAGAACCAGTACTTGTAGACCCGCCTTACATCGACAGCTTCTTTGCCACGTTGCGCATCTGCAGGCCGTGGATCAGCGACGCACCTCCGCGGATCGCGCAGGCCACATGCACGGCTTCCGTCATCTCTTCGATATTTGACCCCTTTTCGAGCGATGACTGCGTGTAGGCATCGATGCAGTAGGGACACTGGACGGTGTGGGCCACGGCCAGTGCAATCAAAGATTTTTCACGCTCGGATAGTGCGCCTGGGGCGAACACCGCACTGTAGTACCCCATGAACTTGTCCCACAGTTCTTTATTCCCTTTGCCCATGTCGGCAAACTTGCCGAGATCGTGCGAATGGTAGTACGAGTCCATACGAGCCTCCTGTAACGGGGTGAAGAAAATGATGCGGGCCTTAGAAGGAATTAGGCGTGACCGGAAGACGTCGGCTCAGCCTTCGAAAGCACTTCAGAAAACCGATGGCCGACGATGCCGGTGACCTTGGCCATGAGATCCGTCACTTCTCTCCATTCGTCCGGCAGCAGGTCCTGTTTGAGTTGGGGATGAACTACCCATTGGGCGTCTATCCGAGTCTCTTTTCTGCTGACAAGGACGCGGAGTAATTCGATGTCCCAGGTAGCCGGATCGGCGGTGTGTTCGCCGGAAGGAGTTCCGCTTGTTTGGTCTGAAGGCGGTATTGTGCGCGCCATGATTATGCTCCCAGCACGGTTACAAAAGAATACCCCATCTACGGCCAGATTGTATATCGGGCTGTGCTCTGAAGCGAGAAGGGGCTGGGTATTCGCTCATTGATCACAGCGATGAATTTTCCTGGACCGGTGTTTTGTTCAAGACTGTGAGCATGGCCTGATGGATGTGCCCGTTACTTGCAACTAATTCTTGCCCATAGAGTGAGAGGTCACGTCCGAGGAAGTCCGTCAGCCGACCTCCGGCTTCTTTCACCAGGATCGATCCGGCGGCCATATCCCACGGGTTGAGTTTTACTTCCCAAAATCCATCGAAGCGTCCAGCCGCTACGTAGCACAAGTCTAGCGCTGCAGATCCCGTGCGTCTTATGCCTTGCGCCTTAAGGGCGAACTTGGCGAAGTGATCGAGATTGTTTCTCGGAGATTCTCTGATGTCATACGCAAATCCTGTGACGAGGAGGCTGTTATCCAGGGTGCTTGCATTCGACACATGGATAGGGTGGCCATTCAACTGGGCACCAAATCCTTCCATTGCAGTGAACAGATCATTCCGCGAGGGATCGAAGACTACGCCAAGCACGCAGCGCCCTTGATACTCAAGCCCGATAGAAACGCAATAGGCTGGGTAGCCATGAGCAAAATTCGTGGTGCCGTCAAGCGGATCGATAATCCAGAGATAGGGCGATGGCGACTGCTCAATCCGGCCTTGTTCTTCGGCCAGGAATCCATGGGTTGGAAACCGTGTGTGGATATGGTCGATGACGCAGCGTTCCGCTGCATGGTCTGCGTCTGTGACGAGATTGATCGGGTTCTTATATTCAATATGGAACCCCGATCTGGCGTGGTCCAGTAGGATTGATCCGGCCTTCCTTCCAGCTTCGACCGCAACGTCCAATAGAACACTCATGGGAACATGGTCAGCGGAAGATAGCATGCCGGATCATAGCATGCTGAACAGAGGGGTGAGTATGGTTTGAAATCAGGTTGTTCGGCTTAGGCAGGGAACGGCCCGTACTATGGTTATAGGCTGATGAATTCACAAGTCGTTGTAAATGCACGCATTGTAAAATGTGGTATATACCAACAAGGCTTCTAGATTTGTGACATGCAATGATTACTTGCGAGAATGAAGTGCTTCTATCAAGCAGATTAATTATTCAATAATAATATCTTGACATCGTTCACAAGCAATGCTATAAAGCAAGCATGCTTTTTGGAGCATGAATGTGGAAGAGCTAACTGACATCCTTGTTGGCCTTGAACAGCGAATCAGCGCCTACAAGAATCGCTTCCAGGAACTCGAAAAAAAGCGGCGTCGCCTCGACGATGAGATCGCTACTATTAAGAAATACCTTGAGCTTGCAGAAACGCTCTATCGAGTCGAGGCTGATAAAGCCAAACTTGCCAGTCTTTCTACTCAGCTGATCACGGATGACTCCAAAGGTGTCCGTCCTCTTCCGGTCATGGATGTGACCGATCAATCACGCGAAATTCTTCTGGGACGGAGTAAGTATGTCGGGAAAAGTGTCCCTGAAGCAGCGTATGAAATTCTTCGAGAGTCAAATCGTTCGATGCATGCAAAAGAGCTTGTACAGCGCTTGGGTGAAGGTGGGTTGCAAATCAAAGGGAAAACCCCACTTACCTCGATCGCAACCTCACTCAAGCGCGACAGGCGTTTCAGGAAAGTCGGGCCGAACACCTTTGAAGCGGTGGATGACATGCTGATTCAGGCTGTGTGACGATCTATTGGAGTCAGTCCAACAAACATGAATGCCGAAGGGGGGTGAGAGTCTTGGCAACGAAGAAAGCAGCAAAGAAGAAGAAGAAGTAATCCCCGCCCTGAATCATACGCCGGGCGTGAGGCCACTCGCTCCCGGCGTAGTTTTCCTCAAAGACCTTCTCCTCGAAGATTTTCCAGAACAGACTGTTTGGCACGCGGGTTAATGGCCTGCCCACGAGGCAGTATTACCCCAGCCCATACTATTATGGGCCGGGGCGCGAATGTTTAGGAAGCTTGAAGGGCGACCGAAGGCTGGAGGTGAGCCCTGTGCAGAGCAGGCTGCTGTTCTCTTTCGGTGGACTCCGTATTGAGCAGTACCCACTTCTCAGGTTGCTCAAGGATCCGTTGAACCAACCGTGTATGAAGAGCGTGTCCGGATCGTTCGGCAATAATATGGCCGATAAATGACATGCCAAGAAGAGAAAAGTCGCCGATTAGATCAAGAATTTTATGGCGGACGAACTCGTTGTGGAATCGAAGGCCGGACTGATTCACAAGGCCGTCTTTTGAGAGTACAACTGTGTTGTCTAATGTGCCGCCTCGGCCAAGCCCGCGAGCCCACAGCGCCTGGACTTCATGGAGAAAACCAAAGGTTCTTGCTTCGGCAATCTGGTTTTCAAAGGCGCTCGCAGAGCAGTCATGTTCATAGGTCTGAGTCTGGATGAGCGGATGATCGTAGTGGATCGAATAGGTGATACGGGAGGTGGATGCGGGTTCGATCCGTACCCGTTTCGATCCTTCTACCACCTCGATCGGTGCCATGATTTTCAGAAAAGGCTGCTTCCGATCTTGCGAGATCACTCCAACAGACCGAATTGAGCGAACAAACGGCGCAGCGCTCCCATCCATCACGGGAATTTCGCTTCCCGTCACATCGATATAGACGTTATCAACCTCAAGGCCGGCCAATGCCGACAGTACATGTTCAATGGTCTTGACTTGGACTCCATTGCCGGTGATGGCCGTGCACAATTCGGTTGGGACGCAATATTCAACGGAAGCTGTGAGAGAGGCGGTGGAATCCCTTTTCTGAATGACAAAAACTACTCCGGTATCGGGAGGGGCTGGTCTCAGCGCGATGGTTACAGGTTGACCGGAGTGAAGCCCTACACCTGAGCATGTCACCGCCGCTGCTAACGTCTGTTGGTTCCTCACAATTCCTCCGTCATGCATATCTGCAGCCAAACAGTCAATTTCCAGGTATTGCATGAGCAATACATATGCCAATATGAAATTTGTGTAAGTAATTAATATGTTTGTGCAAATTTATATTTTCACGAATAGCAAGAATGGCCAATTGTGCCGAAAAGGTCACACTTGTGATCTTTCATGGAGAGCGCGAAAGAGTTGTAAGAGGTAATCATGAAGTAATAAGTGGAATGCCGATCGCCGTAGACCTCACTCCGGAAGCCAGCAGTATCCTCTGTCTTTTTCGTCCTGCCCCATCGAAAAAGAGAGTTCTTCAGACCTGCTCTGAAGGTGGTGCCCCTAGATACGCCACGAAGAGAAAAAATACAGCACAATTTTGTGGCGGTCAATAATGAATACGTACGACTGCAACAGAGAACTCTGTCTTGCGGGTATTCACAAGGCCTCAGTTATGAAGGAGTAGGCCATGTACGAAAAACAAAATAAGGTGACATCTAGCGGTAGACGAGTATTCTTCTGAAAAAGAGTATTTCGGCGGCCTTTTGGGGCCGATCGGGCAGAGGTTTGCCTTAACAAATTGACGCAGCAGGGAGCGGCGAGATCAAGAACCTAATGACGAAAGAGAGACGCTCTCAAGTCATTACCAATCTTATGCTGGGAGGCCTGGCGGCTTTCTCCACTATCGGTTTGACCGGATGCTTCATCAAACCGGTCCCGTTGACTGTGGACGAAGTGCGGTCCCGGGTCACAGAGGATCGGGCTGTTCTGACGCAGGATCAAGAGCCCCTTTCTGGTCCGATGGACCTCTATGAAGCAATGGCGCGCGCGCTGAAGTATAACCTCGATGCTCGTGTCGAACTGATGCACAAAATGTTATCGCAGACCCAACTCGATTTATCGCATTACGCGATGCTACCGCGGTTGGCGGCAAACGCAGGATTCGACGGCCGCAGTAATTTTCCGGGGGGGGTTGCGCAATCATTGCTTACGGGGAGGCGGGTGCTTGAACCGTTTACATCGGCTGAGAAAAACATTTTTTCAGCCGACTTGTCTCTCAGCTGGAATGTTGTCGATTTTGGGCTCTCCTACATTCGAGCGAAACAGGCGGCGGATGATGTGCTGATTGCCGAAGAAGAGCGGCGGCGTGTGGCCAATCGCGTCATACAGGATGTACGGGCTGCCTACTGGCGAGCTGTCAGCGCGGAGCGGATTCTCCCGTCCCTCAAGCAGCTAGATGAGTGGGTCAAGGACGCTCTTGATAAGGCCCAAGCCGTGCAAGATGAAAAACTCAGCGCGCCGATGGTCCCGCTGCAATATAAACTCGATCTTCTTAATACGCAGCGCTATATCCAGCAGCTGTTCAGAGAACTTAACACCGCCAAAATTCAATTAGCTGCCCTGATCAATCTCCCTCCCGGCCAGGAGGCAGATATTGTGCTCATGGTTCCGGAGCGAGAGTCTACGACTATAAGTTTGCCTTCCGATATGACGGTGCTGGAAGACCGGGCGTTGCAAGCGCGTCCAGAACTAAAGATGATCGATTATCGTCGTCGCATCAACGCGCATGAGGCGAAGGCGGCGATTTTGGAATTGATGCCCAGTCTAAACCTTGTTGTCGGAGAGAATTACAGCAGCAACAAGTTCCTGTTCAATAACCATTGGGCTGCGTATGCCGCCCGGGCGAGTTGGAATTTGCTGAATTTGTTTCGCTATCCAGCCCGTGCCAAGACGATTGAAGCGCAGGATAAGGTCCTGCACACGCAGAATCTTGCACTGAGCATGGCGGTCATGTCGCAAGTGCATGTCGGCGTTGCGCAGGTCGCACATGCGAAGAAAGAGGTCTCAACCGCGAAGCTGTACCATGATACTCAGTCGCAAATTACTGAACAGATACGTGTCGCCTGGAGGTCGTCCCGAGTAAGCGAACAGGCGGTACTTCGTGAACGGGTGGCTCAAGTGGCAGCCCAGCTCCGATACGATGCCGTAGAAGCAGAACTCCAAACTGCCTGGGCCTCATTGATGGCGGCGATTGGGGAGGATGTCTTGCCAAATAATCTGACACAGGAGCAACGCCTCTCCGATTTGGCGCTCCAATTGCGTGCTCGATGGGCGAAGGGGAAGGAGTCGATCAAATGACATACGCAACCCGACACCTCCTTGGCGGTATGATTATCGCCGTGTGGTTCCTGATCCCGATATCGTCCGCGACGGTTGCCGCCAGGTCGGACGTCAAACCCACCAGCAGTGCGGCAGAACTCAGTACGATTCGGGGGGTGGTGAAGGCTACTGCCCAGGCCACGCTGGCCAGCCAGGTTCAGGGCCGAATCAGCCAACTTCCCTATAAGGAAGGGCAGCGGTTCAAAAAAGGGGCTCTCCTAGTGGCCCTGGATTGCTCAAAGTATGAGGCTGAACTGGCAAGCGCCCAGGCAGAATATCGAGGTAAGAAGAAAACCTATGAGAATAATCTCCGACTCTCCGAGCATCAGGCTGTAGGCACACTTGAGATCGAAATTTCAAATGCAGATGCGGACAAGGCCTTTGCTGCCGTGACAGCAGCGGAGGTCAATGTGAGCGCCTGTACTGTGTGGGCCCCATTTCCCGGGCGCGTGGTTAAAACGATTGTGAATGAGCACGAGAATGTTTTTCCCAATGACCAGCTTATCAGTTTGTTGGATGACAGCTTGCTTGAGATCGAGCTGATTTTGCCCTCGAGATCCCTCGCCTGGCTGAAGGTCGGCACGCCTTTTAAGTATGCCGTCGATGAAACCGGACGCCGATATGCTGCGGTCGTTCAAGATATCGGTGCGAATGTTGATCCTGCAAGCCAGACGGTCAAGGTCAAAGGTCGATTTCGTGTCCAGCCTGACCATGTGCTTGCGGGAATGAGCGGAACTGCCTCATTTGAAGAGCCATCACGCTGATATGGCTACAGCCGAAGCGGTTACCCAGAGTCTGCCTCAAAGAAACACCTCCTTTACCATGCTGCTTCAGCTGGAAGGGATGGTCCGCGCAGCCCGGACTCGGCAGGAGCTGCAATTCTTTTTTGTCAATGAGACTCGCCGGTTGGTCCCCTACCAGCAAGCCATTCTCCTGATTCCGCCAGGCCCGTCCTCGCCACGCTATGAGGTGCAGGCTGCATCGAGCGTGCCCATCGTGGATCGTGCTGCGCCGTTGATGCAATGGACAGAACGATTGATTCAAGGGCTGCGAGCAATTTCTCCAGGCTCCGACATTCGTCAGGTTTCGGCCAGTGACTGTCCGGAGGAGCTGAGGCGGGACTGGAAGGAATTTACCCCGGGTCATGGCGTATGGTGCCCGCTTAAACATCCTGATGGGCAGCTACTTGGCGGCCTATGGCTTACGAGGGAACAGCCATGGGCAGACCATGAGGTGACGGTCCTGCAGCGTATCGGTGACGCGTATGCCTATGCCTGGCGAGCGGTGGGTGCATCGAGTCGCCTTCAATGGCGATGGGGGCTGAGCCGGACTGTGACATGGATACTTGCGGGTGCGATAGTGGGCGCGCTCGCTATCCCTGTTCCCATGTCGACTCTGGCGCCGGCCAAGGTTGTCGCAAAAGACTCTGTGATCGTCAGTGCACCGATTGATGGTGTGATCTCGGATATTCTCGTCCTCCCCAATACGGTCGTATCCGAAGGGGAGATTTTGTTCCGGTATGAGGACACAACGTTCAGGAGCGAATATCAAGTCGCGGAACGGAATCTGGACGTGTCGATCGCTCAGTATCGTCGCGCAGCCCAAGGGTCATTTGTTGAAGCGGAACAAAAAGCCGATGTGCCGCAGTTGAAAGCTGAAGTCGAGTTGCGAGAGACCGAGCGAAACTACATGTACGAACGCTTGACGAAGGTTGAGGTCAAGGCAGAACAAGCGGGGTTGTTACTGTATACGGATAAGTCGGATTGGATCGGAAAGCCAGTCGTAGTCGGTCAGCGCATCATGGAAATCGCAGATCCGAAACGTTTGGAAGTCCGTATTGATCTTCCCGTCGAAGACGCCATCGTGTTGCACGAAGGGGCTATGGTGAAGCTGTTTCTGAATGCCAATCCATTTTCCAGCGTGTCTGCCACGGTCAGTCATGCGAGCTATCATGCCGAAGTTTTGCCGAACAATATGTTGGCATATCGGGTGATCGCCCAGCTTGAGCAGGGGGCATCGGAACTCCGAATTGGTTGGCAGGGAAGTGCCAAAATATACGGGGAGCGGGTATCGCTGTTCACCTATCTGTTCCGCCGGCCGATTTCCGCCCTTCGGCCTTGGGTAGGTCTATGAGCCAGCCGGCGCTTCAGAATCAGGAGAAGATACTGCCGCCGCTGCGCGAAGATCTTCGATTCATCGAGGGTGCGTCCGGCCCCGATGGCTCACCGACATGGGTCATTGTTGATCCAGTCCGCGGAAAATATTTTCAGATCGGCTGGGCCGCCTACCAGATGCTCTCGCGTTGGAGCGGGTTATCGGCGGAAGCTCTTTTGTCACAGATTCATGCAGAAACGACCTGCCGCGCGACCCCTGAAGATCTCGATGAACTCCTTCGGTTCCTGTACGGAAACCATCTTATGAGGGACCCCCCGCAAGGGGGCTATCGTGCTTATGCGGCTCATGCCAATGCCGCGCGTCCGTCCTGGCTGCTCTGGCTTGTCCATCACTATCTTTTTTTTCAAATCCCACTGATTCAGCCGGATCGATTTCTTCGTGTGACTCTCCCCTACGTGGAGTGGATCTTTTCACGGTCGGTTGCTGGCATTATTGCGCTTATGGGACTGACGGGTTTCTACTTGGTCTCGCGCCAATGGGATACCTTTACGGCAACGATCCTCCATTTTTTCACTCTGCGGGGACTTGGGCTGTATGTCCTCTGTTTGGCAGTCGTCAAGGTGTTCCACGAATTGGGGCACGTCTACACAGCGGCGCGCTATGGTTGTCGGATTCCTGCCATGGGCGTTGCCATGGTCGTGATGGTGCCGATGCTGTATTCAGACACGTCTGATGCGTGGAAATTGGTTTCCCGTCGCCAGCGAGCCGCCATCGGCGCTGCGGGCATGATTGTCGAGATGGCGCTGGCGGCCGTGGCAATCTTCATATGGAACTTTCTCGATGATGGTGTGGTGCGGAGCCTCGTTTTTATCGTTGCAACCACGAGTTTATTGGTAGGCATCGGCATCAATCTGAGTCCACTGCTGCGATTTGATGGTTACTATGTGTTGTCCGATTTGTTGGGTATCCCCAACTTACACGATCGTGCTTTCGCCTTCGGTCAGTGGCAACTGCGGCGGCTACTGTTTGGTCTGGATGTGCCGATGCCTGAACCGGTTTCTACAGCCCGCCGTCGATTTTTGGTCTGGTTTGCCTGGGCGGTGTGGGCATACCGGTTCATACTGTTTCTCGGTATTGCCTTCATGGTCTACGAATACTTTTTCAAGTTACTGGGGATCATCCTATTTGCGGTCGAAATCGTGTGGTTTATCCTGCTGCCGATCGCGCGAGAACTCAATGTTTGGTGGGGTTTGAGAGGAGTGATCGGCGAGCACCATCGAGCATGGGCATCAGTCGGTGTGCTGGTCATTCTGATAGCGGCGCTGTTCGTTCCATGGTCCGATCGTCTCAGCTTTCCGGCGGTGCTGGAAGCGACACCACATGCGACCATCTATGCTCCGGTGCCGGGACGAGTCGTCGAGTTAGTGGTGAGTGAAGGCCAGCGGGTAGGAGTGGGAGATAAACTGGTAGTGTTGGAATCGCCGAAGCTTGAGAAAGATATGGCATTGACACGTAAGAGAATCGAGGTTGAGCATTTGAAAGGCCGGCGACAGTTTATTGATCAACAAGAACTTGCGAAGCACCAAGTGACGCTGGAAATGCTGAAGGCGCATCTCTCGCACCTCGAGGGTTTGCAGCAGCAGCAGCAGAACCTCTCGCTGATATCCCCAATCACGGGAATCGTGACCGATCGGACGGAGGCGCTGCACGTGGGGCGATGGGTCAATAAAGAGCTGCCGCTCGCCTATGTGATCGATCCGGCAGGTGAAGAACTGCATGCATTGGCGCCTGAGACGGATGTCGGTTATCTCCGCGCAGGGCAATCGGCTCGTTTCATTCCCGAGGCGCCGGATCGCCCCAGTTTGAACGCGAAGGTTGTCGAGATTCGCGATATTGATGAAAGTAGTTTCACAGTCCCCTACCTTGCATCTCTCTATGGTGGGGATGTGCCCGTTCGGGAAGATGCCGCGCGTAAACTGAGGCCGGACGCTTCTGTTTATCGCGTCACTCTGCAGCTTCTCGAGTCACCGCCTCAATGGAACCAGGCTGTGCGAGGGACGGTGTTGGTAGAAGGCCCTCGTATCAGCTTTGCCCAACGGCTGTGGGAACAGAGCGCCCGTGTCTTCATTCGTGAAAGTGGTGCGTGAAAATGGGCATCCGGGCACTCCTGTAATTTCCTTCCCTCTTTCAAAGAGCAGTAGCGCAAATAACAAACAAACAAATAAGTGATGCCTTGGACAAAAATCTGTGTTCAGCGGCCATTCCTTGTTCCAGAATGACATGTAAATGGCTGGTAAATAAGACGAATTTTATGAACGTAATGGCATCGTCCTTGCTAGTCTCTTATGTGATGAACTAGGAACCGACTGCCCCGCTACGTAAACTGTTATGCGTATACTGCGTAGAAAGAAGAAGCCGGCCGCCAGCCCAGCGCGGGACAAGCATCTCCACGTAGTAGGTAAGGGGTCTGTTACCACATCCGACTCGAGCGTTGTCGGTACCTTGCTGTCGCTCGAATCTCGCCTCATGTTCGATGGCGCTGCAGTGACCACGGCCGGGGCCGTGACGGCTGAGCAGTCTGCGCAAATCCAGGCCGAGGCATCGTCGTCTGACGGCTCAACGGCGGCCGATATCATTCCTGCAGCGCCGACAGGCGAACCGCAATTCACCACAGACGAGCAAGCGCTGTTTGACGCGCTGGCGGCCTATGATACGTCGGCGGCCCGTCAGGAAATCGTTTTTGTGTCTTCCAGCGTTCTCGAATATCAAAAACTCCTCGACGGCATCAGCCCCAATGTCGAAGTTATCATCCTCGACCCTGCCCGTGATGGCATCGAGCAGATGGCGGAGGCGCTGGCCGGTCGTACAGGGATCGATGCGATCCACTTAATTGGTCATGGGACAGAAGCAGAGATCGAGCTCGGGTCGAGTTCGCTGACACAAACTTCGATCGGCACGCAATATGCCGAACAGCTGCAACGGATTGGCGGGAGTCTCTCGGCGGAAGCCGACATTCTGATCTATGGCTGCAACTTCGGTCGTGGCGAGGCTGGACAGGCAGCCATCCAAACCTTGGCAACTCTGACGGGAGCCGATGTCGCGGCCAGTACCGATGCCACGGGGCATGTCGAACTTGGCGGCGATTGGAATTTGGAAGTGCAAACCGGTTCGATAGAAACCGAGATTGCCATCGATCAGGCCGCGCAAGACAACTGGAGTGATCTCCTGGGGGTGGTGGATTGGGATTCGCAGACCTGGACGGCAGGCTCTACCCCACCGGTCAGTCAGGTACTGACGCTCAGCGATGGCAGTACCGCCACTGTGTCCATTACGCAGAACGGCACTGGGGTGTTGACCAGTGCTGCTACCAGCAACACTTATACCGGTGGACTTATTCCGGCGCAAAATGCCTTGCAGTTGGGTATGAACATCAATCCTACAACCGAGACTATCACGGTTAGGATCGATTTCAGCAGTCAACCGGGAGGGAGTGTCAACAACGTCAGTCTCAGCCTATTCGATGTGGATAACGACGAGTTTGCAGTTTTTAACAGCAATGTCGGGAATCCTACATCGGCGACAACTAGTACGACCAATACCTTCAATGGCACCAACACGGTGTCAGGGAATGGCACAGGCGCAAATGCAAACTCAGGCGCAGGGAATACGACGATTACGTTCGGAAAATCAGGCATTACCTGGGTGGAATTCACGTACGGCAGTACCACTACCGCCACTCCAATCGTGATATTGCACGACATTCTCTTTAACGGCACGGTGGCCGGCGGGCCGACCCTGGACCTGAACGACAACGATGCGAGTCAGAGCGCGAGCGACAACTTGGACGATACGGCGCCTTTCACCGCTGCATATAACAACGCCTCCGGCGGTTCTGTTCCTTGGGCCACGAACTGGATAGAGGTTGATGGTGTCGGCGCGGTCCAAAGCGCGACAGCGGGCGAAGTGCGGATTGTCGATGTGGATGCTACTGCGGGAGTTGATGGAGAAATACGCATTGGCCGTGATACCGGTGCGGCGTCCAGTATCCAGCGTGCCGTGGATCTGACCAGCTATATCAACCCCACGCTATCGTTTGATTACCGCACCAGCAACACGTTGGAAAATGCCGATACATTAGTCGTCGAGGTGTCCAACGATGCCGGTGTCACCTTCACGACGTTGCAGACTTTTACAAACGATAGTACCGGCACGGCGAGCCTGAGCTTGGCCGGATATGAATCCGCCAATACGATAATCCGCTTTCGCGTAACCGGCGGCTATACCGCTGCGGACGAGTTTTTCTTTATCGATAATGTCACGATCTCCGCGGAGCCGACCGGCCACACGACTGCTTATACCGAGGGCGGTAGTGCCGTGGGCATCAGCGACACCGATGTGGTAATTACCGACGCATCCAGCGCAAACATGAGCGGTGCCACGGTCGCCATCGCCGGGAATTTCACCGCAGGCGACACCCTGTCATTCACCAACATAGGGAACATCACCGGCAGCTATAACGCGCTGACCGGCGTACTCACGATTACCGGCGTGGACACCAGAGCCAATTACCAGACCTTTATTTCCTCCATCCAGTACAGCAGCACCAGCGATGATCCCACGGCGGGTGGAACCCGCACAACCCGCATGATTTCGACAGTGGTGCAAGATCAGACCACACAGCTTCCCAGCAATACGGCGCTGACCACTGTCACCATCACTGCGATAAATGATGCGCCCGATATCGTTGATGCAACAGTGAATATCAATGAAAACAGCGCCAACGGCACCGCTGTATACGATGTGAATGATTTCTTCACAGGGACGGACTTGGATCGCGAAGGGACAGCGATCAGCTACAGCATTACGGCGGGAAACACCGGAGGCGCATTTGCCATCAACCCGGCCACCGGCCAAATCACGGTGAACAGCAGTGCTGTGCTGAATCGCGAGAGCATTTCGAGTTTCACACTGACGGTGCAGGCAAGCGATGGAACATTGACGGATACCGCTACTATCACCATCGATCTGAACGACGTGGACGAATTTGACGTCGGTCCGATTACCGATACCAATGGTACGGGAAATTCGGTGGATGAGAATGCGGCTACAGGTACGCTGGTGGGCATCACTGCCTCCGCCAGCGACGCGGACGCGACCAACAACACCATCACGTACAGCCTGACGAACAATGCCGGCGGGCGGTTCCAGATCGACAGCGCAACCGGTGTGGTAACAGTGCTGAACGGGGCGTTACTCGACTATGAGAGCGCGTCGTCCCACAGCATTACGGTTCGGGCCGATAGTGCGGATGGTTCCTTCTCGACGCAGATCTATACGGTCAACGTCAACAACGTCAACGACGCGCCGGCGAACGTGGTGCCGGGCCCGCAGACGGTGGCGGAGGACACGGCGCTGGCGATTGCGGGGGTGAGCGTCACCGATGTGGACGGCAATCTGGCGACGACGCAGCTGACGGTGGGCAACGGGACGGTGACGGTGAGCCTGGCGGGCGGGGCGACGATCAGTGCGGGGGCGAACGGGACGGGGACCCTGACCTTGGCCGGGACGCAGGCGCAGATCAACGCGGCGTTGGCGACGATCAGCTACCAGGGCAATCTGAACTTTACCGGGGCGGACACGCTGACGGTGACGAGCACCGACAGTAACGCGGTGGCGGACACGGACGTGGTGGCGCTCACGGTGACGAGCGTCAACGACGCGCCGGCGAACGTGGTGCCGGGCCCGCAGACGGTGGCGGAGGACACGGCGCTGGCGATTGCGGGGGTGAGCGTCACCGATGTGGACGGCAATCTGGCGACGACGCAGCTGACGGTG
>Ga0315912_10001575_pt1 | contig 27248 bp, 33 predicted proteins | sample VfabasoilMG_FD_204469 | JGI IMG/M metagenome (GOLD analysis project Ga0315912, IMG submission 204469) | Garden soil microbial communities collected in Santa Monica, California, United States - V. faba soil | ecosystem: Environmental > Terrestrial > Soil > Garden | place: USA: California... | reverse complement strand
GAGTCGTATCGGGAATACGGTGAGCGTCGAGCAACGCAGCCATCGTGGCGTAGTGCCGTGCATAACCGGCTACGAACTTCCGGCACCGAGTACTAGACCAGCTCCCGCGGGCCTGCATTCAACGTGACCCAAGTCGTCAAGACGGACGGTCGTCGTGGGAGCAAACTCGGTGAGTGTCGTTCCGGGTCCGTCGGCATCGGTACTCGCAAGGAGCGGTTGCGCGGTCCCAACCCCTCCTCACTCACGATGGATCGCACTTGGGTGCTCGGGGTCCGTCCAGCTCGGTCGTATCCCGCAGCTGGACGGAACGGGTCAGTTGCGGTCGTCGACCTTGTCTTCGAACTTGTCGGCGGCCTTATCGACCTTACCTCCGACTTTGTCTGCGGCGTCTTCGATCTTTTCGGCCGCTTTCTCGGATTTGTTTTTGTGCTCCGGGCATCCGGCCAACACGAACAGGGCACCAAACGGGATGAGCTGAATCGTCAATCGTCGCAATTGCTTGCTCCTTTGACTCTCCCACTGCAGACGGTGTGCCGCGGCGAAAGTCGAGCGGCGGAGGGTGATGGTCGGATGTTGGTTGTGCGTCTACGCGACACCGTGTCGGGTCCGCACATCCCAGCTGGCGCCAACCGCACATCGCCGCCACTCGATCGAAAAAATCATTTTGGGTCCGGGAAAACCGCGAGGGCGTGACCTCTCTCCTCATGATGATGCGATCGACTGAACCACCCGCCGCGTCCACAGCGGGGAGTTTTCGGGCTCAAGTGAGCAAGGTTTCCAGCCAGGTGCGGTTGGGGGACCCGCGACCGCGTGCGGCGACCCGCACTTCGGGTGAAGCACGTCTCGAACGAGCTCCAACCACGATCTTTTCGCCGGGGCAGGCACGGATGACGGACCGAGCGCTGCCGCGCATCGACGTTGCGGCGGACGTGCTCGTTTGCGATGGCCAAACCGCGGCACGTCCTCCGCAAGGTGCCCGCGTGACAGTGCTGGGTCGTTATCTCGTCGATCCGGCGAAGACGATCTCCGACCTCCAGGAACCGTTCACCTTTCATATCGGATTGCGTGAGCATTTCGAATGCGGTCGCCAACGCGAGGGCATGCGCGGGGACACCCATCTCGACTCCTCGCACGCGGTGATCGTTCCCGAATCCGATGGCGTGCTCGTCGAAGATCTCGGCACGATGAATGGCGTCTATCTGCGGATCACCAAGCCCGTTGCGCTCGAGGATGGTGCTCGTCTGCGCCTCGGTCGACAGGTCCTCGTCTTTCGCGAACTTCAGGCCGCTCTGGCGAGCCAACCTTTGGCGCGGGACTTGAGCTCGCCCAATCCTGGAGTTTGGGGACGCATCGACGTCATGTTGGGACCCGGTATCGCCGGTTGGGCACAAGCCCTCACGACGTCGATCGTCGGGCTTGGCCGTGATGGGGTCGAAATCCCGTTTGCCGACGACCCGTTCGTCTCACGGCACCATTGCAGCATCCGCCGAAGCCCAGGTGGACCGATGATCGAGGATCTCGGCAGCACGAATGGAACGTTCAAGCGGTTGCCACTCATCGATCGTGTGCCATACGGGAGCCTGCTCCTGCTTGGTCGCACCTTGCTGCGAGTCGACGCCGTATGAGCCGTCGGATCCATGGTTTGCGCAAGCGAGGACCGCGGTGGTTCTCCTTGCGACCGAAATGCCGTACTCTCGTGGTGGGGAACCGTGCTCGACGGCCGCGCCACCGAGTTTCTTGCCACCATCGATTGGGGCGCCGTGGGCAAGCGCCTCATTGCATACACCCTCCGTCGCCTTGCTCGATTCTCGCAGGGCTCCGCGACCGAGGAACACGCCATGGATATCGTACACGACGCGATCGTCCATCTGCTCGACGACGAACATCGCAATTGGTGCCCCAACGGGGAACCCACAGAGGAAGCACTGATGTTGCATCTCGGCAGTGAGATCAATGGAATCGTGATCAATCGTCAGCGTAAGGTGATCCGTGGACCGGTCCATCGCGCGTTCGACGAAAACGGCGAATCGTCCGATCACGATCCACCGGGAAGCACGCTCGAGGTTGCGACGTTCTTGCAGCGAGCCCAAGCCTTGCTTGCGTCGAACCCCGACGCTCGTTCCGTGCTCAGCCTGTTTGCCGAGGGGTGCATCAAGGCGTCGGAACAGGCCCAGGAACTCGGGTGGCCGATCCGCCGGGTCTACAAGGCTCGAGAACACGTGCGTGCGAAATTGCAGGAGATGCAAACATGACTCGCAAGCCAAGCACCCGAGAGCCCATCGACGACGCACTCGATCTCGACGTCCTCACTCAACCCATGGACGATGTCGAAGCGGAGTTGGAGGCTCGGGGGATCGATCCTCAACGGCTCGCCGCCTGGGCGGGAGCGGTCGCGCGTCAACGGCTCGCGGAAAAACGTCTAGCTTGGCAATCTCGCGCCCACGCGCGCTGGCAACGAGCCCTCGACCTCCAACCGAGCGTCGACCGAACGAGTTTGCCCAACGATCGCGACGCGCTCATGGCGATCGTCCAGCGCATGCGCAGTTCGATCGGTGCGCCCGCAGAACTCGCATTTCGCAAGCGCGCGCCCGAGACGGCCGACATCGAAGAGCTCAAACAACTCATTGAAGAGTTGGCATTGCTCGAAGCCTTGCCCGACGACGATGCGTGATCCGAACAAACGACGGATCGCGAGTGTCCGTGCGGTGGCCGGCGCTCGCGACTTGATTCGAACGTTGGCGATCCTCGATCCGTCGGAGTTGGACATCGAGCTCATCGCCGCTCACTTTGGTGCGTACACCTTCTATCGTCCGTTGCGCAATGAGGAGGGGCATCTCTTGCGACGTGATCAGAAGGCTCTCATCGTGGTGGACGAGCGCCTGCGAGGGACGCCTCGCGCACGATTCGTCGTGGCCCACGAGCTCGGACATTTCCTGCTCCATGCCGGAACCGACCAGTTCTCGATCTGCAGTTCTGCCGATCTGGCGGAGTATCGCTCGAATGGGGTCGAATCGGAGGCCAATCAATTTGCCGCCGAGCTGCTCATGCCCCAACCGCTGTTTGCCCCGTTGTGCGAACGCAGCCGCCCTGGTTTGGACGATCTTCGTTTACTCGCGGATGCATTCCGTACATCGCTCACGGCGACGGCCATCCAATTTGCCATTCTCACGCCTGCAGCCTTCGCGGTCGCCGTATCGCGGGGAGGACGAGTCGAATACTGTGTTCGCTCGCAATCGTTCCCGTGGGCCATCGAGGAGGGTCATCCACTCGGCATGGACACCCTCGCCGGACGCCTCTATCTCGGGCACGACGACCCCGAAGCGCAGGGCAGGGTGGACGCGGCCGCGTGGACGGGCGAACAGGCCACGTCGTCGTGTGCGCTCTACGAGCATTCATTGCGGCTCGGCGAAACCGGGTTGGTGCTGAGCGCTCTCGTGGCGGCGAACTGACGGACAAACGGGGGCTCGCCACCCTCAGAATGAACACCCTGGGTTGGCGAGCAATGCCTCGATGCGATCGTCGACGGCAGCGAGGTATTCGGCTTGAGATTGCCAATCATCGCGTTCGACGATCGCGACGAGGTTACGACCGCTGAAGAATAGGTGATACTTGGCCTGGCATTCGCCATGGGGCATGACGATGCATTCGGTGGCCGACCCCTCGGGTGTGCAAAGGATGCCCGGTTCGTCTCGATAGATGAGGGCGTTGCGGATCTGTTCGGCAAGCCCCTCCAGCAACGGGGAAAGTTCGTCGACGATCGAGGGTCCACAAACACGGCGGAAGGCTCGAAGTTCGTGTTCACGCTCGCAACCCAGGACGCGAGCCACGGCCACGCCATGGGATTCGTCGACCATCGATATCAGGCGCTCGGGCTCGAGTGCGAGTGAGGCAAGGTCGCCGGGTGTGACGGGTGAAGGCTCGCTCTCGTTCGGTGGTCGTGGGCCGGGGCGCGGACAAGCGATCGCAGTGAAACCGAAGACCAGGAGCCATCGCAAAGCCCTGCTTCGGCCGAGACGTTCGGCGCGGAACGACGGCGCCGTCCGGGACGCCCGTATCACCATGCGCAAGCGAGCCGCATGAGCCGATATGCCGATCAGAACGTCGAGGATTCCGTGATCGAAACGAGGTCGATCTGAAGGAACTGTCCGTCGAATGGATCGGGGGAGGGTGGGATGTCGGGGATGACGATGCGCGTCGAGGGGTCTGCGTCGACCTCACCGTTGTCACGGCCACAAACCTCGATGCCTCGATCTCCGGCGAGCTCGAGCTCGGCGTTACCGCGCATGGTCACCGTGCGCTCGTAGTCGATGGCTTCGCTGAAGTTCTGGGGTTGGGACGCACTGTTGAGAAAGATGATCTGCTCGGGATCCGAGATCGAGATCCGATACTCGCTTTCGTTGCTCGGATCCGATTCGCCCTCGGTGTGGAAGAACCCATCCTGGCGGCCGTGCTTGTACGTTTTCGTCTCGATGACGCCGCGGAAGCGCAACTGGACGTCGTAGAGGACGGCAGGATCGCCGACGAGCGTGGTGCTCGCTCCATCCGACGGTGTCAGTGCACAGATGTTGGTGCCCCCGCATTCGGGGACGTCCAGACAAGGTAGCTCGACCCGTGCGGTCTCCAACGTGACCGGGACACACGAGGATCCGGACCGATAGAGGCCAGCCGGGCACGCGCATTGGGAGATGCCATCGATGGTTCGACAGACTTCGTCGGCGGCACACGAACTCGGGTCACACTCGGGCACGACGAGACCGGTGCTCGTGCTCCCCTCGGAGTCCAAGGGCAGGGAGCCCGCTTCGATGGGGGGCAGATCGGTGGTCGAGGTCGATTCGGGATCCACGGCATCGGTCGTCGAGCTTTCGGCGGTTTCGAACCCAATGCTCGTGGCCTCCAGCCCCAATCCGGCGCTGTTGAAGGTGCAGCTGGCCATCGCCAGGATCCCTGAAACCAGGATCGAACGGGACGCGCCATGAAGCGTCCGAGGCACTCGACTGTGCGTGTAAAACATACCGATACGGTCGCTGTTAGCCGGCGATTGTGCCACGTCGCTCGCCGCAGTGAAGGTGGGGATTCACGAACGTCGTCCCATTTTGCAACTGCGCTGCGTTCACACCTTCGGAGCCCGAGCCGCCGTGGTTCGGTCGCGTGAGGTTGGAGGTTCAAGCGCGTTTCCGGAACGGTGCGATCGCCTTGTTGGCGACGGTGACGACCGCCAACACCACTGCGCCAAAGAGGATCCCCAAGACCCCGTTGAACACGATCTCGAACAGGCCACCCACGATCGGCCCAGCGTGCAAGTGCTCCAAGACCTCCTCGAAGAGGTGATGGATGGCTGGAACGCCATGCGTGAGAATCCCTCCGCCGACGAGGAACATGGCGGCCGTACCCGCGACGGACAAGGTAGTCATGAGGCGCGGCGCGAGTCCGAGCAATGCCCGTCCAAGTAAATGCGCCGCGCGTCCGCGAGCATGAGATCCAGTTCTTTGGGTGAGGTAGAGCCCGGCATCGTCGAGCTTGACGATGCCGGCCACCAGTCCGTAGACACCTACGGTCATGATCAGTGCGACGAACGTGAGGACTCCGAGCCGAGTCACGAACGTTGCGGTGGCCACGGTTCCGAGCGCGATGACGATGATCTCGGCCGAAAGGACAAAATCTGTGCGGATCGCGCCCGCAATCTTGTCCTTCTCGAAGGCCACCATGTCGACGGACGGATCCGTGAGCGCTTCGGTGAGTTCGGCTTCGTGTCGTTCGTCTTCCGAGTGGCTGTGCGTCCAACGGTGGAGGAGCTTTTCGACGCCTTCGTAACAGAGGTACGCACCCCCCAAGATCAACGCAGGTAAGACCGTCCAGGGCGCTATCGCGCTCAAGGCCAACGCCGTGGGCACGAGGATGACCTTGTTCTTGAGCGAGCCACGGGCGACCGCCCATACGACGGGGAGTTCGCGTTCCGCAGCGATGCCTGCCACCTGTTGTGCGTTGAGGGCGAGGTCGTCCCCGAGCACTCCCGCGGTCTGCTTCGCCGCGGCCTTGGTCATCATGGTGACGTCGCGGAGGATCTTGGCGATATCGTCGAGAAGGGTGAGCAGACTGGTTCCGGCCACGACGACGGTCCTATGGTGTCGGTCGGGGGTCGGTCAAGGCCTCACGCCCTGCTCCGTCACCGAGGTCCGCGAACAACTCGTCCTCCACCCACTGTTCGAGCCATCGGGCAACCTGCGCGGACAGGGCTGGGTCTTCGGTTTCCTGCGCGGCGGCCTCACAGATCTCGGCCAACGAGCCGCCGACGAAAGCCACCCGTAGGGGCCTCGCCTCGAGGGCGGACAGCGACCGGTGACGGACGTCGAGCCCCTTGCGGAACACGAGGACGTATTCGGGCTCAGCCAAGCGAGGGATCGGAGCGGCCGGGCTCGTGACGTTCGTTCGTTGCCCGCGCGCGAGCTCGGCAAACGGCAGCACCGATTCGCCCAACCACGTCGCCTCGGCCGGGGTGAATCGCAGGGCCGGCCAGTCCACGATCGGGGTCTCGGCCAACGCTCGCGGACGGAGGATGGGTTGGTTGCGGGCGTCGAGACACGCGACGATCGCCCACTCGATGGCGGCGACCTGGTCGATCCCGGGCTGATGCTCGGCGATGGTATGGTGAGCGAGATAGCTGACGAACCGCGAGCCGTAGCGCCGAATGTCGGGCGCGAGCGATGGGCAAGACAGCACGTAGTCGGTCAGGACGTTGTGAAACCGTGGCTCGCCGGCGATCCATGCCGTGACGGGGAACTGCGAGCGGAGCACTTCGGCCAGGTGATAGAAGTACGCTTCGGCGTAGACTTGCAAGCGTGCCCGTGCTCCATGCTCTGGACTGCCGGCAAACGTTTGCTCGAACGCGAGACGGGTCGCCTCGGTCGCTTGGAGCCAGAAATCTTCGATTCCGGTCGGCCAGGTGATCGCCTGCCAAAACAAGGCCTGGGCCTCGTCGAGGGTCATCCGCCAACCGTTCGGGCCAACGCTGCAGCGCGGTCTCGCTCCGCCTTGAGGATCGACCATTCCGGCACGTCTTCATCCCACTCGATGAGTGACGACACCGCACCGAATCGCTCGAGCGCGACTTGGTAGAGCTGCCACACCGAGGGCGGGACCGGTCCGCGATGGGAATCGAGCTTGTAGTGCTCGCGATCGGTGTGGTTGGCCAAATGGAACTGCCACACGCGGTCGGCGGGCAAATTGTCCAAATAGACGATGGGATCGAAACCGAAGTTTCGCGCGGCCACCACGATGTTGTTCAAGTCGACGAGCAACAAACAATCGGCCCGCCGTGCAACTTCCGATACGAACGTCCATTCGGGCATCTCGCTCGCGCGATACGTCACGTAGCTCGACACGTTTTCGAGCAAGATCCGGCGACCGAGCGCTTCTTGGACGATCGCCAGGTGTCGGGTCACGAGGGCGATCGCCTCCTCGGTGTAGGGGAGGGGTAACAGGTCGTGGGCGTGATGCTGGCCGTTCCGGCTCCAACACAGGTGATCGGAAACCCAGGCCGGCTCGATACGATCGCAGAGGTTACGTAAGCGTCCCAAGTACGTTTCGTCGGGCTTCACAGTCGAGCCGATCCCGAGCGAGACGCCATGCAAAACGACCGGGACATCGCGGCGCACGGCTTCGAGCACGGCGAGAGGCCGACCGCCCTCCCCGAAGAAGTTTTCGCTCACGGCCTCGACCCAATCGACGTCGAGCTGCCCTCGCAGGGCGAGATCGTAATGAGGGAGCCTCAGGCCGACGCCATGCCCTAGATAGGGGCGAGCAGGAGTTTCGCCCGGCACGAGATCCGTTTACACCGTTTTGTCGGTTGCGGCGAGGCGCCGCTCTGCCGTAACAACGCGCCCGGACCCTCACTGCGTGATGCGGGTCCGGAACGAGGAGAGCGACGTGACGAGATTCGATCGACGATTGGTTTTGATCCTGCTTGCGGGGACGATGTCGTGCGACAAGGGATCGACGGCAGGATCTGCGGCTCCGAGTGATGCTGCCCCCGCGTCCGAAGCCGACCCAGCATCCGAGCCCGCCACCGCCGAAGCAGCCGCTCCGGCCGAGGAGACGGCCGACAAGGTCGAACCAGGTGCGCCCGGCGTGCCGTGGGCCGAGAAGACGTTCAAGCAGCGTCAGGAGTACATGGGGATCACGTTCTTCCCCGCCGCGAAGAAGTCGTTCAAAGCCTATGACGAGGCCGCGTTTGCCCAGTTCAAGTGCCAGACGTGCCACGGCGACGACATGAAAGAGCGCAACTACAAGATGCCGTCCGATGCGATCTACGCACTCAATCCCGAAAACCCCGTGCAAGACGGCATGGATTTCGACGCGAAGGTCACTCAGTTCATGATCGACATCGTGGTGCCCGAGTCCGCGAAGCTCTTGGACATGGAGCCTTTCAACCCCGAAACCGGCCAAGGGTTTGGCTGCTTCGGCTGCCATCCCAAGAGCAGCTGAGCTCAGTCCATCGGGGGCCTTTCGCCAAGAGGCCCCTCGCGTCGCCTACCCGGATCGTTGGCGAGCTTCGTGCGGATGGAAGAAAAGTTTGTGGGGTCCCTCGCGGCGGCCAAGTTCATTCCCTGCCGGGCGGTTGCCCCGAGTGGGGGTCCGTTGGGACCTGGCCGGAGGTCCGGTCGCGGGAACCGGGCTTCAGCCCTTGCCGTACTTAACCGTGCAGCCGTAGGCCCGGGTTTCAGTGGTGCTCACGGGTTTGTTTCCGCGCAGGTCGGCAAGCGCTTGGGCCAGGTAGTTGATCTTCGTGCCACCACCGTCCACCTCACCGAAAGGTGCATTGTCGATCGCACCGCGATACCGAAGGATGCCTTCGGCATCGATGAGCATCATGTGTGGGGTCTTCTCGGCGCCGTAGAGATGACCGACTTGCCCCGACTCGTCGATGAGGATCGGGTGCGGCATACCGAATTTTTCGGCGCCGGTTCGATTTGCATCCGCGCCGTGTCCTTGCTTGCCGGCGGCTCCGGAGTTGATGGCCAACCAGACGACACCTTTGGCGATCTCTTCTTTCGCCATCGCCTTGAGCGAGCCTTCCGTATGGGCGTGATTGACGAATGGACAGCCTGGGTTGAACCACTCGAGCACCACGACTTTGCCTCGCAGCGCCGACAGGGAGTGCTCCTTCCCGTCGATGTCCTTGAGCGAGAATTCCGGCGCTGGAGCGCCCACCTTGGCGGTTTTTCCGGCCGTTGCGACCACGTATGGGTACGCATCGGACACGGCGGGCTTGGGCTCGTGCTCGCCTTCATCGCGGGTCGGAGCATTCGAACAAGCCAGGAGCCAAGCTGCAGGCCCAACGACGGGCCCAACGACAAGCCCGATGACAAGACGGTTCGGAGCGAGCCTCATTCGACGCGACATGGCGCCAGTCTATCAGGACGAAACGCTGTCGCGATCCGTCGCGAACTCGGCCGCAGTTTTTTCGCGCTCCGAGGGGCTCGCGGATCGCCTGCGGCGGGATCCCCGGAACCCGATGCCGACGACCCCGAGGATGCATAGGACGTTGAACGTTTCTCCCGTCCGGCCATACAGCGTTCGGTGCTCGGGATCCATCATGGGAACATTGACCACGAACCCCTCGGCTGGTTGAGGGCCTTCGTTGTCGGGGTCGGAGACGCGAGTCTGCACGGCGGTGAACCCTGTGGGATCGACGTAGGCACTCACGCCGGTGTTGACCGCTCGGACCATCGCCTTGCGGTGTTCGACGGCACGAAAGACGGCGAGGCCGAGGTGCTGGGCAGGTTCGGCCGTCTTTCCGAACCACGCGTCGTTCGTCAGATTGACGAACACGTGCACGTTTTGCATCGCCGTCTGCCGGACGTAGCGAGCGAGGATGTCCTCGTAGCAAATGAACGGCCCCAGCCGATATTGGCCGAAGGGGAGGGCCTGCGGTCCAGGACCGGGATCGAGGTGGGAGGCACTCGGCACCATCTCGAGATACCAATCGGGATCGATGACCGGAATGTATTCGCCAAAGATCAGGCGATAGACCTTGTCGTAGCTGCCGATGATCTTGCCATCGCCGTCGAACAGCATGGCGGTGTTGAACGGATACTTCTTGGTGCCGGTCGCATCGCGGGTGACGACACCCACGAGCGCAGGAGCACGAAACCCTCGATGGATCCGCCACGAGCTCTTCCTCGAGGGTTCCTCGGTGTCCTGTTTGCTGAACATCCGCCCGTGGGGATACGAGGTTTCCCCCCAGATGAGCAGTTCGGCACCGTCCGCCTCGAGCTCTGCGCTCACGCGTTGTTGCTCCGCGAGGATGCGCGCGCGATGGGCATTCACTCCCATCTCCTTGATGCTCATGTTGCCCTGCACGACCCCGATCTTGAGGTGTGGGGCCTCGGTCATCGATTGTTTCACTCGAGCGATCCGTATCGCTCCGTAACCGGGCACGCCGAGCAAGAGGAGTCCTACGGCGATCGCCGCGGGGCGATCGATTTGCCTCCGCTGCGCGTACGACTTGAGCATGGTGTAAAGCCCCGCATTGAGGGCGACCATGATCCCCGCCACCATCGTGACCGATCCGAGCTCGGCGGTCTGGATCCACAGCGGCTGCCAAGACCAGGCCAACGCCATGTGGATAGGGAAGATGTTCGGGAGCGTCCCCTCGATCGCGACCCAAGCGAGCGGGGCGGTGACCCAAAGCGGGCATTCGGGGGTGAGCTTGGCGAGCCGTGTCGTGATCCAGGCGGCCAAGCCCCAGAGCAGTCCGTGATAGGACGCGAACAGGAACGCGACGACGGCTGCGACGCTCATCGGGAACTCAGCGAAGCGGGTGAGGAGCTCGGTCAGCCAAAAGAAACCCCAGAAGACCGTGATGCAGCCGGTCACCCAGCCATAGAACAAGCTCGCACGCGGCGAGGTCCCGTCGATCGCTGCGAACATGGGGATCCAGGCGAAAAACCCGAGCCACCAAATCGACACGGTGGGACAAGCCAGCACCATGCCGACCGCTGCGAGGCCAGCGAGGCCAAGGCGAGTCCATCGCGAAGGGGAACGCGGGGGGGTGGGGACTGAAGCGGTGGGACCGTCGAGCATGGGCGGCGGGTATCGCCAGGGCGGCCGAGCTTAGCCTCTCGCCACGGCCCGAGCGAGGTGCGCTCTTTGCGAGATGCCCTCGATGGCGAGCCCTGATACAACTTTCTCGCCGCATCGGCACTCTGTTCGAGCTTCATGAGGTTCCTTCACGTTTCCGACATCCACTTGCTCGATCTGCGAGGCGTTCGGCTCTGGCGATACGCGAACAAACGGATCACCGGGCGTCTCAACTTGGTCCTGCATCGGGGTCGCCGACACGACGAGTCGATCTTCGACCGCATCGTCGAACGAGGCCAATCCCTCGGGGTGGATCGGGTCGTCGTGACGGGCGACCTCACCAACCTCTCGCTCGAGAGCGAGTTCGAGTATTGCCGGAGCCGTTTGGCAGCCTTGCGGGTCCCGGTGACCGTGGTGCCCGGCAATCACGACGCGTACACGCGGCGGAGCGCCCGGCTCCAGGTGTTCGAGCGCTACATGGCCGCGTTCATGGACGGCGAGAGGCTCGGGACCGAAGCTTACCCGTTCATAGTTCGAACGGACGGGGTGGCCATGATCGGGGTCTCGACCGCGGTCGCCACCCCGCCATTCGTAGCGACGGGGCGGATCGGCGCGGGTCAGCTCGAACGGTTGGGACGGATGCTCGAACGAGCCGCCGACGAGCAACGGGCTCGTGTGGTGTTGCTCCACCACCCGCCGACCCCCGGTGTGGCGAAGCCACGCCACGATCTCACCGACCTCGAGGGGTTCGGAGCGGTCCTTCGACGCTTTGGCGCGGAGCTCGTCCTGCACGGCCATGAGCATCGCAGTCTCGAGACCGAACTTCGGGGTCCGAACGGACCCATCCCGATCCACGGTATCGCCTCGGGGACCAGCCGATCGACGAAACCGGGGCGGCGGGCAAGTTTCTCCATCTACGACGTGTCACCGCAGAGCGTCACTCGAGTGCGATACGAATGGGACGGCCAGTCCTTCGCCCCAGCCACGTAGGCCTCCACGCGGCCACGGACCCGTGCATTGCGGCGCGGAGAGGCCGTCTCGAACGCAGCGGATACGACCGATCTTCATATCGGAGGCGGCCGGTGGTAGGATGAATGCGGTGGGTCAGGGTGGTCGTGCCACTGGATGGGTTCGCGTGCGGGTTGGCGTCGTCGTCGGTCTGCTTGCGTGGAGCACGATCCTCGGATCTGGTTGCGCGGCCGCGGAGATCTTTCAGTGCTCGTCGGACGGGCAATGCGGCACGTCCGGGGTTTGTGAAGGGATCGGGTACTGCAGCTTTCCGGATCCGTCTTGTGTCCCCTCGCGCCGTCGTTTCGATACGTATGCCGGCGACGGTATGGCCGATGCGTGCGTCGACGTGGCGGACGAAACCAGCAGCGCCGAATCTCCCGAAGGAGCGAGCAACTCCCTCGATCCGACGACCGTCGCCGATTCCGATCCGAGTGCGGACGGCGCGACCCTGGGGGGCGACTGCACCGGTGTGAATGATGCGTCCGAAGGTGAACCGACGACGACGGCCGTCGACTCGGCCACGACGGATGGCCAAGACGGTACGACCGAAGGCGGCACGGGACTCGAAAGCACGGGCACCGGGGCCGAGTCCGAGCCCACCACGACATCGGTTACGGTGGCCGACGATGCCTCGGCCACGGGTCAAGGACCCGACGACCCATGTTTCGAGGATGGCTTCGGCGATGGGACCTTCGATCCTTTCTGGCAAGGCCCCATCGTCAATGGGGTCGCGACGGCGGCGGAAACGGGTGGACAGCTCCGCCTCACCGTTCAGGGCGGCGCTTCGATCACGGTGCAATCGGCCGCGCTCGGCGATCGCAAAAACACCTTGGCGCGATTCGAAGTCGCCCAGATCTCGGGTGCCGCCTCCGAAGTCTTGCTCGGCATCGGGTCCGGTGCGAACCGAGCTGTCTTCGCCGTGAACGGCACCCTCATTGGGGCCCGACTCGACCAAGGAGCGCCCGGCGTCACGCAGGCCATTCGAGCGTTTTCGCAGGACGTACGGTTCGTCCAGATCCGTGAAGAACAAGGCAGCTTGTTTTGGGAAGCGTCTGCCGACGGCGTCACCTTCGGACCGTTCGTGAGTCAACCGACGCCGGACTTCATCGCCGCGGGCACGACGAGAATCCAGATGATCGTCAATGGGGCCGGCGGAGCGGCACAAGATACGGTGGTCGACTCCGTCGTCGACTGCGTCATCGAGTAACGCGCGTCGTTCGACGCGAGGTTTGAGCGTTCATGCGCCTTGCAGATGGGGCGCCTGAACGATGGACGCATCCAAGGTGACGATGCGCGGCGGAGTGTCGAGCAGCCGAACCGGACCGAGTAGCAGGGTTTGAATCCGATCACCGGTCCGCTCGAGGATCTCGTCGACCCGGAGAAAGAGGGCCGCCAAACCGGAAAGGTGGTCCGCTCGTGAGGGACCAGCCTCGTCGAGCCCGGGGATCTGGGCGAGCACGGCCAACGACAGATCCATGGCGTCGGCGGTCCGGAGCGGCGCGAGGGTGAGCACAGTCTCGAAGCTCGGATGAGCACCTTCGGCACGGGCGTGCACGAGGATGTGCCCCGACTTGAGTCGCTTCGCACCGATCCGGACGTCGATACCGGGCGGCATCATCTCGGCGACGAGCACACCATCCAAGCGTGCGGCCGGGGCTTGTTGCTCGATCTGATCGATGATCATCGCGTACGCACGCCGAACCGCGGCTGCGGTCGTGAGATCGAGGACCACGCCGCCGACCTCCGTACGTCGGACGAGGTCGGGGCTGAGCGCTTTGAGGACGACCGGATAACCGATCCGATCGGCAAATCCAGCGGCTCCGCTCGCCGAGTTGGCTACGGCCTGACGCGTAATCTGGAGGCCGAATCCACGCAACACGACCTTGCTCTCGTGGTCCGTCAAGCGCTCGCCGGAGTTGCGCAAGACCTCCCGCGCTCGCTCGATCGCCTCGTCGTCGACCGGTGCCATCGCGGCGGAAGTCGACGCTCGAGCGGCCTCCGTCGCGGAAACGCGGAGGAGCGCTCGCTGGGCCAGGAACGCGGCCGTCGGGGCCTCGAGGGAAAGTCCGGGGAGTGGAGTTTCCATCCCTGCTGTCGCGCCCAACCAGGGCAGAGCCCTCCGGGCTTGAGTCCAGACACCGAGGTCGACGGTCGATGCCGCGGGTCCGCTCTGCGCCGAGTGGGTTTGACGCTCCCGCGTGGAGGCCACAGGTCGCGAAGATCCGAGCTCCGCGAGCAGGAGCGACACGACGCGCGGTGCAGGAAACACGGGACCGGATTCACGCTCGAGCGCTTGAGCGGCCGCAGCCGCGGCGAGGGCCTCGTCGTCGTCGCGTGCGAGGTTCGGAGGGGAAAGCCCGATGGGGACGACGACGCGGCGTCCTTCACTGCGGGCCCAGGCCACCCAGTTCGGGCCCAAGCTCGATCGCGGCACGAACCCCGCGACTTCGACCGAGTGCAGCCTTGGATGCTCGAGCAGCTGGGGCAGCCACGAGGGTGTTGGGCTCATGGCCAACACGATGCGATCGGGCCCGAGCGCACGGCAGAGGCCCTCGAGCTCATCTCCAGCATGGGCGCAAGCGAGGACGGCCCTCGCGTCGGTGAAGGCTTCGGGTGGGCGTCCGATCTTGACGCGAGCTTCGGGTCCCAGCGACCAAACGTGATCGAGTTCTGCGATCGCGGACTCCGTCGATGGATCGGCGGGTCCCGTCTGCACGAGCACGAGCGGTCGACTTTCTCGCAGTGCGCGTAAAAGGCTGGAGCTCACCCGGTGTACCACCGCGATGCGAACGGGAGCGGTGTCTTGGGCGCGTCGGGGTCGCAGGGCCGCGATGAGATCTTTCTCTTTGAGCGTCAGCGTCGGCCCCTGCCAGGCGTCTGCAGCTTCGGCGAGGCAGATGACCTCGAACGACGGCTTCCCGTCGGGCCACAGCGCCGAAACCATGAGGTCCGAAACCACGAGGTCCGAAACCATGAGGTCCGCGGGATCGCTCGTGCTCACTCTCCTCGTGCTTCTCCGAGCACGCCTTCCAGTCGCGCGAACGCATCGGGCCAGGGACCTCCGAACACCCAGTCGGCCGAGGACCAGGTCGGATCGAGCTCGCTCCGCCGTCCGGGGAACAGGAACAAACGCGATTCGGGCGACCGTTCCACGCAGGCCGCCGGAAGCGTGCTGCTGCGGGCATCGAACCAAAAGAACGTCCCACCGGAGACGTCCGTCACGTCGACGGGCTCCGCAGCGGTCGCTCCCGCGGCGCGGAGTCGTTTGAGCACTTCGACGTCGAGCGGTCCCTCGGCGATGTATCGCCGGGGTCCGGTCTCGGTCGCGCGAAAGGTCGGACCATCCTCGCCTGAGGGCATGAGCCAGGCGGGCAGATCCACCTGTTCGACCGAGTCCTCATACTCGGCATCGAGCTCGGTCGACAGGTTGTGCCACGGGAGCGTGCCCGCGATCACTCCCGTCACGGCGTCCGGTCCACCGAAGGGCGGGTGGGGTCGCTCGATCCACCGCGGAACGGGCTCGTCGTAGGCGAGCCGCTGCGCCATGGCCTGACCTTCCATCGTCCACGGCAGGAGCACGTGGACCGGCAACAGGCGGCCCTGGAGATTGGCCAGAGCCTCTGGACCACCAAATAGGACCGTGTCAGCACCAAAACGTCCCGCAGCTTTCACGAGACCTCGATCGAACGAGCCGGCATCTCCAGCAGCGACCGCCGTGACGGATGCACCTCGTTCGGAGGCGATATCTCGAGCCCAGCAGAGCGCGATCGCGCTTGCCGGATGCAACCCTCGCGGGGTTCGCTGAAGGTACACGACGATATGCGCCATCAGGACAGACCGTGCTTGCGCTTGATGGCTTCGAGCTGGCGCTGGTACTCGACTTCGAAGGTCGACGTTCCCTCTTGCAAGTGTTTGAGGTGTCGCTTCACCTCGCGGTCGAGATCATCGTCGGCTTGCATGTTCCGACGGAGAACATCTTTGATGTTGCGTCGAAGCTTGTTGTCTTCGGCGTAGATCTCTTCGACGAATGCCGAACGCATGAAGAGCTCGAGCAACTGATTGGTGATCCATTGCACCGACTCGTCACCGATCGCGAAGTCTTCGCGCTCGGCGATCGTTCGCTTGGTTCGATAGAGGTCGGAGTAGGGGAGGCCTCGCGCTTCGAGAAAGTCTTTCGCGGCTTCCGTGATCTCGCGGTCCTTGCGCAGATACTCGCGAAGGATCGATTCGATATCCCGCTTGAACTCCTCACGGTCATTGATCTCGAGGTCGCCGGAGTCGACCAGTGCGCGGGTCACGGCCTCAGTGATGTGCGGGATCTTGCTCGCGAACAGACGCATGGGCGATGCCCGCAGAATAGAGGTAAGGGCCGAGCGGGTCCACCCGCCCGCGATCCGTGCCTGGGGCGTCGAAATCGGGACGATGTTGGGTCGGTAAGCAAACCACGTTCACGGCCCGTCGGTTCCGCGTTGGGCGCGGTGCCCCCTTCGCCCTACCATGGACGCGTATGAGCGAACCCCGACTGCTCGTCAGCGGCGCGTTGGTGTGGCTCGATCGGGGGACGGTCCTGTTGCAACGACGATCCCTCGAGGCGCGGCACGGAGCCGGACTGCTCGAACTCCCCGGCGGGAAAGTCGAGCGAGGAGAGCACCCCAGAGCCGCGCTTGCGCGAGAGCTGGTCGAAGAATGGGGCGCTCGAGCGCTCGAGTTCATCCTGGGTCCAGTCGCGGAGATCTTGCATCATGTCTATCCGACGCCCGGGCCCGAGGTCGTGCTCTGCGTTTTCCATGTCGACGGATCGGCATGGCGCGGGGACTTTCGCCAAGCCGCAACTTTGCTCCCGGGGGCCGCGATCGAGGCGTTTTCGCTGGGGGAGATCCCGGTCGCAGCTTGCTTGGCAGCCGATCGCGATTTCATCCAGCGCTTGGCCGACGGACTCGTCGATTGCCCTTTTCCGTGAATCCGGGGCCCACACGTTGAAGGCGCTAGCGCCCCCGCCAGGTACGGCGTGGACCCTCGTCGATGTGGACGAAACCACTCACCGGGTAATAGCCGACACCGCCCGAGTGCTGTTGTCGAAGCCAGCGATAGAGCGACAACGTCCCGACCCCCACGAGCGTGAAGTCCACGGCTTTCCCTTCCATGTGTTGGCTGCGCTCGGCCACTTCGTGGCCTTTCTTGCGCAAGAGTCGATTGTACTTGGGGTCTCGAAACCCACTCACGATGTGGACTTCTTGCGCTTCGAATCGATGGGCCGCCATCACGATCCGAACCGCGAGGCCATCCGCGATCTCCACGTGTTTGCCCGTGAACCAGCAGCGCAAGAACTCGTCGACCGCTTGGGGTCGCACGCTCGGCCCGTCGAGCGCCATGATCTCGTTCGTATGGAGGTTGCGGGCGAAGACGACCTTCTGCGCCGAGGTGGCGACGTGCTCCGGCTTCAGGCTCGGGTGCTCGACCTTGTCCCGGAGATATGCGGACTTCTTCGACTCCAACGGCGCGGGAAGCATCAACACCGCGCTCGCGAGGAGCAGCGGCGCGAGGCTCACAACGGTGCGCCTTCGAAGGCCTCGATCTCGACGAACTCATCCCCCTCGCGTCGAAACAACTTGGCGCACGGGATCGTGTCGTCCTGAACGTCCACGACGATGTAGTCGACGGGGTACCCCGCCGAAATCGCGGCTCGAGTGTCTTCTTGAGAGAAGTACGCACCGACGCGCGGATGCGAGTGGTAGATGATGGTGACGGGCCGATCGGTCCCGAAGCTCCGACTGAGGTTCAGCAGTTCCCGACCACCGATGTTGTAGCCATTCTCCGCGGTACGGGGATGCTGCTCGGGATCGAGCTGATGGAGCTGATCCTGTCGGTTCTTGCAGGGGACGAGCACCGCTCCGGGTCCCGATCCGATGATGTAGCCGCAGCACTCTTTCGGAAACTCGGCACGGGCCTGACGGTAGATCGCGAGCAAGTGCTCGCGTGCAAGCGTAGCCCCCTCGGGGCGTGGAGACGTGTTCGATTCACCAGACATAGTGCTTCTCCCACTTGAGCGGACCGAAGTATCGATCGCCGCGATCACAAAGCACGGTCACGACGACCCCGGACTCACCACGAGCTGCAACTTGCTTGGCGACCCGAAGTGCAGCCGCAACGTTGCCGCCCGAAGAATGGCCGACGAACAACCCCTCGTCCTTGCCGATCCGCTCGGACATATCCCAGCCTTCTTCGGTGGGCATCCAGATCGTCTCGTCGAGCACGCTCTCGTCGTAAATGGGCGGCACGATGCTGCTCGGGATGTGCTTGAGCCCCTCTAAGCCGTGCCACGCGTCCTCGGGTTGCATGGCGATGCAGCGGATCGCGGGATTCAGCTCGTGCAACCGTCGCGAGGTCCCGACCACCGTTCCGCTCGTACCGATGCCGGTCACGAAGTGAGTGATCCGATGCTGCGTTTGCTCCCAGATCTCGACCGCGGTGCCGAGATAATGCGCGCGCCAGTTCGACTCGTTCGCGTACTGATTCGTGTAGTAGTAGCGATCCGGGTGTTCGGTCGCGAGCTTGCGGGCGAGCACGATCGCGCCGTCGCTACCGTCCATGGCATCGGAAAACACGAGTTCGGTGCCGTAGCTTCGTGTCACGTGTTTTCGCGGCAGGCTTGCGTTTTCGGGCATGACGAGGGTGATCGGAATCCCGAGCGCAGCTCCGACCATGGAGTACGCAATGCCCGTGTTGCCGCTCGTACTGTCGAGCAATCGCTTCCCCGATCCGAGGTCGCCGCGCACGAGGGCCTCGCGAATGATGTACGTCGCTGCCCGGTCCTTGACCGAACCGCCCGGGTTGGAGAACTCGGCTTTTGCCCAGAGTTCGACACCAGGACAGAGGCGTTCGATCTGGCCAAGCCGGATGAGCGGCGTCTGGCCGACGAGCTCCAGCACCGACTGCATGGGTTTGCGGAGGCTTCGCTCCGCACGTGCGCGCTCGAGCTGCACCCGTGCCGGGGGCAGCGAGCCAGCATGGCTTGGCAAAGTGGTCATGAACGCGTTAGCCGCCTGCGATTGCGGGCACGATGCTGACCTCGTCGCCGTCGCGGACGGCCGTGTCGAGGTTGTCGAGAAATCGGATGTCCTCGTCGGCGACGAAGACGTTGACGAAGCGGCGGATGGTGCCGGCCTCATCGAGGATGCGTTCACCGATCCCCGGATAGGAGGTATCGAGATTCTTGAGCAGCTCGCGAACGTTGGCACCCGCCACGGAGACTTCTTCTTCGCCTTGGGTGAACTTGCGTAGGGCTGGGGGAATGTTGATCGTGGCCATGACTCGAGGTCCTTCCTGAATCGCGTCGCCCGATCACGACCGCGGTCGTGCGCGCCCACAAGCGGGGCAATCGGGTCGGGCGCGAGGTGCAAGGGTTTGCAAGTGGTTGTTTGATAGGTCTATCGCCAGCAGGCGTCCACCGGTTTCGCCGCCATGAACCAACCCACAGCCGAGGGCGGCCATGAGTGCCCCCGCGAGGCCCACCGCGGAGCCCAGGACACCGGCGCCGTCACAGGTCATGGGCGCGAGCGGCGGAGACTCGTAGAAGCAGCGGTAACACGCTCGACCCGAACGCACGGCCAGGACCTGTGCACGCAACCCGAGCGCGGCTCCGATCACGATGGGGACGCCTCGCTCGAGGCACGCATCGTTGAGTGCGAACTTGAGATGGGGATCATCGCTGCACTCGAGCACGATCGTTTGCTCGGGGAGTCGCCCGATGAACGCGAGGGCAGCGTCGGGATCGATTCGCTCGCGGACTCCGACGAAGTCGAGATCGATGCAACGTTTCCGCAATGCGAATGCCGCCGCGTCGACTTTGGCCATGCCTACGTCGGCCATGGAGTAGAGCACTTGCCGTTGGAGGTTCGACACCTCGACCACATCGGGATCGACGACGATGAAGTGCCGAGCACCGGCGGCGAGCAGCCCGAGCAATGCCGGGCAGCCGAGTCCACCGGCCCCGACCACCGCAAAGGGGACGGACGCGACATCACCTCGCGAGCGAACGTGAGTTGGCTCGGAGGTGATTCGATCACCGGCGATCGCCGTCGTCGGTGAAGTATTCATCGAGGCTGAAGTAGCGTTCACCGGTGTCACACAGGACGGTGATGACGGTTTTCCCGGGGCCGAGCCTCCGGGCCACGGCCTCCGCCACGAAGGCGGCCGCTCCTGCCGAAATGCCCACGAGCAGGCCTTCTTCCTGGGCAAGGCGTTTTTTGGTGCGGTAAGCATCTTCGTCCGCAACCGGTGCGATCTCGTCGATCACCGCCCGGTTGAGAACCTTCGGCACGAACCCCGCACCGATGCCCTGAATCTTGTGCGGTCCGGGTGGACCGCCCGAGAGAACAGGGCTGCGGGCGGGTTCGACCCCGACGATGAGAACGCGCGGGAAGACCTGTTTGAGGACCTCCCCCACGCCTGTAATCGTTCCGCCGGTTCCAACCGCTGAGACGAACGCATCGATCCCGCTCCCTTCGAACTGGCGAAGCAGCTCTCGCGCGGTCGTCTCACGATGCATCTCGGGATTCGCGGGGTTTTCGAACTGATGCAGCATCACGTGATTGTGAGTGCGGCAGAGTTCTTGAGCAGCTGCGACCGCACCTTCCATGGTGCGGTCGTCCGGGGTGAGCACGATCTCTGCACCATAGGCCTTGAGCAAGCTTCGGCGTTCGAGACTCATCGACTCCGGCATCGTGAGGACGAGGCGGTACCCCTTGACCGCTGCCACCAACGCGAGGCCGATGCCTGTGTTTCCGCTCGTGGGCTCGACCAGAGTTGTTTCACCCGGTCGGATGAGACCATCGCGTTCGGCGGATTCGATCATTGCCAACGCGACCCGGTCTTTGACCGAGCCGCCTGGGTTCAAGTACTCGCACTTGCCCCACACCATGGCATGGGTGTCCTCCGAACCGCATACGGTTCGGATTTTGACCACGGGCGTGTTGCCAATGAGGTCGAGGATGTTGCCGACACAATCGGCACTCGGTGACGACGCGGTCATCGGTAGGAGGTTAGATCACGTAGTTGGCCGCTGAGCGGCGGTGAGTCTCACGGGCGTCTCCCAAGAGTTGGTCGAGGCTGAGATCTCCGACCGCAGCTTGCAGCTTGTCGTCGACTGATCTCTCGACCAGCATCGTGATCTCGTCCTCGGGTTCACCGGTCGATGCGCCGGGGGTGGTTGTGTTCAGCGCACGTAGAACGTCCGCCACAGCGATTTCCGCTGCTGGTTTGGCGAGTCTGTAACCGCCACGAGGACCTCGCTTTCCGATCACGAGACCGGCTTTTCGGAGTTCTCCGATGATCTCTTCGAGGTAGCGGGAAGGGATCGATTGGCGTTCGGCAATGACTTGGGCCGACGCATAACCACGGTTTGCTACGTGGCAGAGCGCCCGCAGTCCGTAGCGGGCTTTCGTTGTGAGTCGCATTTTCCGGTAAACCTTGCGAAAAACCGGGAAATAACTTGCCACAGGAGCACCTTCGACACCACTGTTTGCGACACTGAACCAAAAAGAGAGCTGCGCGCGCTGCGTGGAGGTGGGAATTCCGCGCGCAGCCTGGTTGACAAGGGGGTCCTCGGGGGCGGACCTTGAGGCACTCGGGGGCAAGCATGCGCAGTTGGCGCAAATTTTCTCGCTCCCGATGTGTTTGGGTGGGCGAGCCGACGAGCTACGCCCTTGTCAGGAGCCAGTTATGGACGTCAGCGAACTCCGGAAGAACGCGAAACTCGAGATCGATGGCCACCCCTTCGTCGTCACGGAGTTTAATTTCGTGAAGCCGGGCAAAGGGCAGGGTCTCTACAAGTGCAGGATCAAGAACATGATCACCGGGGCGGTCATGGAACGCACGTGGCGGTCGGGTGAACGGTTGACGCCCGCCAACGTCGAGTCCAAGAAAATGCAATTCCTCTACGCGACCGGAGATCGCTTCACGTTCATGGACAACCAGTCCTACGAGCAGATCGAGCTCGGTGAAGACGTGGTCGGTGACGATCGCCAGTTCCTGCTCGACAATCTCGAGTGCGAAGTCCTCGTCTACAACGACCGACCGGTCGGCATCAGCCTTCCGAGCCACGTGGTGATGGAGATCATCGCGGCGGAGCCCGGGGTCAAGGGCGACACGGCCACGAACGTGACGAAGAACGCCACGATCCAGACCGGCTACACGATCCAAGTGCCGCTCTTCATCAAGCCCGGCGAGCGCATCAAGATCGACACGCGGACCGGCGAATACATCGAGCGTGTCAACAGCTGAGCTCGAGCGTTCGACCTTCGCGTCGCCACCTTTGCTGGGAGCTCCTTCGTGACCCTCTCGGTGGCCGAACGGGTCATCTTGTTCGACCTCGCGCTCGTCGAGATCCGCGAACACTTTCGCGGAGCTGGACTGCGCGAAGTCATGACGCCCGTGCGGCTCGATGCAGTCGCGCTCGAGCCCTACATCGAACCTGTCCGCGCGGAAGCGGGGTGGTTGCAGACGAGCCCCGAACTCCCGATGAAGCGACTGCTATGCGCCGGCAGTGGAGCCATCTTCCAGATCGCCCCAGTGTTTCGCCGCGCGGAACGAGGCGCATTGCATCGCGAGGAGTTTCGCCTCGTCGAGTGGTATCGCCTGGGTGCCGACTTTGCATCGTTGCGGCGCGATGCCGAAGCCATCGTGGCCCGGGTCCGAGCTGCGCTGGCTCCGATCCGCGGTGAACCGTCCCGGACCCTGCCTTGGCAAACGATCGCGGTGCTCGAGGTCATCGAGAGGACGTGCGGCCTTCGTCTTTCCGGCCAGGAAGACGCCGAGGGGTTGGAACGCGTGGTCTGTTCGCGACGCCCGGATCTTTGGATCGCTCCGCCGAGTGGATCTGGCATGGACGTTCAGGCTCGCGCGCTCTCGGCTTGGACCACCTGGTTCTCGACCTGGTCGGATCGCTGCTTCGATCCTTGGCTCGCGTCGGTGCCGGGCCGCGGCGTTCATCTCGTCGAGTTCCCCGGTTCACTCGCCGCGCTCGCGGAGGTTGGACCTTCGGTCCTGTGCTCGACGGGAGGTCTCGTTGCCCATCGATTCGAGAGCTACGTCGACGGGGTCGAGCTCGTGAATGGTTATCGAGAGCTTCGGGATGCGGACGAACAACGACAGCGATTCCAAGCTGTTGCTCAGCTTCGCGGGACGCTGGGTCTTCCTGAGCTCCCGTTTCCCGAGACGTTTCTCGAGACGCTGGTCGCCTATCCGCTGCCGGCCTGCGTTGGGGCAGCCATGGGTCTCGAGCGCCTCATCATGGTCGCCTGCGGCGAGCGCAACCTCACTGCGGTTCTATCGGAGTGATCTCCCCTAAATCCTGAATTGGGGATTATCTCGCCGCGAGCAGCGCGGTTTCACCCGGAACGAGGCCGCTGGGCGCGGTCGCAGCTTCATTTACTGTAGACTTGCAACTTCATGGGTCGCGGTACGATCGTTTTGGAGGTTTTCGGATGGCTCCAGGTCGGCCTCCTCGCGGGGGTACTCGTCGGCTGCGCAACCCTCGAGGCCCGTGACCTCATCCGCCAAGGAAATACCGCGTACGAAACTGGTCGTTTCGAGGAAGCGATCTCGTTCTACACCCGTTCGTTGGAGCTCGAGCCCGACGGCGTCACCGTGCTTTGGAATCGCGCCTGCGCAGCGGAAGCGGCTGTCTTGCAGGCGAAGGACGCGGGGCAGCCCGAGGCTCGCAAGCGATATACCGACATGGCACTCGAGGACTTTCATCGCTGGTACGAGCGGCTGCTCGAACGGACGGACGAAGACGCCAAGCAAGTCGCGGACCATCGCCTCGTTCTGCTCGAAGCCGACGAGCGGTGTGACGACCTGTTGCAACATTGGCTCGACCAACACCAGCTCGAGCCCAAGTCCGAACGTTGGTACGGATATATCGCCCGGCAGTACGCCGAGTGCGGTCAGCCTGCGAAGACCCGTGAATGGTTCATCAAGCGAACCCAGGATTTTCCGACCAGCGTCGCCGCTTGGCATCAGTTGGCCACGCTCGAGTTCGAGCCGCTGTGGCCCGAGCTCGAGAGCGGACTGCCTTACAATGATGCGATCTCGCCCGCCGATCGCATCCAGGTGGCCAACCGAGTGATCGAGCTGCTCGACCGGGCGAGCGCCATCGATCCGAAGTTTCGCGACGCCTATGCTTGGCGGGCGATCGCCTATACGCAACGGCAACACGCACGCATCGTCGTGACCGAGCCGACCCTCCCCGAGGAGATGCTCGAGGCCATCCGGGCACGCGAAGACGCGATGTTGTCGTGGAAACAGCAAAAGGCGATCTGTGACCTCGACCAACTACCCGAATGTCCATCCGCGAACGATCCACCGCTTGCCCCGGGGCAGTCCTGCTGCGTGCCTCCACCCATGACACCCGAGGAACAGGCCCAAGAGGCGGTGCGAAAGACCGAACTGCTCGCACTCGTCCAGGCGGCTGATGTTGCAGCGCTCGAGGAACCGGCGACCAAGCCGAAGCGATCGGGCAGGTAATCGAAGATGTTCGACCACTACGTTCAGGTTCAAGGCGGAAACCCGCGCAGGCGCCGAGCGATGATCGGTGCGGCGATCGTCTCGGGCACGTGCACTGCCGGTCTCCTCGTCCTCATGTGGGTGATGAACCGGTTGCAGATCCGCCGCGTCGAGCCGCCGCGACACTCGATCGTGCTGGTTCAGCGGATGACCGACGAGGTCATACCTCCTCCTCCTCCCCCGCCCCCACCACCGGCTGGGAGCAACGAGGAATCGCAGGCCGAACTCGATGAGAAGGTCGAGCAAGAACCCGAGGTGCCTGAGGAACCAGTGGAGCTCGAACAGCCCAAAGAAGTACCGAAGTCGCTCGATGAGCCGGAGTCCAAGCCCGTACGAGGCCCGCCATTGCTTGGCGGCCCGACCAAGGGGCTCCCCGGGGATCCGAGGTTCGGGATGCCGGGCGGGACCGGGATTCCAGGGATCCCTGGGCTTCCCGGTGGTTTTGGCAACCCCGCGGTGGCGGTGAAACGTGAGCCACGCAAACAGGAAGAGATCGCGAAGGAACCGATCAAGTCGGTGCGTCGCAACGGCCTCTACACGCCCGACTGCGATGCGAAGAAACTCGAGTCGACGCAGGCTAACTTCGACCGGCGCTCGGGCAGCACACGAATCTCGTTCTGCGTCAACGAAAGTGGCAAAGTCGACGACGTGCGGACGATCAAGAAGTTTCCGAACGACCCCGAGGTCGACCAGATCTGTCGCGACACGGTTGCGAAGTGGCGATTCAAGCCGTTTCAGATCGCTGGACGGCCGGTCAAGACCTGCAGCGAAATCGAGTTCAACATCTTGAACGAATAAGTATCGGAGATCGGACCCATGGACTTCATCACTCTTCTCGTCGCCGAAGGCACCGACTTCTCGCTCGCAGGCATGTGGGAACAGATGGGGGCCGCGGCTCGCGGTGTCCTCGTCATCCTCGTGGCGATGTTCCTTCTGGGATTGACCATCACCATCGAGCGAAGCGTCGCGTTTTTGCGGGCTCGCACCCAATCGACCGCGTGCATCCTGGCGATCAAGACTCAGTTCGAGGAACGCAAGCACGAGGACGCACTCGTGACGGCGAGGCGCTTCCGGGACAGCCCGGTCGCCCGCGTGATCGAGCGAGGCCTCGACGAGTACGTCAAGGGGATCGGGGCGTTGCGCGAGGAAGGGCCGGAGGACTTGGGGGACTTCGACCTCATCGATGCGGTCAATCGGCAAATGGAGCGGGCCAAGGAACGGGCCACTGCGAATCTCAAGCGTGGTCTCACCGTGCTCGCGACCGTCGGATCCACCGCCCCCTTCGTCGGACTACTCGGAACCGTGGTCGGCATCATCAATGCGTTTCAAGGACTCTCCTCGGACGGCGGTGGTGGACTGAGTTCAGTGGCCGGCGGCATTTCCGAAGCGTTGGTCGCGACGGCGGTCGGATTGTTCGTTGCGATCCCAGCGGTCGCGGCCTTCAACCTCTTCAACGGCCTGGTCGAGTCCTTTCAGATCGACATGAACGACATTGCGAGCGAGGTCATCGATCACGCCCTCAAAGAGGGGCGGTACTTGTGAGCGGCCGCCCCCCGGGAGGGACGCGGCGCCGCCGGATCCCCTACCGATCGGCTCGGACGATCGGGCACGAGGCGCCCAACAGCGACATCAACGTGACGCCGCTCGTCGACGTGTGTCTCGTGTTGCTCATCATCTTCATGGTCGTCACGCCGATGCTCGGTCGAGGCCGGGATGTTCGCCTTCCCGTCGTCGTCGATGCGAACGAACATAAAGAAGGCGATCAGGTGTTCGTTTCGGTCGACAATATGGGGGCTTGGATCGAGACCGAAGTCTACGTCGAACGCGACGCGTTCATCCGCGAGCTCACGAGCGCGTTGCGGGTCGCGCGGGGTAAGGCCATCGCGAACCGTTACGAGGGCCCGTTGCTGTTCATCAAGGGCGATCGCGAGACGGACTACGGGATCGTGAAGACGGTTCTGCAATGGATCCACGAGGATCCCGAGACTCAACAACACGATATCGCACTGGTCGTCGACCGGCCGCAGGCGAGCTGAGGGAGGCGCATCACGATGGCGATGTCGGTGGGAGGCCGGGGCGGAGGCACCAAGAGCGAGATCAACGTGACGCCGCTCGTCGACGTGTGCCTCGTGCTGCTCATCATTTTCATGGTTCTGGTGCCGCGCAATGTTCCGGAGATCTCGGTGCGGATCCCTCCGGAGAGCAAGCAACCAGAGCGACAGCAGAAACTGCCAGAAGAGCCCCTGGTCATCGGGATGTCGAAAGAAGGGGGCCTGTCGCTCAACCACAATCCGATCCAGCGCGACCAGTTGCCGGCTCAGTTGACGCGTCAGCTCGAGTTCCGCGGCACCAAAGCGGTCTTCGTCGACTTCGACGCCAAGTCCAAGTATGGCGATGCGGTCGAGATCATCGACTTGGCCAAGCGCTCCGGGGCCGAGATCGTCGCGATCCTCAAGAAAAAGGACGAAGTCATCCCTCGAACCCTGCGCGGGCTCTAGTACTCGGTGCCGGAAGTTCGTAGCCGGTTATGCACGGCACTGCGCCACGATGGCTGCGTTGCTCGACGCTCACCGTATTCCCGATACGACTCGGTC
>Ga0315912_10001574_pt1 | contig 27261 bp, 23 predicted proteins | sample VfabasoilMG_FD_204469 | JGI IMG/M metagenome (GOLD analysis project Ga0315912, IMG submission 204469) | Garden soil microbial communities collected in Santa Monica, California, United States - V. faba soil | ecosystem: Environmental > Terrestrial > Soil > Garden | place: USA: California... | reverse complement strand
GGCGTTGGAGATCGTGGCCGAGAGGCACACGAAGCGGATCGAAGGCGGGGCGAAGATCAGGCTCTCCTCCCAGACCGAGCCGCGCTCGAGGTCGTCCATGTAGTGGACCTCGTCGAAGACGACGTACTCGACGTCCGAGAGCTCGTCGGGGTTCTCGAAGATCGCGTTGCGCAGGATCTCGGTGGTCATGATCCGGACCTGCGCCCCGGGGTGGATCGTCACGTCGCCGGTCATCAGGCCCACGTCGAGGCCGGGAACGTCGCGGAAGTCGCGGTACTTCTGGTTCGAGAGCGCCTTGATGGGGGCGGTGTAGACCACCCGCCGGCCGCGCTCGACCGCATCGTGGATGGCGTACTCCGCGACCAGCGTCTTGCCGGCGCCGGTCGGGGCCGAGACGAGCACGTTGTGGCCGCCGCGGATCGCCGCGACCGCCTCGACCTGGAAGGCGGAGAGCTCGAAACCGCGCCAACGCGTGATCGTTCCGGGCTCGGGCGACGGCGCTGGCTCCCCACGCCGGGGTGCGGGCGGCGTGCGCTCGCGCCGCGGCCGGGCACGCTCGAGTTCTTCCGGTCCGAGCCCCGCGCCGAAGGCACGGGGCTCGTGCGCGTCCCCGGGCTTGGAGGAACGAACGTTCATCGGGCTGCGCGTCGGTCGCGGGACTTGTCGAAGGAAGCTTGGATCGTGGCTTGAGACCGCGCCGGACGATCGGTATCTAAGCAAGCGCTCCTCGTCGAAGGAAGCGCACAACCCACGCCACGCGAGAACCACTCCATGGAAACACAGACCAGCAGCCGTCCGCAGCATCCCGCCATCCGCCAGCTCGCCAGCCTCAAGGTGCTCTCGCGCCTGCTCGGGCACGAATTGCACTCCCAGGCCAGCACCAAGTCGGTCACGCTGTCGCGCGAGGAAGTGATCGAGATCCAGACCACCGTCGACCTCTTCATCGAGGAACTGACGCGGCGCATGTCCACGGCAGCGGTCGGGGCCACGCCCACGGCCGTGAACGCTCCGGAGCTCGGCCCGGTCGGCGTGCGCAACTAGGCTCGCGAGCCAAGGGAGCCCCCGACATGCGCGTCCCGCCGGGTCGCGATTTGCGCAGCGCCCGTCGCAGCGGGCGCGTGCGTTTCTGGGTTCCGTTCTGCCTCGTCGCCGCGGGGTCGATCTGGGCGCTCGAGCGCCTCGCCCAACCCGTGCAGGCGGGGGCCTTCACGGCGATCGACCTGCAGCGCCTGCGCCTGCGGCCGCCGCCGGGCGGATTCTTCGATCCGCGCTGGGAGGCCGAGCTCGCCGCGGCACTGGCGCGCATCCCTCCGCCCGATGCCCGCGATCAGGAGGCGCTCGCGCGCGTGGCGCACGAGATCTCGCGGCTCCCGTTCGTGGCCGAGGCGGGCGTGCCGCGCGTGATCTGGCCCGACGGTCTCGAGGTCCCGGTCCGGCTGCGCGAACCCGTCGCCTGCGTGCGCGTCGACGAGGGGTTCCGGATCGTGGCCGAGGACGCCGTGATCCTGCCGGGGAGCTGGCCCGCCCCGCCGCTCGTCGAGGGTCGGCCGCTTCCGGTGATCGGACCCAACGATGGAGCCTTCGATCGGCGTCCGTCGCTGACGCGCCTCGCGGAGCGGCGGCACCTCGACGCGTTGGCGGTCGCGCTCTCGATGCGCCGCGGACTCCCCGCCGCGGATGCAGAGCTGCTCGGCGCGCCGCTGATCGACGCGACACGCTCGCCTGCGACGAGCGTGGAGGAGCCCGGCACGTTGCTCGAGCTCGAACATCAGCGGCTCGTGATCTTCGGCCGCGCGCCGGGCTCGGGTCAGCCGGGCGAGTTGCCCGACGAGCTCAAGTGGCGCTCGCTCTCGAAGGCCGTCGCGCTCTTGCGCGGCGACGAGCAAACGGGGCCGCAGGACTGGTCGGTCGCGGACCTGCGCTGGGACACACCGGCGATCCGCATGCGCGACGAGCCTGCACCAGAGAAGATCGCGCCCGCTGCGTTCGAGACGCCGGGCGCGGTCAAAAAGACTGCGGCCACGCCGCCCAAGCGCTCGGGCGTGCGCTGAGCGATGAAGCGCGGCGGGCTGGGCCTCGCTCTGGTCTGGCTGCTCTCCGCGGCGCCGCTTTTCCTGCCCTGGCAGGCGATATCCGGGCGCGATCTCTCGCCGGGAGCGCTGGCGCTCCTGCCCTGGCTCGTGTGGGCCACGCTTCCGCGCTCGGAGCTCGATTCGAGGCGCTTGGACGCGCTCGCAGTCTGGCTCGCGGCACCGCTCTTCGTGCTCGGCTTGGCGCTCGATCGGGCGCGCGATCACACCTGGAGCGACTCGCTGCTGGTCTGCGGCGGTGCGGCGCTGCTGGTATTCGCGTACGCCTGGAGCGCGCAGCGCTGCGCGCGCACCCGGCGCGGCCGGCGCATCTACGCCGGAGCCTGGTTCGCGCTGATCGCAGGCGCGCCCGCTCTGCGCGCGACGTTCGAGGGCATCGGCGGCGCGCTCTTCGGCCCGGCGCCGGTCTGGCTCAACGTCTGCGCTCGGCCTTCGCCCTTGTCCTGGTGGCACGGCCATCTGCACGTGCCGGCGAGCGGAATCGGTCCGGGTCTGCCCTGGGCCGCGCTCGGGCTCGCGCTGGTGCTGGCGCTGCTCGCGGGTCGCGAGCAGGAAGTTCGCGCATGAGCTGCGCGCTGGCCCTGCTGCTCGTGTTGCAGTCGCGCCTCGCCTGGGCACGCTACGAGCTGCACGGACCGATGTCGGAACCCGCGCTCGAACTCGTCGCGGGCTCGAGCACGCGTCTCACCGGGGCGCTGCTCGCAGGCGAGCACGTCGAGCGCCTGCTGCCCGTCGTCGTCGATCCGCTCGGCTCGCGCGGAGAGCCGCGCTGGACCTGGAGCGAGGATCCCGATCGGGCGGGCCGCGCGCGATTCCTCGGCTGGGATCACGAGGCCGAGATGCAGTGGAGCGCGCTGCCTCCCGGTCTGCGCGCGCGTCCGCGACCGCCCGTGCTCCCGGCCGACACGACCCCGCCGCTGGCGCTCTTCTTCCTGCTCGGGGGCGCGGCGCTCGCGAGCGTCGGGCTGGCGCGTCGCGGGCGTTTGGCTCCGCTGGTCCCTTCGCTCGCCGGCTGCGTGCTCGCCTGGTGGTTCGCCGGCGCTGCGAATCCGGGCGCACCACTCACGTGGACCGTTCTCGAGGGCCAAGGCGGCGACGGGCCGTGGATCGAGGTGCGCGCCGCGTGGGAGACGCTCGCGCTTCCGGCCGAAGCGACCGCGCTCGTGCTCGCGAGCGAGCCCGAGGCGGCGCCGATCTCGGTCGTGACGAAGCTCGCGCACGCGGACGGACTCGATCTGCGAGCCCCGGGAGCCGCGCTCACTTCGAGTCGTGTCTGCGATCCGGCGCCGGGGCGGATCGACGCGTCGGGACAGGACTGCGCCGATTTCGAGGCCGTGTGGTGGCGTGCGGAAGGGGAGTGGACCTACCGCGGAGCCTGGAGTCGCGGACAGGCTCTCCCGGCCGCGAGACTCGGCGATCCGCCCCCCGGTTGGCTCATGAATGGGCTCCCGCAGGGCCCGCGCGTGTGCCTGGCTCGCACGGCCGGCCCCAACCCGCGGTGGTTCCGGGACCTAGGGCCTTGATGGCTGCGGTCCGGCTCAGTACCTTTTCTGCCCCCGTATGTCGACCACGTCCAGCACGCATTTCACCAGCACGAGCGCTCCCGAGCGCTGGCTCCTGTACGACGCCTCGAACCAGGTGCTCGGTCGCCTGGCTTCGGACATCGCCATGAAGCTGATGGGCAAGGACAAGCCGACCTACACGCCCAACGCCCAGACGGGCGCCTTCGTGATCGTGATCCACGCCGAGAAGGTCGCCATCACCGGCAAGAAGGCGCTGCAGAAGACCTACGAGCACTACTCGGGCTACCCCGGCGGCCAGAAGTCGGTCGCCTACGCCGACCTGCAGGCGCGTCGGCCCGACGAGGTCATCCGCGAAGCCGTGCGCCGCATGCTGCCGAAGACCATCCTCGGTCGCGGCATGCTGAGCCGCCTGAAGATCTACGCCGGCGGCGAACACAAGCACGCCGCCCAGCAACCCGTCAAGGTCGAGTTGAAGAGCGCATGAGCAGCACGAAGTACACCTGGGGCCTGGGACGCCGCAAGACCTCCGTCGCGCGCGTGCGCGTCTCCTCGGGCGCGGGCGGATTCCTGGTCAACGGCCGGCCGACCGACGAGTATTTCCCCAGCATCCAGACGCGCATCCGCGTGCAGGAGCCGCTCAAGGTCACGGGCACGCAGGGCAGCTACGACATCCGCTGCTCGGTCAACGGCGGCGGACCGATGAGCAGCGCCGACGCCGTCGTCCTGGGTCTCGCGCGCGCGCTCCTGATCATCAACCCGACCTGGGAGCCGTTGCTGCGCGAGCACAAGCTGCTGACGCGCGACAGCCGCAAGAAGGAACGCAAGAAGTACGGACGTCGCGGCGCACGTCGCGGGTTCCAGTTCTCGAAGCGCTGAGCGAGCTCCCGGTCCCGTGGCCGGCCACTCCCATTCCTCGAACATCGCCGCTCGCAAGGGCGCGGTGGACAAGAAGCGCGCGAAGCACTTCAACAAGCTCTCGCGCCAGATCATGTCGGCCGTGCGGCAGGGCGGGCCGGACGCGGAATCCAACCTCAAGCTCAAGTACGCCGTCGAGAAGGCTCGCGCGGCGAACATGCCCAAGGACAACGTCGAGCGCGTGATCAAGCGCGCGACCGGCGAGGCGGGCGGACAGATGGAGGAGGTCACCTACGAGGGCTACGCCCCCGGCGGCATCGCGCTGATGGTCGCCTGCCTGACCGACAACCGGCACCGCACCTCGCCCGACCTGAAGCACGTCTTCGACAAGTGCGGCGGCAACCTGGGCGGGCCCGGCTCGGTCGGATTCCTGTTCCAGCTGCGCTCGATCTTCGTCTGCGACGCTGCCGAGAAGAGCGAGGACGCCTGGGTCGAGCTGGCGCTCGAGTGCGGCGCCGACGACGTGCTGCACGAGGGCAAGGTCGTGACGCTGCTCGCGCCGCCGACCGAGTTCCTGGCGGTCAAGAAGCTGCTCGAGACCAAGGCCGTCAAGCTGCACTCGGCCGAGATCGGCTACATGCCGCTCAACATGGTGCCGGTGAGCGACAAGGAGATCGCCGCCAAGGTGCTGCGCCTCGTGGCCGAGCTCGAGGAACTCGAGGACGTCCAGAGCGTCTACGCCAACTACGACATCCCCGGCGCTTGGATCGAGGAGCTCTCGGCCTGAGCGCGGGGTTGAAGGCTCGCGCCGCTTAGGGCAAGCTCTGCGGCTCCCCCCTGTTTCCCACTAGCCCCCGAGGAATGCGCCCATGGGCGACGGACTGCGTACGATCCGCGTCGTGACCACCGACGAGTCCCTGCTCGCGAACGTGCGCGCCGCCGCGAGCACGATCGAGGGCTGGGAAGTCGCGCATGCGGTCAACGTGGACGACCTGATGCGCAGCACGCCCGCGCTGGGCGACCTGGTGCTGCTCGACGGTTGGCTGCGCAGCGGCAACGTGTACGAGAACTGCCGCCGCCTGACGGGCAACACGCGCTGCCGTACGTACCTCGTGGTCGAGCACGACAACCGCCTGGCCGATCCGATCGCGCGCTTCTGCGGCGCGACCGGCGTGCTCAACCGCCCGCTCGTCCCCACGCGCCTGCGCGAGGCGCTGGCGCCGACGAGCACGCCGCCCGCGGCGCTGCCGCGCGAGCATCGCGGCGCGCACGAGGAGACGACGAGCTTCCCCGAGAAGCTGCTGACGGATCTCGCCGGGGAGCCGGGCACGAGCCTCGTCTCGGCGCTGACCGACCCCGACACGGGGCTCTTCAACTACGCCTTCCTGGAGTACAAGCTCGACGAGGAATACAAGCGCGCGCGGCGCTTCGGCGATCCGCTGGCGTGCGTGATGCTGGGCTTCGAGGGCCAGGTCGCAGAGGACGTGCTGCGCGAATTGGCGGGCATCTTCCTCGAGACCTCGCGCGATACCGACGTGCTGGGCCGCTTCGACGAGAGCTCGTTCCTGTTCCTCTTGCCCAACACCGGACCCGATGGCGCGACGGTGATGGCGCGCCGCGTCGGCGACCTGGCGGGCAAGCGCGGTCTGCGCGATCTCGTCGGGGACCCGCTCGTGATCTCGGTCGGGATCGCCAACGCGCCCGCGGCCGACATCAAGCGTCGCGAGGACCTGTTCTCGAAGGCGCGCCAGGCCTTCCTCTCCGCGCGCGAGGTCGGTGGCGGGGTGGTCGCGGCGGGCTAGTCCGCGCGCCCGGAAATCCCGGTCCGCACAGCGCGCAGGGTGCGCCTCTGCCCATGCCCCTCCCCGCGCTATTCCACATGGCCGTCGACGACGGCGGCGAGTTCCTGGTCTTCGCCGGCGAGGAACTCGTGCTGGGCCACTTGAAGTCGACCAGCGCCGATCTGCGCTTCCTGGCGGACGTCGAGGCGGAGCACGCCCGGCTCGTGCGCCACGAGAGCTTCCACTCCGGCGTCGAGTGGCGCATCGAGGCGCTCGGCCATGCGCCGGTGCGCGTCGGAGGACGCGCGCTCGAAGGTACGCGCGCGCTCGCGCACGGCGACCGCGTGCAACTCGGCGGCAACCTGGGCCTGTCCTTCCGGCTGCTCGACGCGGCCGCGAGCTCGGCGCTGCTCGAGCTCGAGGGCCAGGCCGAGTGCGAAGGCGTGCGGCGCGTGCTGCTGCTCTCGAGCGGCGCCTCCGGGCGCGTGCGCATCGGCTCGAAGCGCAACCGTCCGATCCCCGTGCCCGAACTCGAGCGCGAAGTCACGTTCGAGCTCGAAGGCGACGCCCTGGTGGTGCGTTGCGAGGGCGGACTGCGCTGCGGCCCGACCAGCGTCCCGCCCGGACCGTCGGCCGCGCTCGCGCTCACGCTCCCGCTGCCCGGCAGCCTTTTCGTCGAGGCCGGTGCGCGCGCGCCCGGCCGCGCGCCCTTCACGCTCGCGCTGCGGCCCTCCGAACACCGGCGGGTGGGAAGCGTTCCATGATCCCGCAGCGTAGGATGGGAGGCTAGGCAAGGCATGGACTGGGAAGCCTTCTACGCTCGCTTCCGCGCGCCGGACTTCATCCCCGGCTACGAGATCCAGAACCGCCTTGGCGGCGGCGCCTTCGGCGAGGTCTACAAGGCGCGCAAGCACTCGATCGGCAAGGCCTACGCGATCAAGTTCCTGAAGGTCGACGACGAGGCCGCGCGCTCGGCCGTCGAGCGCGAGCTCGATCAGGTGCGCCACTTCGCCGCCATCGACCACCCCAACCTGGTCACGATCGAGGACCTCGGCCTGGTGATGGGCGTGCCCTACCTCGTGATGGGCTACGCGGGCGAGGAGACGCTGGCGCGCGCGCTGCGTTCGCGGCGGCTGTCGCGCGAGCAGGCGCTGGCGTACTTCGTCCAGGCCTGCCGCGGCGTGCAGGCGCTGCACGAGCGGCGCCTGGTGCACTTCGACCTGAAGCCCAGCAACATCTTCCTCAAGGGCGATGTCGCGCGCGTCGGCGACTACGGGCTCTCGAAGATGATGGTCGACGGGCGCCAGACGCTGTCCTTCGGGCGCGGGACGCCGCAGTACATGGCGCCCGAGATGATCAAGAACCGCGCCGACGAGCGCGCCGACATCTATTCGCTGGGTGTGATCCTGTACGAGTCGCTCTCGGGCCGCCTGCCCTTCGAGAGCGACATCCCCGGCGTGCTGCCGCAACGCGAGGGCGACGCGCCGCCGAAGTTCCCCGCCGATTTCCCGGCCGCGCTGTGCGCCCCGATCGAGCGCTGCCTGCGCATCGAGCCCGCGCAGCGCTTCCAGAGCGTCGGGGCGCTGGTCTCCGAGCTCGAGGGCAGCGCCAACGCGGCCGGGATGCGCCTGCCGGCCGCTCCGCCCGCGGGACCGGGCGCGCTCGCGACGCCACTGCCGCTCTCGCCGCCGCCGCTGCCGATCACGCCGACGCCGGCCGGGGCGACCGAGGCGCGCAGCGCTGCGGCCGAATTGACGCGCGGCGCCGTCGACGTCGCGCGCGGCGTCTGGGACGGGTTGCGCACGGCCCGCGGCGGTCAGCCGCCGGCCAACAGGGGCGGCGACGCGCTCGCGATCCACACGCTTTCCGATCGCCCCGGCATTCCGCTCGCGCCGCCGGGGAACGAGGCCGCCGGCACGATCCCCGTCCCGCCCAGCGCGCGCGCCGGGCTGGTGGGGACGCTCGTCGCGACGCTGCAGCTCTCGATCGAAGTCCTGGTGACGCTCGTGCGCGGCATCTCGAACACCGTCGTACGCGGCTTTCGCGCGCGGCGCGCGGCGCTCGCGGCGCGCGAGCAGCGGCCGTTCCTGGCGCGCGTGGCGCTCTTCTGGCTGCGCCTGGCCGGCCTGCTGCTCCTGCTCGCCGCGCTGGGGGGGATCGTGACGCTCTCGATCTTCCTGCTCCAGAGGGGAGTCACGTGAGCGAGTGGACCCCCGACGTCGCGCGCCTGCAGGCGCACGCCGACGAGGAGTGGTTGGCGGTGCAGCGCCAGTACTGCGGGCGCTTGATGGCCTACGTCGCGCGGCGCGTGGCCGACCGCGAGGCGCGCGAGGACGTGCTGCAGGAGACCTTTCTCGGCGCGCTGCGCGGCATCGGCGACTTCGACCCGATCTTCACCTTCGAGCAGTACCTCTTCGGCATCTGCAAGAACCGCACGATCGACCACCTGCGGCGCGCGCGCGCGCGGACGCTCTCGTCGGGGACCGACGAGGACGCGCCGCCGCCGCTCGACTCGCTGGCGCGCGAGGACGACACCCCCAGCCGCATCGCGGGTCGACGCGACCTGGCCCAGAGCGGCGCGCGCCTCCTGGCCGACGTCTTGCGCAGCTGGGTGCAGGAGACCTGGGAGGAGCAGGAGTTCACGCGCCTGATGGTGATCGAAGCGCTCTTCTCCGGCGGCTGGCGCAACCGCGACACGTGGAAGCGCTTCGGGCTGCGCGACGAGACCTCGGTCGCGGGGATCAAGTTCCGGGCGCTCAAGCGCCTGCGCGAGCTGGCCGTCGAGCGCGACCCCGAGGGTCTGCTGACGAAGATGCTGTCCGAGGCGCTCGACGCGGGCGACGGCGACGTGCACTTCGACGTGGGCGAGCTCTGGAAGCGCGCGCGCGTCTCCTGCCCCTCGCGCCACTGGCTCGCGCGCCTCGTGGCGGCCACGCTGCCCGACGGCCCGAGCTCGTTCGTGCGCTTCCACCTGGACGAAATGCACTGCGAGTGGTGCCAGGCCAACCGCGATGACCTCGAGCTGAGCGAGCGCGAGGCCGAGCTGCAGCCGCTGCTCGATTCGCTCCAGGCCTCGACCTTGCGCTACCTGCACTCGCGCACGAACCCGCCCGAACACAGATCGAACGGCCCGGGCTGACGCGGGTGGGTGGCGCTCGCATAGGATAGGGGGCCTTGGAGGTCTCCGAACCCATGCTGATCAGCCCCCTCTCCTTCGCACTCGCCGTCCTCACCTGCCCTGCTCCGACGCTCGCCGTGGTACCGGGAGGCGGCAACAAGGCCGCGCTCGAGGCCGCGCTCTCGACGGTCAGCGCCGAGGAGATCAAGACCGACCTCTACTTCATCGCCTCGGATGACCTCGAAGGGCGCGACACTCCCAGCGCGGGCCTCAACACGGCGGCGAGCTACATCCGCTCGCGCCTGAAGCGCCTGGGCTGGCAGCCCGGCGCGAAGGACGGGTACTACTACGTCTGGCACCTGGAGAAGAAGGCGCTCGACCCCGAGAACTGCCACCTCGACTTCGGCGGCAAGCGCCTGACGCTGGGCAAGGACTACTTCCTCACCGGTGGCGTGCAGCGTTTCGCGCGCGAGGCGGGCGGGAAGGTCGTCTTCGGCGGGGAGGGCAAGGCCGACGCGCTCGCGAAGCTCGATGTCGAGGGCAAGTGGGTGCTGGTGCTCGACAAGGAACAGAGCCTCGGCGGCGCGCGCCGCGACCTCGCCAAGCGCAAGTGCCTGGGTGTGCTCGCCGTGCAGGCACCGGACTACAAGGGCAAGCCCTACGCCGAACGCTTCGCGTCGGACCTCAAGGTCTCGATGCAGGGCACGACGCAGCCCGCGGGCGACGCCGAGGAGAATCCCGACCGTCCGCGTGGCATCCCGGCCGTCTACCTCTCGCCCGAAGCCGGCTCGGCGCTGCTCGCCGCCGCGGGCGTCAAGCGCGAGGCGCTCAAGGATGGCGCGGCGCTCGCCGTGGACGTCAAGGAAACGCGCGTGCTCGTGGGCGGAGGCGCGCTGATCGACGTGCAGAACGTGTGCGGCTTCTGGCCCGGCAGCGACCCCGCGCTGAAGAACGAGGTGATCATCGTCTCGGCGCACTACGACCACGTCGGGATGCAGGGCGGAGTGATCCACAACGGCGCCGACGACAACGGCTCGGGCACCTGCACGCTGCTCGCGCTCGCGGAAGCGCTCACGCAGTACGGCCCGCAGCGCCGCAGCCTGATGCTGATGTGGGTCTCGGGCGAGGAGAAGGGCCTTTGGGGCTCGGCGGCCTGGAACAAGAACCCGTACCTGCCCGATGGCTGCAAGGCGGTCGCCGACATCAACATCGACATGGTCGGACGCAACGCGCCCGACAAGTTGCTCGTGACGCCGACGCGCGAGCACAAGAGCTACAGCTTCCTGACCAAGGTGGCCGAGACCTACGCGCCGCTCGAGGGCTTCCCCGTGCTCGGCAGCGCGGACGCGTTCTGGACGCGCTCCGACCACTACAACTTCGTCAAGGCCGGCATACCGGCCACGTTCCTCTTCTCCGACGTGCACGACGACTACCACCGTCCGACCGACGACCCGGAGAAGATCGACTTCGACAAGATCCAGCGCGTGACGCGCCTCGTGCTGCGCATGCTCGACGGCCTGCAGAACGACAAGATCGACGGCTGACGCGCGCTATTTCCCGCGCAACGCCGCCTGAGCCGCCGCGAGGCGCGCCACCGGCACGCGGAAGGGCGAGCAGGAGACGTAGTCCAGCCCGAGCTGGTGGCAGAACTCGATCGAGTGCGGATCGCCGCCGTGCTCGCCGCAGATGCCGACCTTCAAGCCGGGCTTGGTGCGCCGGCCCTCCTCGACCGCGATCTGCATCAAGCGCCCGACGCCGAGTTCGTCCAGCGTCGCGAACGGATCCTCGGGGTAGATGTCCTCCTCGATGTACATCGGCAGGAAGCGCGCCCCGTCGTCGCGGCTGATGCCGTAGGTCGTCTGCGTCAGGTCGTTCGTCCCGAAGGAGAAGAACTCGGCCGACTCGGCGATCGTGCCGGCGCGCAGCGCGGCGCGCGGCAGCTCGATCATCGTGCCGACGAGGTAGGGGATGCGCCGGCGCTTCTCGCGGAAGACCTCTTCGGCGACCGCGTGCACGATGCCGCCCTGCAGGTCGAGCTCGGAGCGGGTCGAGACGAGCGGGATCATGATCTCGACGCGCGGGACGAAGCGGTGCGTGCGCGCGACGTTGCAGGCGGCCTCGAAGATCGCGCGCGCCTGCATGCGCGTGATCTCGGGGAAGCTGATGCCCAGGCGGCAGCCGCGGTGGCCGAGCATCGGGTTCATCTCGCGCAGCGACTCGATCTTCTGCTCCAGGCGCTTGCGCGGGATCTTCATCTCGCGCGCCAGGCGCCCGATCGTGGCCTGGTCGTGCGGCAGGAACTCGTGCAGCGGGGGATCGAGGCTGCGGATCGTCACCGGCAGCGGGCCCATGGCGGCGAAGATGCCCTCGAAGTCCCTGCGCTGCAGCGGCAGGAGGCGCGAGAGCGCCTTGACGCGCTGGGCCTCGGTCTCGGAGACGATCATCTCGCGCACGGCGTCGATCTTCTCGGGCGCGAAGAACATGTGCTCGGTGCGGCACAGGCCGACGCCCTCGGCGCCGAAGGCGATCGCGTTGACGCACTGGTCGGGCTGGTCGGCGTTGGCGCGCACGCGCAGGCGCCGGTAGCCGTCGGCCCAGGCGAGCAGGCGCTCGTAGTCGTAGGCCAGCGAGCCGCGCTTGGGTTTGCCGCGCTTCTTGGCGAAGACCCAGCGCGCGACCACCGAGGGCTGCGTCGCGATCGCGCCGGCGTAGATCTCGCCGGTCGTGCCGTCGACCGAGAGCCAATCGCCCTCGGAGAGCTTCGTGCCGCCGCAGACGAGCGTCCGGCTGCGGTAGTCGATCTCGAGTTCGCCCGCACCGACCACGCAGACCTTGCCCATCTGGCGCGCGACGAGCGCGGCGTGGCTGGTCATGCCGCCGCGCGCGGTCAGGATCCCGGCCGAGGCCTGCATGCCGAGGATGTCCTCGGGCGAGGTCTCGATGCGCACGAGCACGACGCTCTCGCCGCGCGCGCGGCGGTCCTGCGCGGCGCTGGCGGTGAAGGCGATGCGCCCGGTCGCGGCTCCCGGACCCGCGGCCAAGCCCTTGCCCAGGCGCCGGCGTTCCTTGCGCGCCTTCTCGAGCTCCTTCTGGGCGAAGACCGGCTGCAGCAGCTGGTCGAGCGCCAGCGGCGGCACGCGCAGCACGGCCGCGCGCTGGTCGATCAGGCCCTCGCGCACCATGTCGGCCGCGATGCGCACGGCCGCGGTGCCGGTGCGCTTGCCGCTGCGGCACTGCAGCATGTACAGGCGCCCGTGCTCGATCGTGAACTCGAGGTCCTGCATGTCGCGGTAGTGCCGCTCCAGGCGCTCGCGGATCGCGTTGAGCTCCTTCCACGCGCGCGGGTGGAGTTTCGCGAGCACCTCCATCGGCTCGGGCGTGCGCAGGCCCGCGACGACGTCCTCGCCCTGCGCATTGGCCAGGTACTCGCCGAAGAAGCGCCGCTCGCCGGTGGCCGGGTCGCGCGTGAACGCGACGCCGGTGCCCGAGTCGGTGCCCAGGTTGCCGAAGACCATCGCCACGACGTTGCAGGCCGTGCCCCAGTCGGAGGGGATGTGGTTCATCGTGCGGTAGGCGATCGCGCGCGCGGAGTTCCAGCTCTCGAAGACGGCGCCGATGGCGCGCTGCAGCTGCTGCCAGGGATCCTCGGGGAAAGCCTTGCCCGTCTTCTGGCGCACGATGCGCTTGTAGGTCGCGACGAGCTGCTCCAGGTCGCGCGCGTCGAGCTGGTGGTCCTCGTGGATGCGCCGCTTGCGCTTCAGCGCCTCGCGCGCGGCGGTGAAGGGATCGTCGTCGGTCTCGCTGCGGGCCTTCAGGCCCAAGACGACGTCGGCGTACATCTGCACGAAGCGCCGGTAGGCGTCCCAGGCGAAGCGCGGGTTGCCCGAGCGCTCGGCCAGCGCCGCGACCGTGCGGTCGTTGAGGCCCAGGTTGAGGACCGTGTCCATCATCCCCGGCATCGAAACGCGCGCGCCGGAGCGCACGGAGACGAGCAGCGGATTCGGGCCCGCGCCGAAGCTCTTGCCCGTCGAGCGCTCGATGCGCGCCAGCGCGACGCGGACGTCCTTCCACAGGCGCGCGGGGTAGCGCTGACCCTCGTCGAAGTAGGCGCGGCAGACCTCGGTCGTGATCGTGAAACCGGCCGGCACGGGCATGCCCAGGCGGCACATCTCGGCCAGATTGGCGCCCTTCCCGCCGAGGAGCTCCTTCTGGGAGGCATCCCCCTCCGCGCGACCGTCGCCGAAGTAGTAGACCAGTCGCTTGGAGGCAGGCTTGGCTTTGCGCATCGGGATTCGGGGGGGCTAGGAGCCGGGGAGGGATTCGAGCTTGTCGAGCTTCCACTCCTGGCCGAGGTGCATCTCCGTCACTGTGGCGGGTTCGCAGCCCGGCGGCAGCGGCACTTGGCCGTAGAACCACCCCCCTTCCTGCGTACCGGAGTGGGATCGGAAGTCGACGGCATCGTCGGCCAGCAGGGTCTCGCCGCTCCAGAGTTGTCCGGCTTCCTCGCGCACGAAGGTCAGCCGCATGTGCTTGCCGAGCGCGCTGACGTCCATCGAGGCGTATTTCCCGGCAATGCGCGCAGGCCCGTCGGGCTTGGCCTTCGCGACGGCCCAACGCATCCCGACTTGCCCCCACAGCTGTTCGCGGACCTCGCGCCAAACGAGCTGGGAGACGTGGTTCGCGGACCGGAAGTGCTGCGAGAAGCACAGGTACTCCAGGCGCGGCTCATCGGCCCGGACCGCCTTCTGGAACGTCGCAAAGCACTGCTCCGGACTGCGATAGCCGATCGTCAGCATCTCGGCCGGGGTAGGGACGCTCGTGCAACCCGACATGCCGAGCAGGAAAGCGAAGCCGGCCAGGGTGCTCCTGCTCATGGGCCGCGGATTCTACGGGGGGCGGAAGCGCGCGGGCCAGCGCGGTCGCGCCAGGCCGCGGGAATCGACTCGGAAACCTGGAAAATCCATCCAACCACTTACTCTTTCCTTGCGTACTCGCCCGGCCGCACCCGTGAGTGCTAACATTCTGGACTACCCATCGGAGATCGACCCATGCGACCGACCCTCAACCGCCGCTCCCGCGCGGCTTTTCTGATCAGCGGACTGTGTCTCGCCGCCCTGCCGGCGGCCGCCCTCCAAGCCCAAGGCGGACAGGCGGGCAAGGTCCAGGCCGGCAACAACTCCACCAGCGTCACGAAGCAGGGCGAGACACCCTTCGTCAAGAAGCCGACGCCCGGCAAGGACAAGGAGCAGGACGGCGGCGTTCCCGGCCAGGATCAGCCCGATCCGAACTCCAAGGCGCGAGTCAGCTGGGAGTTCGGCACCGACAACAAGGCCTTCGGCAAGGTCATGCAGGGTGACGTGCTGAATCACAAGTTCGAGCTGAAGTCCAGCGGCGAAGCGGACCTCGTGATCAAGCAGGCCAAGCCCACGTGCGGCTGCACCGTGGCGCGCGTCGTCTGCCAGCAGGCCGACGGCACGATGGGGCCGTACACCTTCGGCAACCCGATCCCGCCCGGACGCCTGATCGAGATCCAGGCCACGCTGCAGACGCAGAACAAGCGCGGACACGCCTCGAGCCGGATCAACATGTTCACCAACGACCCGCGTGGACAGGTTTCGCTCGGCCTCGAGGCCGAGGTCGATCCGTTCTTCCAGGTCAATCCGGCGGTGATCAACTTCAACGAGGTCTCCTCGAAGGATCAGGTCACGGACAAGGCGACGATCAGCACGACGCGCGGCGAGCGCATCAAGCTGACGGCGGTCACGGATTCGATGCCTCCCGGGCTCAAGGTCGAACTCAAGCCGCTCGACGCCGACGCGGAAGGCAAGGCCACGCGCTACGAACTCACCGCGGTCGTCGGACCCGGCTGCGTGGAGGGCCAGCTGGCCTTCGCCGTGCCGATCCGCAGCGATCTGCAGATCCCGGGCGGCGAGAAGCTTCCCAACGGCCTGTTGCCCTCGTACGAGACGACGGTGACCGTCATGGCGCGCATCGCGGGCTTGATCTCCTACACCCCGCAGTTCATCTCGCTGGGCCTGATCAAGCCCGGCCAGGTCAAGGCGACCTCGATTCGCATCTCGAGCCACGACGCGAGCTTCAAGCTCGGCGAGCTGGCGTGCGAGATCCAGGGCCGCGACACGCCCGCCTGGGACTATGCGAAGTGCTTCCAGGTCTTCACGCGCCCGGTTGCGAACGAGAACGCGGTCGACATCGAAGTGCGCCTGAACGGCCTGCCCGAGACGCTCAACGGCTCCTTCGCGGGCACGCTGGTCATCAAGGTCAACCACCCCGACAAGCCCGAGCTCAAGCTGCCGATCACCGGCGTGTGCCGCTCGGCCGGCGGCGCGGGGCCCGAGGTCCAGCAACCGGTTCCGATCCCGGCTCCGGCACCGGCGCCCGCCGGTCAGGGCGGGGTCAAGCCGCCGCCGAAGTGATCCGGGGCGCGAGCCCCCTCACGCGGCCATCCAGAGGCGCCTCGCGTTCGCGCGCGGGGCGCCGCTCGATTTCGTAGGCTACCGCGTGCGCGCATCCGGGTAGTGGAAGCGCACGGAGGCCGCACGAACTTGAATCGCACGCTGGGGGAGATGCTGATCGAGGCGCGCGCGCTGACGGAGGCGCAGCTCAAGGAGGCGCTCACCTACCAGCGCAACGGCGGGCTGCACCTGGGCGAGGCGCTCCTGCGGCTGGGCTTCATCGACGAGACCACGCTCGCGCGCACGCTGGCCAAGCAGCAAGGGCTGCCCTTCGTTGACCTCGAGAAGGGCCGCGTCTCCGAGGCCGTGCTGGCGCGCATCCCGGCCGAGTTCGCGCGCGAGCAGATGCTGCTCCCGGTGATGGAGAAGGACGGCAAGCTGGTCGTGGCCGTCGACGATCCGCTCAAGCGGCTCGTGGCCGACCAGCTGCAGTTCATGATCGGCACGCCGGTCACCTGCGCCCTGGCGGCGTCCACGGCGCTGAAGCGCGCGCTCGAGCGCTACTACGGCGAGAAGGCGGAGGAGAGCGTGGCGCGCTCGATGCAGGCGCAGGCCGGGCAGGACGAAGCCGACGCCCCGATCGTGCGCCTCGTCACACGCACCTTCCACGATGCGCTCAAGCAGCGCGCCAGCGACATCCACATCGAGCCCGGCCACAGCCGCGTGCGCGTGCGTTTTCGCGTCGACGGCATGCTGCGCGACATCGCGGAGCACCCGCCGCACCTGCACGCGCCGCTGCTCTCGCGGCTCAAGATCATGGCCGCGCTCGACATCGCCGAGAAGCGCAAGCCCCAGGACGGGCGCATCGGGATCAAGATCGAGGGCCGCGAGATCGACGTGCGCTGCTCGATCCTGCCCTCCAGCCACGGCGAGTCGATCGTGATGCGCCTGCTCGACCGCACGCGCGCCCTGATCTCGCTCAAGGAGCTGGGCTTCGAGGAGGAGGACCAGCGCTGGTTCAAGCGCCTGATCCAGCGCCCGAACGGCATCGTGCTGGTCACCGGCCCGACGGGCTCGGGCAAGACCACGACCCTCTACGCCGCGCTGAGCGAGCTCAACCGGCCGGACGTCAAGATCATCACCGCCGAGGACCCGGTCGAGTACCACCTGCGCGGCCTGAACCAGGTGCAGGTCAACCCCAAGATCGGCCTGTCCTTCGCGCGCATCCTGAAGGCCATGCTGCGCGCCGCCCCGAACATCATCCTGGTGGGCGAGATCCGCGATGCGGAGACGGCCGAGATGGCCATCCAGGCCGCGTTGACCGGCCACCTCGTCTTCTCGACGCTGCACACCAACGACGCGCCCAGCGCGCTGACGCGCCTGGCGGACATCGGGGTCAAGCCCTTCCTGGTCTCGGCCGCGGTGCAGGCCGTGATCGCACAGCGCCTCGTGCGGCGGCTGTGCACCGAGTGCGCCGAGGAGTACGCGCCCTCCGACCTCGAGTTCGCCGCGCTCGGTCTCGATCCGCGCACCTTCGAGGGCCGCAAGTTCAAGCGCGCGCGCGGCTGTCGAGCCTGCGAGAGTTCGGGCTATCGCGGCCGTGTCGCGCTCTTCGAGCACCTGGAGATGGACGAACGCCTGCGCGAGTTGTGCTTCCGCGGCGCGAGCCTGGAGGAATTGCGCCAGACCGCGCTCGCCAGCGGCGCGCTCTCGGGCCTCGTGGCCGATGGCGCGCGCAAGGTCGTGAGCGGCCAGACCAGCCTGCAGGAAGTCATGCGCGTGACGCGGCTCCTGGCGGAGTCCGCGATCGAGGCCTGAACGCCGCTCAGAAGCGCGGGATGCTGACCGCGGGCGTGGCCGAGAAGCGTCGGCCCGGTGACCCGTCGAACACCAGCCACTGCGCGTAGAGCGGCACCCCGATCTGCGACGGGTCGTTCGCGAGCGCGAACGAGCGCGAGCCGAAGCCCTCGACCGGCCCGGAGCCCGTGAGCGCCGGAATGCGCAGGATCTGGTGCGTCGCGGCCAGATCCACGAAGAGCGTCGCGCCGTAGAACGGGGTTCCCCGGAGGTCTGCGCCCTGGCTCACGATCAGCACCGCGTTCTTGCCCGCCTTGCCGCGGTCGAGCGCCACGCTCAGGCGTGGATTTCCGACGTAGCCCGGTTCGAGTGCGACGATCTCCGGCACGACGCCGGCAGAACCGGGCGTGCCGGAGCCGAAGCTCGACGCGGCCAGTGCCGAGCCGGCGAAGAGCGCCGGGTGTGCGAAAGGCCCGCTGCCCTGCGCGACGCGCGGATCGGTGAGCGGACGCCGCAGGAAGGCGGCCAGGGCCGCCTTCTGTTGCGGGGAGAGGTTCAGCCGATGGATCGCAGGATCGAGGTTCGGCGCGCTGAAGTCGCCGCCGCGGTCGTAGAACTCGATCACGTCCTCGAGCGTGGCCATCCCGCCGTTGTGGAAGTACGGCGCGCGCAACTCGACGTTGCGCAGGCCGGGAACCTTCATGCGACCGTGGTCGCCTGGCAGCCCCGTGACGGCGAAGCGCCCTTCGTCCTCGATCGCGGGCCGCACGCCGGTGTAGCGGAAGGTCTGGTCCGTGAACAGGTTTCCGCCGTGGCACACGATGCACTGGCCCTGGCCGGTGAAGACCGCCTGGCCGGCGAGTTCCTGCTGCGTGAGCGCGCCCGGCTGTCCGCCGAAGAACGCGTCGATCGGAGTCTGGCCGGTCCAGAGCGTGCGCTCGTAGGTCGCGATCGCCTCGGCGATGCGCACGGGCGTGACGCCGGGCGAACCGAAGGCCTCTTCGAAAAGCTGCGCGTAGCTGCGCGCGTTGATCCAGTTCGCGAGCGCAGCCGGGACGGAGGGCGAGATGCGCAGCGGGAGGCTGCTCTCGATCTGCGCGGTGACCTGGTTCCAGTCGCGGTTATGGTGCGCCATCTCGACCGTATTGAGCGGCGGGCCGAGCGCCTGGTTCTCGAGCGAGCCGCCCGCGACGAGCACCACCGCGTTCGTCAGCGGATCGCGGAACTGGCCCTGGGCGCGGCCGTCCCAGAACTGCTGGGGTGCGTAGGCCGCGTTCAGGACGCTGGGCGCCTTGCGCGTGCCGACTTGCGGCTGCAGACGGAAGGCCGCATCGAGCGCGTAGTTGTTCGCCGCATCGAGCCGGCTCGTGCCGGGCGAGGCGAAGATGTCGTCCGGCGTCCCGAATTGCCCGTCGAAACCGGGATGGCGGCTCGACGGATCGGCCGCGCTGGTGCGCGGATCGGAACCGCCGCGCGAGACGATGTGGCACGTGCCGCATGCGACCGTGCGATTCGAAGACAGCTGCTCGTCCCAGAAGAGCACTTGTCCCAGGTTCGATTTGGCGAGCGTCAGCGGATTGCCCGGCGGGACGGGCGGCGCGACGAGCGGCCGAGGGGGCGGAGGAGGAGGCGGCGGTCCCTGCGCGAGCAGCGCGGACGTAGAGACGAGCGTGAAGGCTGCAGCGAGCAACTTGCAGTGGTCGGACATGGCTCTGTTCCTTTCGGATGGGACTCGGGGTTGCTGGGGAGCAGCTCCTCGGCCAGGTCTTCGTTAGCGCAGTAAGCCGTGCGCCTCTTGCGTTCGCCTGAAGCGCGAAAAAGAAAGCGGGCAGCTTGGAAAGGTGCGCCGGGTAGGGGATTCTGGAACGCGCATGGCCTTCCGCATCCTGCTGGTCGAAGACGACGAGAAGCTCGGGCTGCAGGTGCTCGAGCAGCTGCGCGAGGCCGGCCACGACGCCGCCTGGCTGCGCGATGGCGCCAGCGCCCTGCGCATCGAACCGCGCGACTACGGGCTGATGGTGCTCGACCTGATGCTGCCCGGCGCGCACGGGCTCGACGTGCTCAAGCACTGGCGTTCGAAGAGCGACTCGCCCGTGCTGGTGCTCTCGGCCAAGACCGACACGGCGATCAAGGTGCGCGCGCTCGAACTGGGCGCGGACGACTACCTGACCAAGCCCTTCTGGCCCGCGGAACTGCTGGCGCGCGTGACGGCGCGGCTGCGACGTCCAGTCCTGGCGCGCGAGGGCGTACTCGAGACCGGTACGATCCGCGTCGACCTGAACGCGCGGCGGGCGCTCGTCGAGGAGCGCGAGATCGATCTGACGCGCGTCGAGTTCGACCTGCTCTCCTCCTTCGCGCGCCGTCCGGGCGCCGCGATCGCGCGTTCGTGGCTGGTGGAGCACGTGCTCGATCCCGAGCGCGAGGGCGGCGAGCGCACGCTCGACGTGCACGTCTCGCGCCTGCGCAAGAAGCTGGGCGCGGCCGGCGCGCGCATCGAGACCGTCTGGGGCGTCGGCTACCGCCTGGGCGCGGGAGGCGGAGCGTGAAGCTGCGCACGCGCCTGGCGCTGACGCTGGCGTTGACTTCGCTGCCGCTCTCGCTGGGGCTCGTGGCCCTGCACCAGCGCGTCGAGTCGCACGCGACCGAGCGCTCGTTGGCCGAGTTCGCGCGCAACCGCATGGACGGCGGCGGGCGCGAGCAGTGCGAGGCGGACCCGCAGCGCTTCCAGGAGCCGCCGCTGTGGCTCGGCCGCGGCCGGAACGGCGAACCCGTCGGACCCGGCTCGGGCGCTGCGCGTCCGCCGCGGCCCGACGAGACTCCCGAGGGCGCGCGCCCGGAGGGGACCGAGGGCCGGCCGCCGGGCGGCGAGACGCGCGGGCCGCGCGGTCGGCAGTTCGCCTTCCGCGGTTCCGAGGTGCGCTTCGAGCTCTTCGCTTTCCGTCCGGACTTCAAGTCCGACAATCCGCGCGCGCCGGCCTTCCCGGCCGAGCTGCAGGCCGGGCTCGAGAACGGCGAGGCCTTCGTGGGCTCGGGTTTCGACGACGGCGTGCAGCACGGCACGCTGGTCGGCGTGCGCATGCCCTGGAACGAGGGCCCGGCCGCGCTCGTGCTCCTGAAACGCATCGAGTCGGGCCCGCCCGAACAGGTCTGGACGCTCTACGGCGGCGCGCTCGCGCTCTCGCTCTCGATCCTGGCCGTGGCCTTGTTGACGATGGGCCCGATCGTGCGCCGCGTGCGCACGTTGACCGGCTCCGTCCGGCGTTCGGCCGAGAGCGGCTACGAGGAGCCGGTCGCCGACGAGGGTGCGGACGAGATCAGCGAACTGGCACAGGCCTTCAACTCGGCCGGCGGCACCGTGCGCGAGAAACTCTCGACGCTCGAGCGGCGCGAGCGGGCGCTGCGCACGTTCGTCGAGAACACCACGCACGACGTGATGCTGCCGCTGACCGTGCTGCAGGGCCACCTCGCGAACTTCGACAAGCGCAGCGAGAAGAACGAACCCGTGGCGCGCGAGCGCGTGCGCGAATCGCTCGAGGAGGCCTACTACCTCGGCGCGCTGGTGCACAACCTGGCCGTCGCGGCCAAGCTCGAGGCCGGCGAGCCGGGCTTCGTGCGCCATCCCTTCAGTCTGAACCAGCTGATCGAGCGCGTGATCGGCCGCCTCGAGCCGATCGCGCGCTCGAAGGAGATCGAGCTCGTGCACGCCGTGCCCGAAGCCGAGCTGTTCGTCTCGGGCGACGTGACGCTCTTCGAGCAGGCGCTCTCGAACGTCGTGCACAACGCGCTGCGCTACAACAAGCAGGGCGGGCACGCGGCCGTGCTGCTCGAAGAGCACGGCCAGGAGTTCAAGCTGCGCGTGGTCGACGACGGGCCGGGCGCCAGCGACGAGGAGCTCGCGCGCCTGACCGAGCGCTCGTTCCGCAGCGAGGCGGCGCGCGTGCGGCACCCGACCGGGCTCGGACTGGGCCTCTCGATCGCCAAGGACGTCAGCGAGCGGCACGGGTTCACCTGCACGCTGAAGAGGAGCGAGCACGGCGGGCTCGAGGTGGAGTTCCGCGGGCCGCGACTGGTGCGCGCGTGATGCTCCTCGCGCTGCTCGCCTGCTTCGCGCTCGAGGATGCCACGGGCAAGCTGCTCGACGCGCACGTGAGCGCGCTCGACAAGGACTCGGGCGGCTTCTGCGGCGCCGTGCTGGTCGCCTCGAAGGGCAAGATCCTGATCGAAAAGGGATACGGCATGGCGGACGCGAAATCGGGCCGTCAGATCGAAGCCGACGCGCTCTTCGACTGGGCTTCGGTGTCGAAGCAGTTCACCGCCGCGGCGATCCTCAAGCTCGGGATGCAGAAGAAGCTCTCGATCCAAGACAAGCTCGTGCGCTTCTTCCCCAAGGCGCCGGAGGACAAGGCCGGGATCACGCTCGTGCAGATGCTCTCGCACACCTCGGGCCTGCCCAAGGGCTTCGACCCGGCGTGGAAGTGGGATCCCTCGAGCCGCCAGAGCATTTTCGACCTCGCACTCTCGCTTCCGCTCGCGCAGAAGCCCGGCGCGAAGTTCGAGTACAACAACATGCCCTACGGCTTTCTCGGAGCGCTGGTCGAGGAGCTCTCGAAGAAGTCCTTCGAGGACTTCTGCTGCGAGAACCTCTTCGACCCGGCCGGGATGAAGTCGGCCAGCTTCATCGGCCACGAGCGCCTCGACGCCGCGCGCGTGCCGAAGGCCGAGCGCGGCACGGGCAACTTCTTTCCCTACGGCCCGCGGCTCGACTGGGGCTACCGCGGCTGCGGCGGCGTGATGGCGAGCGTGCACGACATGTTCCTCTGGGACCGCGCGCTTCGCGAGGACAAGCTGCTCTCGAAGGCCGCGAAGGCGGAGTTCTACACGCCCGTGCTGCAGGGCTACGCGCTGGGCTGGTACGTCGGCCAGGACGTGAAGAGCACGCGCGTCGAGCACGGCGGCGACACGCGCTCGACCTGCTGCTACTTCGGCCGCTGGCTGGAGGAGGACCTGGTGGTCGCGATCGCGTACACCTACAAGCCCGCGGTCGACAAGTTCACGACCGGCCGCGCGCTGGCGCAGATCGCGCGCAGCGGCAAGCCGGCGAAGTAGGCGCCTACTTGGCCGGCGCTTGCGTCGCGGCGAGGCGCTTGTCGAGGCGCTCGCACTGCGCCTTGCGCTGCTTCTCCAGCGCCGCCGCATCGGCCTTCGGATCCGTGGAGCGCTCCGCGAGGCGCGTGTAGTGTGCGTCGACGCGGCCGCGTGCGATCTCGAGGAACGCGCGGGCGCCGGCCTTGTCCCCGGCCGCGAGGAGCGTGTCCCCAGCGAGCTCCCAGGCCCGGAAGCCGTTCCGTGCGCAGCCCGCGCACAGCCGCACGTGCGTGCCATAGCAGGCGAGGCAGGTCTGAGGCTTCTCGCGCTTCCCGTTGCAGGCCGCGCACGTTGGGACTCCGCGGTTGCAGTCGTTGCATGGAAGGAGCCCCTTTCCGTCGCACGGCACGCAGCGATTGCTCTTCTTCGGGCCGAGGAACCCCGTGTTGTCGCCGGTGGCGCTGCACGCCTGGCACGGTTTCTGGCGCGTGCCCAGGCAGTGCCTGCAAGGCATCCGTCCCTCAGCGTTGCAAGCGCGGCACGCAGCTTCGACGAGCCCTGTCTCGTCGCACTCGCGACAGGCCCATTTGCCCGCGCTCGCGCAGGCCGGGCAGGTTGCGCGGTGCTCGGGCGCGATTCGCACCGGATCGGGGCGCCGTCCGCTGCCGAGGCAGTCCTCGCAGGCTCGCAGGATCTGTCCGCGCCCGTCGCAGCTCGCGCAGCGCAGCGCGCCCTTGCGCTTGCACTGCGGACAGGGGAGCGAGCCCTTCGCCGCGCAGAACTTGCAGGGCTTGCCCGGGTTGAGGATGCCCTTGCCTTCCCTGCAAGACCCCGGACAACGTGCCTGTCCGGGGGCGCACTCGCCGAAGGTCTTCGTGTAGTTCTCGCGCAGCTCGCGCAGCGACCCGATCAGCTCGACCCAATTCGGATCTGGCGCGCCGGAGCGCAGGTCCGCGTCCGGATCGACTGCGGACGGCAGGCGCCACATCGGCGCGCACGTGCCGCACCCGACCTGCCTGGTGCCGGTGCAGACGAAGCAGTCCTGCTGCGCGCGCCCCGCGCCCTTGCAGGTCGAGCACTCGATCCCCGCCGGAGCGGGCCCAGGCTGCTGCGCCGGTGCGCCCGGCGCGATCAGCAGCGCGAGCAGCAGGGCCAGCATTCCGCGCCTAGGCGTGCGGCCACTGCCAGGCGAAGCAGCCTGCGGTCAAGAGCGCGTAGAGGAAGCCGTCGATCATGTACTTGATCGTCGAGCCCCAGGGCTTGCCCATCCAGATCGCGTCCGAAGGACCGCCCCAGGCGTAGGCCAGCCAGGCCGTCGTGCCGACGACGCGGAAGACCTTCATGTACTCGGCCTGCGCGGGCAGCGTGAAATGCGCGACGTAGCCCGCCAGCATCGAGACCACGAAGCAGTAGACGAACCACTTGAAGAGGAAGCCGCCCATGTGGATCGCGCCATTGGGCCGCACGGTCAGCGACGCAATCGGTCCCTCGACCATCTTCTGGATCGTCGCGGGGTCCTGCTTGCCCTCCTTGCAGAAGGGGATCATGTACTGCCCCGGCTGCACGCCGGACTTCCGCAGCGCGGCGCGCACCTCGTCCTCGTTGGGCACGCCGTGGTAGTCGGGCGCGTGCCACTTGATGACCGTGTGGATCAGCGAGGAGAGGATGAAGACCGCCACGGACGAGTACAGGGCGGGCAGGAGCAGCTGGGACCAGTCGAGCATGGTTTCCTCCGGGGAGTAGGGGACTAGTACCACCAGTACGCGTTTGGCGCAGGCCGCGGTCAAGCCGCTCTCCCTCCCGGTCGCGATTGCCTATCATCTGGCCCCCGCATGAGCGCACCCAACGTCCGCGAGCTGCTCACTGAAATCGTCCGGCGCAAGGCCTCCGACCTGCACCTGAATCCCGGTCGGCCGCCGGTCGGCCGCAGCGGCGGCGGGATGGTCTCGCTCACCGAGACCGCGCTCGACGACGCGATGGCGGAGAAGCTCTGCCGCGAGCTGTGCAACGAGAAGCAGTGGAGCGAGGTGCAGGAAGGCGGCACGACCGACTTCGGCCTGGCGCACACCGACGGCAACCGCTTTCGCGTGAGCGTCTTCCGCCAGCGCGGGCGCTACTCGGCCGTGCTGCGCCTGATCCCGCGCAAGCTGCTGAGCTTCGAGGAGATCGGCCTGCCCGAATCGGTCAAGCCGCTGCTCAAGAAGCCGCGCGGCCTGGTGCTCGTCACCGGCCCGACCGGCTCGGGCAAGACGACCACGCTGGCGACGATGGTCGACTGGATCAACCAGAACGACGACTGCCACATCATCACGATCGAGGACCCGATCGAGTACTACCACAGCCACGGCCGCGGCCTGGTGACGCAGCGCGAGGTGGGCGTCGACGTGCCGGACTTCGCCGAGGCGATGCGGCGCGCGCTGCGCCAGGACCCGGACGTGATCCTGCTGGGCGAAATGCGCGACCTGGAGACGATCTCGGCCGCGATCACGGCGGCCGAGACTGGCCACCTCGTCTTCGGCACGCTGCACACGACCGGCAGCGCGCGCACGGTCAACCGCATCATCGACGCCTTCCCGGCCAACCAGCAGGAGCAGATCCGCGCGCAGCTCTCGGTGGCGCTGCTGGCGGTCGTGAGCCAGGTGCTGCTGCCCAGGAAGGACGGCGGGCGCGTGGCGGCCTTCGAAGTCATGATCATGACGCCCGCGATCGCCAACCTGATCCGCAAGAACGAGACCAACAAGATCCCCTCGACGATCCAGACCTCGAAGAAGCTCGGGATGATCACGCTCGACGACTTCCTGCTCGAGCTCTTCAAGAAGGGCCTGATCAGCCGCGAGGTGGCGCTCGAAGCGGCCCAGGACGACAAGGATCTCGAGGTCCGCCTGTGAGCGCCGAGGGCACGAGCGAGAAGGCCAGCGCGACGGCGCACCGCGCCGCCGCGGCGGGCGTCAAGTCCGAGGGCCGGCGCCTGCTCGGGCAGATCCTGAAGAGCCAGGGCGTCTTGCGCGAGGGCCAGATCCAGGAGGCGCTCGGCGTGCAGCGCAAGCAGGGCGGGCTGATCGGCCAGTGCCTGATCGAACTGGGCCACTGCAGCAGCGCCGATGTCGCGCGCGCGCTGGCCGAGCAGGCCGGGATGGAGTCGGTGGATCTCGGCGCGCGCACACCCGAGAAGGCCGCGCTGGCGCTGATCGACGGCAGCTTCGCGCACACCTTCGGCGTGCTGCCGCTGGCGTTGCAGGGCCGCACGCTGCTTGTGGCGATCTCCGACCCGCTCAACACGGCGGTGATCGAGGACCTGCGCTTCACCACGGGCCTGGACGTGCGCGGCGCGATCGCGGACGCGGCCGGGATCAAGAAGCTGGTGCTCGCCTGCTATGGCGAGGAGGGCTCGCTCAAGGACGCGATCGCCGAGGCCGCGCGCTCGACCAGCGGGCTCGACGCGCAGGCCGCGGCCGCCAGCCAGCCGGTGGTGCGCCTCCTGAACTCGATCCTGCACCGCGCCATCCGCGACCGGGCCAGCGACGTGCACTTCGAGGTCTACGACCGCGAGTTCCGCATCCGCTACCGCGTGGACGGCGCGCTGTACGAGATCGAGGCGCCGCCGCCGCACCTGGCGCTGCCGCTGGTGGCGCGCATCAAGGTCATGAGCGATCTCGACATCACCGAGACGCGCCTGCCGCAGGACGGCCGCATCGAGCTGGCGATCGACGGGCGGCCCGTCGACCTGCGCGTGGCGACGATCCCGGGCGTCGCCGGCGAGGGCTGCGTGATGCGCGTGCTCGACCGCAGCGCCGTGAGCCTCGACCTGGTCAAGCTCGGGCTCGCGCCTGAGGACGAGGCGCGGCTGGTGCGACTCACGCAATTGCCGCACGGCATCATCCTCGTGACCGGGCCGACCGGCTCGGGCAAGACGACCACGCTCTACGCCATGCTGCAGCAGGCCAACTCGCCCGAGGTCAAGATCATCACCGTCGAGGACCCGGTCGAGTACGACATCGAAGGCATCGTGCAGGTGCCGGTCAACGAGGACATCGGCGTGACCTACGCCAAGGTGCTGCGCACGATCCTGCGCCAGGACCCGGACAAGATCCTGGTGGGCGAGATCCGCGACACGGAGACCGCCGCCGTCGCGGTCGAGGCCAGCCTCACGGGCCATACCGTCTTCTCGACCCTGCACACCAACGACGCGCCCGGCACCGTCACGCGCCTGGTCGACATGGGCATCGAGCCGTTCCTGATCACGGCCACGCTCGAGGCGGTCGTGGCGCAGCGCCTCGTGCGCACGCTGTGTCCCGATTGCAAGCAGTCCTACGAGCCCGAGGAGGAGGAGCTGCGCGAACTCGGCCCCGAGGCCGAGGCGCTGCGCGGCGTCCCGTTCCATTTCGGGAAGGGCTGCGAACGCTGCTTCCACACCGGCTACCGCGGGCGCATGGGCATCTTCGAGATCCTGATCATCGACGAGGACCTGCGCCGCGCGATCCTGGCGCGCGGCTCGACGCAGGAGCTGCGCCGCATCGCGCTGGCGGCCGGCATGCGTCCGTTGCGCGCTTCGGGCATCGCGGCCATCGCCGCGGGGCGCACGAGCCTCGAGGAAGTCCT
>Ga0315912_10001573_pt1 | contig 27262 bp, 25 predicted proteins | sample VfabasoilMG_FD_204469 | JGI IMG/M metagenome (GOLD analysis project Ga0315912, IMG submission 204469) | Garden soil microbial communities collected in Santa Monica, California, United States - V. faba soil | ecosystem: Environmental > Terrestrial > Soil > Garden | place: USA: California... | reverse complement strand
CGGCATCCTGATGATGGTGTTCGCGCGGCACGGCAGCCAAACCCCTATACCATTCGGCCCCTATCTTGCGGCGGCCGGTGTCATCGCGCTGTTTCACGGCCAAGCCATCAACAAGCATCTCAACCTGTTCTGACCACCGATGCCGTACTGCATAGGACTGACCGGCGGCATCGGCTCCGGCAAATCCAGCGCCACCAAAATATTTGAAGAATTGGGCGCTGGCGTCATCGATACCGATGAAATTTCTCACGCACTTACGCGTGCTGGGGGCGCGGCGATTCCGCTGATCCGTGCAGAATTCGGCGCGGACTATGTTGTCGCTGACGGCAGCCTCGACCGCGCGAAAATGCGCCAGCTGGTATTCGGCGACCCCACCGCGCGCAACCGGCTTGAAGCCATACTGCACCCCTTGATCGGCAAGGAAGCGCGTGCGCGGGCAGCCGCTTCACCGCAGCCGTACGTAATGCTGGCTGTTCCTTTGCTGCTGGAGACCGGCGCATACCGTGACGTCATAAAACGCATCGCCGTGGTCGATTGCACCGAGGCGCAGCAGATCGAACGCACCATGCAGCGCAGCGGTTTGTCCGAGGCGCAAGTGCGGGCCATCATGAGCACCCAGGTTACACGTGAACAAAGGCTCGCCTGGGCCGACGACTTGCTGAACAACAGCGGCGATCCCGCTACCATGCGGCGCGAGGTCAAGGCGCTGCATACAAAATACCTTGCGCTGGCTGCAAGTACGCGACGCATCCTGTGAAATAGCCGAAAAAACTTCGCCCAAGACCTTTATTTTTTCCGCTCGTTGGTGAATACTTGGCCACGCCTTAACCGACCCCGGCCAGGACACGCTGTGATCAGCTATGAATACCCGCTTAGCGAACGCGTGCGCACACTGCTGCGATTCGAGGATTTGTACGAACGTGTCGAGTATTTTCTGGCAAAGGCCGATCCGCTCGAACACCATGTCGCGTTGACATCGATATTCGAGATACTCGAAGTAGCGAGCCGCGCCGACCTCAAATCCGACCTGTTGCAGGAGCTTGAACGACAAAAACAGGCGCTCGACGGCTTGCGCGAAAATCCGGATGTATCGGAAGAAGCGCTCGATAACATCCTGTGGCAAATCGATCAAGCTTCATCGCGTCTGTTCCAAACGTCAGGCAAGGTCGGGCAGGAGCTGCGCGAGAACGACTGGCTGATGAGCATCAAGCAGCGTACCGGCATTCCGGGCGGCGTGTGCGAGTTTGATCTGCCGTCGTATCACTTTTGGCTTCAACAAAACAGCGATCAACGCCGGCACGATCTGACGTTGTGGCTTGCACCGTTTCAACCGATACGCGAAGCCATTGCCATCGTGCTGCGCCTTCTGCGTGAAAGCGGCAAGAGCACCACCCAGGTCGCATATCAGGGCGTGTATCAACAAATGATGGCGGGACGCGTCGCACAGATGCTGCGCATCAAGCTCTCACACAATTATCAGTGCGTGCCGGAAATCAGCGCGAACAAATACGCGCTCAATATCCGCTTTACTTCGCAGGAAGGCGGGCAACGCCCGAAAACAGTGGAAACCGACGTCGAGTTCGAACTCACGTTCTGTAATCTATAGTTTGCATGAAACCACGCATCGTGAACTGTCCGCGCTGCGGCGAGGGTGTCGCGTGGAGCACCGACAATCCGTGGCGTCCGTTTTGCTCGGAGCGCTGCAAGATGATCGATCTCGGCGCGTGGGCTAGTGAAAGCTATCGCATCCCCGTGGTGGAAGATCCGGACGAACCAGAAGACATCGGGGCCGAGGATAACTCGCCGCTAAATTAGGCGTTCCATGCTCCGCGTAGCATCGCGATACCGTGGGCGCCTGCGCGCATCGCGGATTCGAGATCGCGAGTTTGCATGCCGCCCAGCGCGTAGACGGGCGCATGGCAATCGGCAATCAACGCGCGTAACCCATCCCAGCCCAGCGTCGCTGCGCCCGGATGTGTCGGCGTCGCCGAAACCGAGCCTACGACAAGAAAATCCGCGCCCAACGCCAGCGCTCGCTCGATTTCGCTGGCGTTGTGGCACGATGCGCCCACCCACTCGATATCAGGCCGCGTCGCAAGCTTCTGAAGTTGTGCGGCTGTCAAATGTACGCCATCGGCGTTCACCGATTGCGCCAGCGCCACATCCGTGTTCACGATGACGTGTGCACCATACTCATGCGCGATGCCGACTACTTGCACAGCCAAGGCGCGCATTTCAGCCGGTGCCAATTGTTTTTCGCGGAGCTGAATGAGGCGCAAACCGCGAGCAAGTGAGTTTCTCAGACGCCGTAGGAATTCCTCGCGTCCCAGCCCGGCCGCGTTGCTGATGCCATAGACCGTGGGCAACTTCAGCGCACGCAGTATCGGACCATTGGCCGGCAATATCGGTGACACGGTGAGCGCACGCGCAGACTGCCAGGAAAATTGCTGCCCTTCGCGGCCGTGCAATTCGCCGCGCCAGTCGCGTATGCGCTGGAAGCGCAGGCGCACCGACGCGTGTTCGTACTCGAAGTCGCGCGTGAGCCACGGATAACACTCGCCGATGACTATGCCGAGTTCCTCGTGCAGCTCGCGCTGCATCGCATCCGGCACGGATTCGCCAGGTTCGACCTTGCCGCCTGGAAATTCCCAGTAGCCCGCGTAAGCCTTTTCCGCAGGACGCTGCGCAAGCAGGAAACAGCCATCTGTGCGCTCGATTACTGCGGCAACAACTTCGATTCTTTTTCGGGAATGATCGGAAACCGAAGCCGGCGACGATCGCGAACTCACTTCCGCCTTCCGCCTTCCGCCCTCATCCTTTGCGCACCCGCCCAGTCGCGCGCAAACTGCCACGCAACCCTGCCGCTGCGCGACCCGCGTTGCAACGCCCATTGCAGCGCCGCCTCCCTCACATCATGCGAACGAGAGTCGGCGGACTTGAAGTGTTCGAGCCACACCGCGACGATGTTCAGATATTCGTCCTGATCGAATGGATAGAACGATACCCACAGCCCAAAACGCTCGGACAGCGATACTTTCTCTTCCGAAGTTTCGCCGGGATGAATCTCCTCGCCGACATGCTTGTATTCAAGATTCTCATGCATGTACTCCGGCATCAGATGCCGGCGATTCGACGTGGCGTATATCACGCAGTTCTCCGATGCTGCCGCGATAGAGCCATCGAGCACGACCTTCAGCGCCTTGTAGCCGGGCTCGTCCGCTTCAAACGACAAGTCGTCACAATAGAGCACAAAGCGTTCGGGCCGCTGGCAAATACGGTCGACGATGTCGGGCAAATCGAGTAAATCCTGCTTTTCAACTTCGATCAGGCGCAGTCCGCGCGGTGCATATTTGGTGAGCAGCGCTTTAATCAACGAAGATTTGCCCGTACCGCGTGCACCGGTAAGCAGCACGTTGTTCGCCGGGTAACCTTCGACAAACTGGCGCGTATTCTGTTCGACCAGCCGCTTCTGGTCGTCGATACCGCGCAAATCCTTGAGCTGAATGCGATGCACCTGATTGACGGGATGCAGCACGCCGCGTCCGTTTTTCGTGCGCCAGCGAAATGCGATCGAAGCTTTCCAGTCGATGGGCGTATCTTGCGCGGGCAGCAGTTGTTCCAAACGCGCCAGTAAGCCATCGACGCGCGCCAGTAAATGCCCGACATCGCTCATCGCCGCAAATCCCGCAGATAGCACCAAACAGGAAACATCTTAAATATTTGTTTTTAAATGATATTTTAACTTCGGTAATCGGCATTGATGCTGACATAGTCATGCGACAAATCGCAGGTCCATACGGTTGCCGCCACGCTGCCGCGATGAAGAACTACGCGTATGGTGATTTCCGCCTGCTTCATTACACGCTGACCGTCGGCTTCCTGGTAGCCCGAATAGCGTCCACCGTCACGCGCTACCAGCACGTCGTCGAGATACAGCTCGATCTTTTCCACCACGAGATCGCTAATGCCGGCATAGCCTATCGCCGCCAGTATGCGCCCCAGGTTCGGATCGGACGCGAAAAATGCAGTCTTGGTGAGCGGCGAGTGCGCGATCGCGTACGCAACCTTGCGGCACTCTTCTTCGTTACGTCCCGCTTCGACTTGCACCGTAATAAATTTTGTTGCACCTTCGCCGTCACGCACGATAGCTTGCGCAAGCTCGATCGCAACTGCCGTCACCGCATCCCTGAATGCCGCGTACTCAGCGCTATTCGCATCGGTGATTTCCGTCATGGCCGCACGGCCGCTTGCAATCAGCATGAATGAGTCGTTGGTAGACGTGTCGCCATCGACCGTGATGCAGTTGAATGAACGCTTCGCCGCGTACATCACCGCCTGCTTGACCAGCGGCGGGCTCACATGCGCGTCGGTTGCCACGAATCCCAGCATCGTCGCCATGTTCGGACGTATCATGCCAGAGCCTTTTGCGATGCCAGTCACGGTGATACACGCGCTGCCGATGGTGAACGGCTTTGACACCGCCTTGGGCAACGTATCGGTGGTCATGATCGCGGTAGCCGCATCCACCCACGCATCGGCACGCAGATTGGCAACACATTGCGGCAGCCCGGCGGTAATTCTATCGAGCGGCAACGGCTCCATGATGACGCCGGTGGAATACGGCAGCACTTGCGACGCATTGCAGCCCAACAACCGCGCGAGCTCCGCGCAGGTATCGCGCGCTGCGGCAAGCCCGCTCTTTCCGGTGCCGGCATTGGCACAGCCGGTGTTCACCACCAATGCTCGTATCGATGCATCGGGATCGACCATAGTGAGATGCTGGCGCGCCACCACCACCGGCGCAGCGCAAAACCGGTTTTGCGTAAATACGCCAGCGACGCGCGCACCTTCGTCGCATGCAATCACCAGCAAATCCTTGCGATTCGGCTTGCGGATGTTCGCTTCGGCGACGCCCAGCGTCACGCCTGCAACGGCATTCAGCGAGCGGGGATCAGGGGCAGACAGATTGACCGGCATGTCGCTTATGTATCTATGCGTATTGAATCAGGTCAGTTTACCGTGGCACTGTTTGTATTTCTTGCCGGAGCCGCACGGGCATGGGTCGTTGCGGCCGACTTTCTGGCCGGTGCGTACGAACGGCTGTGCTTTCAATGCGTCTGCGTCGGCTGGCGCTTCTTCGGGCGGTGCCTCTTCTGTCGCTGAATAATTCGGATGCTGATACTGAACATTGGTCGGCGTTTCGGGCTCTTCCATTTGCCGGAGTTCTTCCGCGCTGCGTATCTGCACCAGCATCAACACTTTGGTTACTTCGCTCTTGATGGTATCGAGCAGCATTTCGAACAATTCAAACGCTTCGCGCTTGTATTCCTGCGTCGGATTTTTCTGCGCATACGAGCGCAGATAAATCCCCTGCCGCAAATAGTCGAGCATCGACAGATGTTCGCGCCAATGCGTATCGAGACTTTGCAACAGCAGCGAACGCTCATACTGATGGCGCGCTTCCGGATCTACCGGTGCCATCTTGTCGCTGTATTGTTTATGCGCGGCATCGACGATGCGCTGGCGCAAATCGTCTTCTTCGAGACCGTTTTCGTCCTTGAGCCATTGTGCAACCGGTACCTTGAGATTGATTTCGGTCCCGAGCACTTTTTCCAGCCCGGCAATATCCCATTGTTCTTCGAGGCTTCCTGCCGCTACGTGCTGTGCAAAATAACCGCTGACCACATCCGCGCGCATCGCGGTGATGGTCTCGGAAACATCCGCCGCATCGAGCAGTTCATCGCGCTGGCGGTAAATGACCTTGCGCTGATCGTTGGCCACATCATCGTATTCCAGCAAATGCTTGCGCATATCGAAGTTGCGCGCCTCGACCTTGCGTTGAGCAGTCTCGATGGAGTTGGTCACCATGCGGTGCTCGATGGCCTCGTCTTCCGGAATTTTCAGCCACTGCATGATCGCGGATACCTTGTCCGACGCGAATATGCGCATCAGAGAATCTTCCAGCGATAGATAAAAACGGCTTGATCCCGGATCGCCCTGCCGTCCCGAACGGCCGCGCAATTGGTTGTCGATACGCCGCGACTCGTGGCGCTCAGTGCCTACAATGTGCAGCCCACCCGATGCGACAACCTGATTGTGCAGCTTTTGCCATTCGTGGCGGATGTCTTCGATTTTCCTGTTGCGCACGGCCTCGTCCAGTGTCGCGTCGGCGCGCACCGTGTTGATTTCGGGCTCGGGATTACCGCCGAGCACAATGTCGGTACCGCGGCCCGCCATATTGGTTGCAATGGTGATCGTGTGCGGCCGGCCGGCCTGTGCCACGATCTCCGCCTCGCGCGCATGCTGCTTGGCGTTGAGCACATTGTGCGGAACCTTCTCCTTCTCCAGCATTGCGGACAACAATTCCGAATTCTCAATGGAAGTCGTACCCACTAGCGCGGGCTGGCCACGCTTGTGACAATCCTGAATGTCGCGCAGTATCGCCTTGTATTTTTCCTTGGTCGTGCGATAGACCTGATCCATGCGTTCGTCGCGGATCATCTTTTTATGCGTCGGAATGACCACCGTTTCCAACCCGTAGATCGTCTGGAATTCGTAGGCCTCGGTGTCTGCGGTACCGGTCATGCCCGCGAGCTTTTTGTACATACGGAAATAATTCTGGAAAGTAATGGTCGCAAGCGTCTGATTTTCTTTTTGTATTTCGACGCCTTCTTTCGCCTCAACCGCCTGATGCAGTCCCTCCGACCAGCGCCGGCCCGGCATCAGCCGGCCGGTGAATTCATCCACGATGACGATCTCATTGTTCTGTACCACATATTGCTGATCGCGATGGAACAGATTCTGCGCGCGCAGCGCGGCGTTGATGTGATGCATGAGACTGATGTTTGCCGCGTCGTACAGACTACTGCCTTCCGGCAGCAAGCCTGCACGCGTGAGCAACTCTTCAGCGTGCTCGTGGCCCGCTTCCGACAGCAGCACCTGATGCCCCTTTTCATCCACCCAGAAATCGCCATCGCCCTTTTCTTCTTTCTGGCGCACAAGCTTGGGCGCGATAGCGTTGATCTTCACGTAGAGATCGGTCGTATCCTCTGCCTGCCCCGAGATGATGAGCGGCGTACGCGCCTCGTCGATGAGGATGGAATCCACCTCGTCGACGATGGCGTAGGTCAACGGGCGCTGCACTTTTTCGGAATGGTGAAACACCATGTTGTCGCGCAGGTAGTCGAAGCCGAACTCGTTGTTGGTGCCGTACGTGATATCGGCAGCGTACGCCTGCTGTTTCAGCTCGTGTTCCATCTGCGACAGGTTGACGCCGACTGTAAGATCGAGAAAACGGAAAATTGTGCCCATCCAGTCCGCATCGCGCCGCGCCAGATAGTCGTTGACGGTGACGATATGCACACCCAAGCCGGTCAGCGCATTCAGATACGCCGGCAACGTGGCGACCAGTGTTTTGCCTTCGCCGGTGCGCATTTCGCCGATCTTGCCGCCGTGCAGGGCGATGCCACCCAGCAACTGTTCGTCGAAATGCCGCATGTTGAGCGTACGCTTGGCGGCCTCGCGTACCACCGCGAAGGCTTCGGGCATCAATTCGTCGAGCATCTCCTTGCGCACACGATCCTGCGCACCTTCGAGCGCCGATTTTCCGCGCACATCGCCATCCGCATCCGGCTGTTTCAGGGCTTCCAGCTTTACGCGTATGCGCTCACGAAACTCACCCGTTTTCGCGCGCAAAGCATCGTCGGACAGTTTCGAGATTTCAGATTCAAGCCCATTCACCGCCTGCGCGCGGCGGCGATATTGCTTGACCAGCCGGTCATTGCGGCTGCCAAAAACTTTTCTCAGTATCGAGCTAACCATTTGCTTCGCGAAACTCCCGCGCTAAGGATTTGCGGCACGACGAATCGCATTCAGCGCGTATTTCATCATGCCAGCCCCTCTAAATAAAAAGGGGGTGGGGAAACACCCCACCCCCGCGAATTTCCGTGTTTCAGTATCAGCCCGGCAACCGCAAAAACTGTGAGGGATTTTGCGCTGCGCCGCGCTGCCGAACTTCAAAGTGCAGATGCGTCCCGGTCGCGCGGCCCGTGCGTCCCATCTCCGCGATACGCACGCCCCGCTGCACCATGTCACCCACCTGGACCAGGCGCTTGGACGCGTGCGCATAACGCGTAATCAACTCGTTGCCGTGATCAATCTCGACCATATTACCATATGCAGGGTGGTAATCTGAATAGACAACCACGCCTCCCGCCGCCGCAAGGATAGGCGTGCCTTCACCGCCGATAAAATCGATACCTTCGTGGAACGCGTGCTGTCCGGTAAACGGATCAAGCCGCCAGCCGTAGTTGGAGGTATACGTTCCGCCTTCGAGCGGCAACATCGTTGGTATGAGCTTTTTCTTGGCGCTGTCGAAAGTAAACAACGATTCGAGCACCCCGAGTTTGTCGCCACGGTCATCAAGCTGCTTGATCAGCACGTCGATGCTGTGCGACATTTCGTTGACCGAAATATTGCGGCTGGGCACGTCCGATTCGGCGCCACCGCGTCCCGGCGGTTCGGCAAACAGAAAATCCTGCGCCTTGAATCCGGCCAGTTTAGCCAGCCGCTCGCCCAGGGTGTCGAGCCGCAGCAGTTGCGCCTGCATTTGCCCCAAGCGCACCGCCATCGCATTCAGATTGTCGCGAAGATAGGATTCATTGCGCTGCTGTTGCTGTTCCTGCGTGGCCGCAACCCAATTTTGCAGGTGCGGCAGAAAGTTAAGCTGCGATGCATAACGCAACATCGCGTAATTCATCGCGCCAGCCAGCGTAACCACAGTCAACAAGGAAAGCGCCGCAAACGCAAGAATATGCGGAATTCCAATAGTAATCGTCCGCGCTTTTGCCAGCCGTTCTGAAACTAGAATAATATTCAACGTTCAATCTCCAACCTTGACGCATGCCTGCTTACAACATACGCAGTCTTTTAGGCGCCTCTAATGAGTTCAAGGCGCTGCGAGACAAAACTCAGCGCTTGCGTGCGCTGCAACAGGCTTACGTCGGTTCCACCCCGGTCGAACTCGCCGAAGCGAGCCGTGTAGGTTACGTCCGGGCCAGCACGCTGTGGATTTTTACCGATAATTCAGCCGTTGCCGCAAAGTTGAGGCAAATGCTGCCGCGTGTGTTACCCGTAATTCAGAAACTTGAGCCGGAGATTACTGGAATTCAAATTCAGGTGCAAGCAGAAAAGGGCGAAATTTCGCCAGTCCATCACGCGAAGAAGGCAATGTTAAGCCTTGATAATATTGAATTAATTGAAATTCTCGCGAAGTCGGTGCCTGATCCGGATCTCAAGTCGGCGCTAACTCAACTTGCAGCGCGCAACCGCAAATCGCGATAATTCGCGCGCCAGCTATACCGTCTGCGGCTGCCAGAACACAAACTTCGGCGCTTCTTCGGCCTGCAAGAAACTGACGTACTCCCACGCCTGCGCGTCTTGTAACACGTGGCGCAGCAACTGATTGTTCAGCGCATGGCCGGATTTGTAGCCGCTGAACGCGCCGATCAGCGGATGGCCCAACAGATACAGATCGCCAATCGCATCCAGCGCCTTGTGTTTGACGAACTCGTCGTCGTAGCGCAGCCCATCGTTGTTGAGGATACGGTACTCGTCCATCACGATGGCATTTTCGAGACTGCCGCCCAGTGCGAGGCCGTGCGCACGCATAGTTTCGACATCCTGCATAAAGCCAAACGTGCGTGCGCGGCTCACTTCCTTGATGAACGAAGTCGAGGAAAAGTCGATAGTCACCGACTGCCGTCCGCGCTCGAATACCGGATGCGCGAAATCAATCGCCAGATCGATTTTGAAACCATGATACGGCGCAAGGCGCACCCATTTGTCACCGTCGGCGATTTCGACTGTTTTCAAGATGCGTATGAACTTCTTCGGAGCGTTTTGTTCTTCGATACCCGCTGACTGCAGCAAAAACACAAACGGTCCGGCACTGCCATCCATGATCGGCACTTCCGGCGCGGTGACATCAATGTAGACGTTGTCAATTCCCAGCCCTGCCAACGCCGACATTAGATGCTCGACAGTCGCGATCGACGCACCATCCTTCACCAGACACGACGACAACCGCGTGTCGCCAACCGCGTACGGATCAGCCTTAATCTCGACCGGATGCGGTAGATCCACGCGCGTAAACACGATGCCGGTATCGGGCGCGGCTGGCCGCAGCGTCAGAAAAACCTTTTCGCCGGTATGCAAACCCACGCCGGTGGCGCGGATCAGATTTTTTAATGTGCGCTGCTGAATCACGATAAAATACTCAATTAAATCAACATATTACGGTCAAATTATAACACACCTCGCCACTTGTCACAAAAAAACCGTTAATCGACCGGCGTCCTACTACGACCGGTTGATAGCAAAACTGCGTGCGCTTACGCCCGCGTTTCAGGTTCGTCCGCGATTTTAATCCGCTTGCTTGCGCAAAAATGCCGGGATATCAAGCATCTCAACGCCGGATTGGCGCATCGCTTCTATGGTGGCATCCCGATTGCGCCGCGTGCGAAGCACCGCCGGTTCATCCAGAGCGCCGTAGTCAACCCCGATGGGCTGATTATCTGTGCCGGTCTTCTGCACTACCATAGTCAACGGCTTGGATTGCTGGCGGTTGACCGGCTTGCCTAGACCTGTGGCCACGATAGTCACACGCAGATTGTCCTCCAGCGACTCGTCGTAGACTGTGCCAATGATCACGGTGGCTGACTCGGCGGCGAATGCCTTGATCGTTTCCATCACATCGTACATCTCCTGCAATTGGAACGAGGCTTTGTTCGCCGAAATGTTAATCAGCACGCCGCGCGCATCGGAAATATTGATGTCTTCGAGCAGCGGACATGCAACAGCTTGCTCCGCCGCGGCACGCGCGCGGTCCGGGCCTGCGGCTTTCGCCGAGCCCATCATAGCCATACCCATTTCCGCCATCACAGTACGCACGTCTGCAAAGTCAACGTTGATCATGCCAGGGCAGCTGATGATCTCGGCAATGCCTGCCACCGCGCCGTGCAGCACGTCGTTAGCGGAGCGGAATGCCTCGTCGAGCGTCACCGCGCTGCCGAGCACCTGCATCAGTTTGTCGTTCGGAATAACGATTAGCGAATCGACATGCTGCGACAACGCGTCGAGGCCTTCCTGTGCGATGCGCTGGCGCTTGCCCTCGAACGCGAACGGTTTGGTCACCACCGCCACGGTCAGGATGCCGAGTTCCTTGGCGATTTCCGCCACCACCGGCGCAGCACCCGTACCGGTGCCGCCGCCCATGCCCGCTGTGAGGAACAGCATGTCGGCACCGGAGATCAATTCTGCGATGCGCTCGCGGTCTTCAATTGCCGCCTGCCGGCCCATTTCAGGATTCGCGCCCGCACCGAGGCCCTTGGTCACATTGGCACCCAATTGCAACTGAACGGACGCCTTGTTGCGTTTGAGTGCTTGAGCGTCGGTGTTGGCGCAAATAAATTCCACGCCCTCCACGCCCTGCGCAATCATATGATCAACCGCATTGCCGCCGCAACCGCCCACGCCCACTACTTTGATTACCGCTTCTTGTGTTTGTGCATCGATAAGCTCAATCATGTTTAACTCCTTGTCGTGTTAATCAAAGAACCGCAAATTAAAAACCCCGTTGCTGCGTACTTAAAACCAAAATCAAAAATCAATTTAAAAATTTCCCTTGAACCACGCCTTCATGCGTTCGATCAGGTGCTGGATGGATCCCGTCTGCGCGCGCGCGAGTTCCTGCTGGCGCAATCGCTGCATACCCGATATCAACAATCCGACACCGGTCGAATAACGCGGGTGTCTCACCACATCGGATAGTCCGCCGCGATATGCCGGCTGCCCCACGCGCACCGGCATGTGAAAAATTTCTTCGCCGAGTTCAACCATGCCCTGCATCATGCTCGAGCCGCCGGTCAGAACGATGCCGGAAGACAGCAATTCCTCGTAACCGCTGCGACGCAGTTCAGCCTGGATCAGCGAGTAAAGTTCTTCGACGCGCGGTTCGATTACCTCCGCCAGTGTTTTACGCGACAATTGCTTCGGTCCCCGCTCGCCGATGCCTGGCACCTCGATCATTTCCTGCGGGTCAGCCAACTGCGACAATGCGCAGCCGTGCTTCATCTTGATATCGTCGGCGTCTTTTGTCGGCGTGCGCAGCGCCATCGCGATATCGCTGGTAATCTGATCGCCGGCGATCGGAATCACGGCGGTATGGCGTATCGCGCCGTGTGTGAACACCGCAATATCCGTGGTGCCGCCGCCGATATCTACCAGACACACGCCAAGGTCCTTTTCATCGTCTGACACTACCGCCATCGCGGAAGCCAGCGGCTGTAACACCAGGTCGTTTACTTCGAGCCCGCAGCGGCGCACGCATTTGACGATGTTCTGAGCGGCCGATACCGCGCCGGTGACGATATGCACCTTGACCTCGAGACGCACCCCCGACATGCCGAGCGGCTCGCGCACGTCTTCCTGACCGTCGATGATGAATTCCTGATTCAGAATGTGCAGGATCTGCTGGTCATTCGGAATCTGTACCGCGCGCGCGGTTTCGACCACACGGTCGATGTCGAGCTGTGTCACTTCCTTATCCTTGATCGCGACCATGCCCTGGGAATTAAAACTCTTGACGTGGCTGCCAGCGATGCCGGTATAAACCTCGCGTATCTTGCAATTAGCCATCAATTCCGCTTCTTCGAGCGCGCGCTGAATCGCACTCACCGTGGTTTCGATGTTCGCAACCACGCCCTTCTTCAAACCGCGCGAAGGATGCGTACCCATGCCGATAACTTCGAAGCCGCCGCCAGCACTCTCAGGTTTCGCCTCCGCGACAATGGCGACGATTTTCGAAGTGCCGATGTCCAGACCGACCACGATGTTCCTGTTGTCTTTATTCTTGTTCATTGCGTCAGGCTTTCGGCCGCGGCGCGCCTTTGCGCGCGGGGCCGTCCGCTCCTTCCTTGGCAAGTTCGGGTATGCGTACTGCAAAACCATTGGGGTAACGCAGATCGATGTAATCAATGCGGCGCGCGAGCCCGCCTACCGTGCGATCATGATTTGCGATATAGCGTTGCAACCGCGCATCAGCCTGATCACGACCGAGTTCCAGCGTGGTTCCACTGTCGAGTTGCAACCGCCATGCGCGCCGCTCAGAAAGCTGCACGCGCACCGGCGTTCTGCCGATCGCTGAAAGCCCCTGACGGAAAAGCCTGTACTGCGCCTTGATTTCTTTCGCCGAGCCCTTGGGCCCTTCGAACACCGGCAAATCGCCGTCGTACGCCGCCTCGAATACTTCGCCATGGTCATTGACCAGCGCAAAGCTGCCCCAGCGCGCAAAAGGCGTGTGTTCTTCCACTGCCACCTCAAGGCGATCCGGCCATTGCCGGCGCAGGGTCACCGTGCGCACCCACGGCAGTTTCTCGAACGAAGCGCGGATAGCGGGTAAATCCAGCGTGAAAAACGTCCCGTGCATATCACGCCTGGCGATAGCTTCGACCTGATCGATTGTGATGTGTTTCGCGCCGCCGCCAACATGCAATTCCTGCATCGCGAATACCGGCTGATGCATTGCCCAGCGCAACGCTGCGTACAGCACCATCAGCGCTGCGGCTGCCCACAACAAATCGGAGATGCGATTTAGAGCGGCCGGGTTATCCCACATGCGCCGCCTCCAGAATGCGCAACACCAGATCGTCGAACGCAAGGCCGCGCGCGCGCGCTGCGATCGGCACCAGGCTGTGATCGGTCATACCGGGAACGGTGTTGACCTCGAGGAACCACGGTTGATTCTTTGCATCAAGCATGATGTCGAGCCGGCCCCAACCAGCACAGCCGATCATGCGGAATGCCGCCAGCGCCTGCGATTGAATGGCGCGTTCCAGCTCTGCCGGCAGGCCACACGGACAGTGATATTTGGTTTCGTTGCCGAAATACTTGTTGTGGTAATCGTAGTTACCCTCGGGCGCTTCTATGCGAATCAGCGGTAGCGCTTCATCATCAAGAATTCCAGCGGTCAGTTCGCGTCCCGTGATGAATTGCTCGGCGATCACCATGTCGTCATGCTCGCGCGCAAGCATGTACGCTACGTCGAGTTTTTCCAGCGAGGTCACCTTGCTGATTCCAATGCTTGAACCTTCGCGTGCGGGTTTGACGACGAGCGGCAGACCGAGCTTTTTAACCACCGCAGGCAGATCCGAACTCCCATCCAGCAACTCGTAAGCTGGCGTTGGAACGCCTACGGCCTGCCATATGAGCTTGGTACGCCACTTGTCCATCGCCAGCGCGCTTGCCATCACACCGCTGCCGGTGTACGGGATACGCAGGTATTCGAGCACGCCCTGCACCGTGCCGTCTTCGCCGAAGCGGCCGTGCAACGCAATGAATACACGCTCGAAACGTTGTGCGATTAATTGTTCAAACCCCTGATCGCGCGGATCGAATGCGTGCGCATCCACACCTTTGCGTTGAAGCGCGGCGAGCACCATGCCGCCGCTCTTGAGCGAAATCTCGCGTTCGGCTGAGCGGCCACCCATCAAAACCGCGACTTTGCCGAAGTTGCTCATGCGCGATCTCCAACGATGCGCACTTCCTGTTCAAGCGCGATGCCGAAGCGGTCGCGCACGGCGTCTCGGGCAAGCTCAATCAACGCTTCAATATCGGCAGCACTCGCGCCGCCGGTGTTGACGATGAAATTGGAGTGTTTGCGCGAAATCTCCGCGCCACCGATGCGCCGTCCCTTGAGGCCACACGCTTCGATCAGACGCGCCGCGTAATCATTCGGCGGATTACGAAACACCGATCCGGCATTCGGTTGTTGTAGCGGCTGGCTCGCAATACGCCTTGATAGTAACTCTTTGATTTTATTGCGAGATTTTTCGCTGCTGTTTTTGTCATTTCTGCGCGGTACACAAAACAGCACCGCTACGAACCACTCGTTTTCAGCGCCGCGCACACTGCGATATCCGATTTGAAACTCCGCGGCGTCACGCTCATGCAACACACCACTACGATCTATCGTCGTCACGTGCGTCACCAGATCCCACGTTTCGCCGCCGTAGCACCCCGCGTTCATCGCCAGCGCGCCGCCGACGGTGCCCGGTATGCCAGCGAGAAATTCGGCACCTTCACATCCGTGCAGCGCTGCGAAGCGCGCGACCTTTGGACTAGCAACGCCGGCTTCGGCATAAATCTCGGCGCCCATGTTGTTCGTCGCGACCACACGAACGTCCCGCAGCGCCCAATGCGTGAATACGACGGTACCGCGCAAGCCGCCGTCGCGCACCAGCAGATTGCTGCCGAGACCAACGAAATAAACCGGCTCTTGCGCCGGCAATGTTTTCAGAAACCCCGCGAGGTCGTCACGATCCACCGGCACGTACGCACGATCCGCAACGCCGCCCGCACGCCAACTCACGTGGCGCGCCATCGGTTCGCGTCGTTTCAACTGTCCGCGTAATTGATTCTCAACCGCCATCGCTTCGTTCCAATACTGGCGTTTCACAGCGGAACGAATGAATTCGGAAGCATGAAATCCTTCCACGCGCGGCAGGCAAGCTGTCATCAAACCCTCTACGCGCATCTCTCATCCTTCATCCTTTAGCCTTCCGCCCTCAAAAGCGCCGCTACTCCGCCTATCGAACCTGCGCCCATTACCAGCACCACGTCGTCATCGCGCGCCGCACTGAGGACCGCTGCGGGCACTTCCGCGACAGTCTCCGCAAAAATCGGCTCGACCTTGCCCGCTACACGCACTGCGCGCACCAGTGCACGACCATCGGCCGCGACGATCGGCGCCTCGCCCGCGGGATACACTTCGGTCAGCACCAACACATCCACGGTGGACAGCACCTTGACGAAATCCTCAAAGCAGTCGCGCGTGCGCGTGTAGCGGTGCGGCTGGAACACCAGTATCAGCCGCCGCGCCGGGAACGCGCCGCGCGCGGCGGCGAGTGTCGCCGCCATCTCCACCGGGTGATGGCCATAATCGTCGATCAGGGTGCAACGCCCGCCGCCGGGCAGCGCGACGTCGCCGTGCCGCTGGAAGCGCCGTCCTACGCCCTTGAATTCGGCCAGCGCCTTGACGATCTTGCTGTCAGGCACGCCGACTTCCATGCCCACTGCGATCGCCGCCAGCGCATTCAGCACGTTGTGCTCGCCAGGCAAATTGAGCGTAATCGCCAGATCGGCAACTGGCCGTCCGTTTGCGCTGCGCTGCGCGCGAAACGTCATCTGTCCGGCGCTGTGCCGTACGTCCACCGCTTTGATTTGCGCATCCGGTGATACGCCATACGTCGTCACCGGCTTAGAGAGCTTGGGCATGATATCGCGCACATTAGCGTCATCCACGCACAGCACCGCCATGCCGTAAAACGGCAACTGGTGCAAAAACTCGACAAACGCCTGCTTCAGTTTATCGAACGAGTGTTCGTAGGTTTCCATGTGATCGGCGTCGATGTTGGTGACCACCGCAAGCACCGGCGTGAGGTGCAGGAAGGAAGCGTCTGATTCATCAGCCTCGGCGACGATGAACTCGCCGGTGCCAAGCCGCGCATGCGAACCCGCGCTCACCAGGCGCCCGCCGATTACAAACGTGGGATCGAGTCCGCCCTCCGCCAGCACGCTCGCGACGAGACTGGTCGTCGTGGTTTTGCCATGCGTACCCGCGACAGCAATACCCTGCTTCAAACGCATCAATTCGGCGAGCATCAGCGCACGCGGCACCACAGGAATGTGCTTCTCTCGTGCCGCGGCAATTTCAGGATTGTCGTCCTTTACCGCCGTCGAAACCACGACAGCGTCCGCGCCCGCGATATGCTGCGCTGCGTGGCCTTTGAATACTTTCGCGCCGAGCGCAGCGAGGCGCTGCGTAGCGACGTTTGACGACAAGTCAGAGCCGCTAATCTCGTAGTTCAAGTTGAGCAGCACCTCGGCAATACCACTCATGCCCGAGCCGCCGATGCCAACAAAGTGCACTCTTTTTACCTTGTGCCTCATTCGTTGTCGCCCATGAATGCAGTATCGGCGGCCGGCGCCACTCGCGGACGCTCGCATCCCGTCGCCAACACCTGCGACGGGGCCCTGCTCACTGCTCGCGTCGCCCCGCCTATTCCTACAAAATGCACGCGCTTTACTTTATGCCGCATGCGCCAACTCCATGCAGGTCTCCGCGACGCCACGCGTTGCATCGGGTTTCGCTGCCGCGCGCGCCGCTTGCGCCATCGCGAGCAATTTGTCTCGGGCAAACTCCGCAAGCACTTGCTCGAGGCGCTCCGGCGTGAATTCCTGCTGCGGGATCAGCATTGCCGCGCCGCGCTCCGACAGAAAGCGCGCGTTATGCGTCTGGTGATCATCAACCGCGGAAGGTAGTGGCACCAGTACCGAGGCGACGCCTGCAGCTGCAAGTTCCGCTATCGTGGACGCGCCGGCGCGGCAGATCACCACATCGGCTTTTGCATAACGCGCAGCCATGTTATCGATGAAAGGCACGAGTTCTGCCTCCACGCCTGCCTCATGGTAGATTTCGCGCAGTGTGTCGATATGTGCAGCGCCCGATTGGTGTGTGACTACCGGCCGTTCGCTTGCCGGCATGCGTTGCAGCGCTGCGGGTACGACTGTGTTCAATGCAAGTGCTCCCTGGCTGCCGCCAAGCACCAGCAGATTGAGGCGGCCGCTGCGCGCCTCATATCGTGTTGCCGGGGTGGCGATGCCGCCTATGTCCGCGCGCACCGGATTGCCAATCCACGTTTGATTCACCTTGCCGGCAAACGCGTCAGGAAACGCCACCAGCACGCGATCGGCAAGCTTTGCCAATACGCGATTCGCCAGTCCGGCGACAGAATTTTGTTCGTGTATGACCAGCGGACGATTCAGCAGCGATGCCATCATGCCGCCGGGAAACGCGATGTAGCCGCCCATGCCGAGCACTACATCGGGGCGATGCCGGAAGATCGCGCCCGCACTTTGCCAGAACGCAATCAGCAGGTTGAGCGGCAACATGAATGCACGCAACACGCCCTTGCCGCGCAACCCGGAGAAACGCATCCAAGCCATGGTGTAGCCTTTGGGCGGCACCAATGTGGCTTCCATGCCCGCGCGCGAGCCGAGCCACACGATGTTCCAGCCGCGTTCGCGCAAAAATTCGGCCACCGACAACGCGGGAAAGATATGCCCACCGGTGCCGCCGGCCATGATCATGATGGTGCGGCTCATACCTTGAACCCCCGCGCCATCTGCCGGCCTTCCCAATCGACGCGCAGCAACACGGCAATCGCGACACAGGTGGACGCAATCGCACTGCCTCCAAACGACAAGAGCGGAAGTGTCAACCCTTTAGTGGGCAACATGCCCATGTTTACACCCATATTGATGATGGCCTGCACGGCAATCCACAGCCCGATGCCTTGCGCCACCAGCGCTGCGAAATAGCGTTCCTGCAGAATTGCGCGGCGGCCTATGGCAAACGCGCGCTGCGTGAGCCACGCGAAAAGCACGATGATGAGCACCACGCCGGCGAAACCGAGTTCCTCCGCGATAACAGCGAGCAGGAAATCCGTGTGCGCCTCGGGCAAGTAGAAAAGTTTTTCCACGCTGCCGCCGAGTCCGACGCCGAACCATTCGCCGCGGCCGAATGCGATCAGCGCGTGCGACAACTGGTAACCCTTGCCGTACGGGTCGGCCCACGGATCCATGAATCCGACCACGCGCTGCATGCGGTACGGCGAGAACATGATGAGCGCCAGAAATGCCGCTACCAGCATTAAAATCAGGCCGGCAAACAGTTTCCAGTTCATGCCGCCGAGAAACAGTACGCCCATCGCGATCACGGTGATCACTGCGAACGCGCCGAAGTCCGGCTCCTTCAACAGCAGCGCACCCGCGATGAACATCACGGCAAACATTGGCAAGAAACCTTTGCGCAAGCTGTGCATGAATGCCGCTTTGCGCACCGTGTAGTCTGCCGCATACATCACCGCGAACAGTTTCATCAGTTCCGACGGTTGCAGATTCGCCACGTAAAGCGAGAGCCAGCGCCGGCTGCCGTTGACTTCGCGTCCGATGCCCGGCACCAGCACCAAGCCGAGCAGCACGAGTCCGAATACAAACAGATACGGTGCAGCGCGCTGCCAAAAACTGACTGGAAACTGAAATGCGGCTACTGCAAAGCAAAGGCCTGCCAGCAAAAACACGCCGTGGCGCACGAGGTAGTAGTGCGGCTGATATCCGGTGCCGCGGCTGCCTTCGGCGATGGCGATCGATGCCGAATACACCATCACCAAGCCGAGACCAAGCAGCAAAGCGGTAATCCACACCAGCACCTGGTCATACTCGGCGGCAGCGGGACGAAATCTCGCGTCGGCGTACGCGTTCATACGCCCTCCTCTACGCTCAACTTGCGTACGCATTCGGCAAACACTTGCGCGCGATGCACATAGCTTCTGAACATGTCGTAGCTCGCGCATGCCGGCGACAGCAACACCGCATCTCCAGGTTGTGCCGCGCGATACGCGGTGCGCACGGCCTCTTCCATATCGCCCGCATTCAGCAAAGGCACGCGAACGCTCTTCAACGCTCGCGCGATCAGCGGCGCATCGCGCCCGATCAGCACCACCGCGCGCGCGCGCGCCGCGGCTGCCGCCAGCGGCGAAAAATCCTGACCCTTGCCGTCGCCGCCGGCGATCAGTACTACCGGTTGCGGCATGCCGTTAAGCGCAGCCACCGTGGCGCCAACGTTGGTGCCTTTGGAATCGTCGTAGAAATATATGTTATTGATTTTATTGATATTTTCTACGCGGTGCGGAAGACCTTTAAAACTACGCAATGCAGCCGCAATTGCTGCATCAGGGATCGCGATCGCGTGACACAGTGCGGCGGCGGCGAGTGCGTTGGCAGCATTATGCAAACCGGCGACGGGTAACTCATCAATCTCCATTAACTGCGTGCCACCGTGTGCTAGCATTTTTTTGCCGGCGATATCGTGAATGCCCCACTCCGTGTCGCGTGTTGGCGCATTCAGACCAAACGTCTGAACGCTGCGTCCCTCACGCGCCATACCGAGGCTCGCCGCATCATCGCGATTGAGCACTTGCACGCCGCGGCCGGCGAAGATGCGTGCCTTGGCCGCCGCGTAATCATCCATGCTGTCGTAGCGGTCGAGATGATCTTCGGAAAGATTGAGCATGGCAGCCGCATCGGCATCGAGGGTGCTCGTGCTTTCCAGCTGAAAACTCGACAGTTCCAGCACGACCATATCGGGCGCGGGCTTGCCGGATTCGATTTCCCCCAGCACATCGAGCACCGGCACGCCGATATTCCCCGCCACCGTCGTATTCAATTTCGCGTGGCGACACATCGCACCCGCCATTTCCGTGACGGTGCTCTTGCCGTTGGAGCCTGTAATTGCGATCAACTGCGGCGCGGCGCCCACGGCACGCAGTCCACGCACGAATAATTCCACGTCGCCCACCACCGGCATGCCGTGCTTGATCGCAAGTGCTACTTCGGACTCGCGCCGATCCACGCCGGGGCTGATCGCAATCATGTCAATGCCCTCGAAACTTGCACGCTTGAACGCGCCGTGTGTGACAGCAACGTCGGGTAACTCGCGTGCGAGATCGTGCATGTGCGGCGGCGCGTCACGGCTGTCGGCTACCAACACGCGCGCGCCGTGCCGTGCGAGCCAGCGCGCCATCGACAATCCTGTATCGCCTAGTCCGAGCACCAGTACCTTTCGATCCTTCAAGTCAAGCATCAACGCAGCTTCAGCGTAGACAAACCCACCAAAATCAACATCATCGTAATAATCCAGAACCTCACAACGACCTGGTTCTCCTTCCATCCCTTCAATTCGTAGTGATGATGCAGCGGCGCCATTCTGAAAATCCGTTTACCGGTCAATTTGAATGACGCCACCTGCAAGATCACCGAGAGCGTTTCCACCACGAACACGCCGCCCATGATGAACAGCACGATTTCCTGCCGCGTGATCACCGCGATGGTGCCAAGCGCCGCGCCGAGTGCCAGTGCGCCGACGTCGCCCATGAATACTTCCGCCGGGTAAGCGTTGAACCACAGGAACGCCAGTCCCGCCCCGGCGATCGCACCGCAGATCACCGTGAGTTCGCCCGCGCCGGGAATAAACGGAAACACAAGATACTTGGCAAACACCGCATTGCCTGCAACGTAGGCAAAGATACCGAGTGCGCTGGCGACCATCACCGTCGGCATGATCGCGAGGCCGTCGAGGCCGTCGGTCAGATTCACCGCGTTGCTGGTGCCGACGATCACGCAGTACGTCATGGCGATGAATCCCAGCGCACCCAGCGGATACGCGACCGATTTGAAAAATGGCACGATGAACTGCGTCTGCGCTGGCAGATTTGTGGAATACGCGATGAAGTACGCCGCGGCAAGGCCAATCACCGATTGCCAGAAGAATTTGACACGCGCCGACAGTCCGTTCGGATTGCGCTCGACCACCTTGCGGTAGTCGTCGATCCAGCCGATCGCACCGAAACCCAGCGTCACCAGCAGCACCACCCACACGAAGCGATTTCCGAGGTCGGCCCACAATAGCGTGGTGACCATGATCGACACCAGGATCAGTGCACCGCCCATGGTCGGTGTGCCAGCTTTTACCAGATGAGTTTGCGGACCGTCGTCGCGTACCGACTGGCCGATTTTGTAGGCCGCCAGCTTGCGGATCATCGCCGGGCCGACGAGGAACGAAATCACCAGCGCGGTAAGCGCCGCCAGCACCGCGCGCAACGTAATATAGTTGAACACGTTGAAAACGCGGATGTCTTTTGCCAGCCATTGCGCGATTTCTAGCAGCATGTAATCTCTGCCTCCTGCTCGAACGCCTTGACCACGCGTTCCATCTGCATGAAGCGCGAGCCCTTCACCAGCAGCGTGACGTCGGACGCCAGCACGGTTTCGATTTCCGCCAGCATTTCCTCGATGCGTGGAAAATGGCGCGCACCTGCGCCAAACGCAGTCACTGCGTATGTGGAGTTTTCCCCGAGCGCATACAGCCGGTCTATACCCGCCGCGCGTGCGTACTCACCAATCTCGGTGTGACATTGCGGCGCGCGCGCGCCGAGTTCACCCAGATCGCCAAGCACGAGAAATTTGCGGCCGGCAACATTCGCCAGCACGTCTATCGCCGCACGCACCGATTCCGGGTTCGCGTTGTAGGTGTCGTCGATCAGAGTTGCGCCAGCACAGCCTTTGCCGTACCGGAGGCGACCTTTGACACCCCGGTAGCGCGCCAGCCCGCTGGCGATCGTATGTTCCGGTGTTTTCAATGCAAACGCCGCGGCGCTCGCGGCGAGTGCGTTCATCACGTTGTGCCGCCCCGGCACATGGATCGTTGCGGCGGCCGTGCCGTGCGGCACTTGCACCACGATCTCGCTCTCGAGCGCATGCAGCTTGAAAACCGCACTCACTTGCGCTGCATGCTCCAAACCAAACTCCACGCGCTTGTGTTCTCCGGCAAGGTCGCGCCACAGCGGCGCATGCTTGTCGTCTGCATTGATTACCGCGATGCCGGCCTCAGGCAACCCCTCGAAAATTTCGCCCTTGGCACGGGCAATAGCCTCTTCCGAACCGAGAAATTCGATATGCGCAAGCCCGGCGTTGACGATCAAGGCAACACCGGGACGCGCGAGCTTGGCGAGCTGGCGAATCTCGCCGGCGTGATTCATGCCGAGTTCGATCACCGCATAACGATGATGCGCGCGCAGTTCGAGCAACGTCAGCGGCACGCCGATGTCGTTGTTGAGATTGCCGTGCGTGGCGAGTACCGCAGCCGGCTCCGCACATGCTTCACGCAAGATGGCGGCGAGCATTTCCTTTACCGTGGTCTTGCCACTACTGCCGGTCAACGCCACCAGCGGCATACTGAATTGCCCGCGCCACGCCTGCGCGAGCTGAGTGAGCCCTGATCGTGTGTTGCTCACCACCAGCAGCGGCAGACCGGGTGGCGCCAGTATCGCGCCTGCTTCGTCCACCATCGCGGCCACGGCTCCGGTAGCTTGCGCTTGCGCGAGAAACTTGTGCCCGTCGAAACGCTCACCGCGTAGCGCGACGAAAAGTTCTCCTGCTTTAACCACACGGCTGTCGGTACCGACCGATTCGAATGTGACGTTGTCGCCGCGGGGCACAACACCGAGCGTGAATGCCGCTTGTGAAAGTTGCATCATGCGGCTCGCTCTCCCCGCATGGCCAATGCCGCCTGTACGGCGCCGGCATCGCTGTAGCGGCGGCGCACGCCGCGAACCTCCTGATACGGCTCGTGACCCTTGCCCGCAACCACCACCACGTCGCCGCGCTGCGCCATTGCGATGGTCTCGCGCACCGCGCGCGCGCGGTCGGCTATCACCATACAATCGCCGGATGCGCCTTCCAGGATATCTGCAATGATGGCCATCGGGTCTTCAGTGCGCGGGTTGTCGCTGGTGACAACCACACGATCCGCACAGCGTGTGGCAATGCGGCCCATCTGCGCACGCTTGCCGCGGTCGCGGTCGCCGCCGCATCCGAACACGCAATAAAGCCGGCGCGCGCGTGTTGCCCTGGGTTGCGCATCCGGGCGCACTGCAGGTTGCATGATCTCGCGCATTGCGAGCAGTATTTTTTCCAGCGCGTCGGGTGTGTGCGCGTAGTCCACCACCACTACCGGATGGATGCCACCTCCGTAACGCTCGGCGCGTCCGGGCGCGGGCTGCATGTCTTGCAGCGCATGCACCGCGTCACCAAACGCAACGTTGCTCACAAGCAGCGCCGACAACGCTGCCAGAAGATTCGACGCGTTAAAGCGTCCAACGAGACCGCTCTTCACATGCGCGCGGCCCCAGGGCGTTATCACATCGAACGACACGCCGTCGGCGCCCACTGCGAGCTTGCGTCCCTGCACGCGTTCGATACGCCTGTGACCACTGTGTGCCGCGCCAAACCCGTAACCCAGCACGTGCAAGCATTCCGGATACGCGCGCGCCGCGAGTTCCGCTCCGAACGCGTCATCGAGATTGAGCACCGCATGTTTGAGTGATTCCCAGCGAAATAGTTTTGCTTTGGCATTGCGATATCCGCGCATATCACCGTGATAATCGAGATGATCGCGCGTGAGGTTGGTGAACATCGCAACATCGAACTCGACACCGGCCACACGTCCCTGCGTGAGTCCGTGCGAAGATACTTCCATGCTCACCGCGCGTGCGCCTTCGCGTTCCCAATCGCGCAACTGACCGTGCAGCCATGCGGCATCCGGCGTGGTGTTTACGCCTGCAACAAGCGCATCGGGAAATCCATTACCGAGCGTGCCCACGACTGCGCACTTGCGCCCAGCGGCGCTCAACGCGTGCGCAATCCACAGGCTGCACGATGTTTTGCCGTTGGTGCCGGTGACGCCCACCATCCACAGCCTCGAACTCGGTCGGCCGTAGACGTGGCTGGCGATGACACCGATGCGCTGGCGTAGATTCGCTATTGCCAGACGCGGTATATGAGAATTAAATTTCCCTTTAAAATCAGTTGCCTCTGCTAACACTGACGCAGCTCCGCTGGCCAGCGCCTGTGTAATGAATTCACGCCCATCGCGCGTCTCGCCCGGATACGCGACGAAGGTATCGCCAGCGCGGACTGCGCGGCTGTCAGCCGTCAGGTGACGGATGCCCAGCGCATCGACCGCCGCCCAGTCGATGCTGTCGTGGCTGTGCGCAGCACGCGCAGTTCGCGCCAGTCGCGCTTGATACTCAATCCTCAATGCGAAATCCTCAATCCTGAATGCTCAAACTTCTTCCTTGATCTCCGGCACGGCCGGCGGCGGCAACGTCATGTTTTCCATCGGTGCATCAGGTGGTATCGCAAGCAGCCGTAGCGCACCGCCGGTGACTTTGCTAAACACGGGTGCCGCCACCGCGCCGCCGTAATGCTGTCCGGCGGACGGCTCGTCTATCATCACCGCAACGATGATGCGCGGACTGGATACCGGTGCAAAACCGACAAACGAAGAGATGTACTTGCGCGCCGCATAGCCGCGACCTTCGATCTTGTGCGCGGTACCGGTCTTGCCTGCGACACGGTAACCCGCCACCTGCGCGCGCGGCGCAGTGCCGCCGGACTGCACGGCCATTTCCAGCATATTGCGTACTGCACGCGCGGTTTCCGGCGCGATCACGCGCGTGGTTACGGCCGGCACGGTACGTTTGACAAGCGTCAGCGGTCTCATCTCCCCGTCGGTGGCGAAAATCGCGTAGGCACGCGCGAGTTGCAGCAGCGACACCGATATGCCATGGCCATACGACATGGTCGCTTGTTCGATCGGACGCCAGCTTGCATGCGCCCGCAACCGCCCCGCGACTTCGCCGGGGAAGCCCGACTGCGGCACCATGCCGAAGCCGACGCGATTAAAAAGATTCCACAGGGTCGCCGACGGCAGCGACAACGCCATTTTGGCTGCACCGACATTGGAGGATTTCTGGATCACCTGCGCCACCGTCAATGCGCCTTGCGGATGCACGTCGCTGATAGTCGCCTTGCCTATCGTCAGTGTGCCTGGCGCGGTCTGGATGATTGATTCGGGCGTGACGACACCAGCCTCGAGTGCCGCCGCCGCCGTGAATGGCTTTAACGTAGAACCAGGTTCAAACAAATCCGTCACTGTGCGATTGCGCGTACGCGATGCATCGAGGTTGCCGCGATTGTTCGGGTTGTAAGTCGGCAGGTTCGCCATCGCCAGCACTTCGCCGGTGGCGATGTCGAGTATCACAATGCCGCCCGCTTTCGCGCGATGCTCGGCCACTGCATCCTTCAACTCACGAAAAGCGAGATGCTGGAGCTTCGCATCTATCGACAGCGTGAGCCGCGCGCCATTGTGGGGCGTGCGTATGCTCTCCATGTCTTCGACGATGCGCCCCTTGCGATCCTTGATGACGCGGCGACTGCCAACTTTGCCGCGAAGCGTATCATCGAGCGCGAGTTCGAGCGCCTCCTGCCCTTTGTCATCTACATCGGTGAAACCGATGAGATGCGCCATTACCTCGCCCGCCGGGTAGTAACGGCGATACTCGCGCTGTAGAAACAGGCCCGGGATGCCGAGTTCGACGATCTTTGCCGCGTGCTGGGGCGGCAACTGCCGCTTGAGAAAGACAAATTCGCGATCATTGTCCGCGAGCTTGTTTTCCAGTTCGGCAACACCCACGTTGAGCAGCCGCGAGAGTTTTTGCATTTGTTCCGGCGTCACTTCAAAATCGGCAGGGCTGGCGGCAACCGATTCGACCGGCGTCGAAATTGCCAGCGGCTCATCGTTGCGATCGACGATCATGCCGCGCGTGGCGGGCAGTTCAATCACACGCGAATAGCGAGATTCGCCCTTGGCCTGCAAAAACCCGGTGTTCATGCCCTGCAGGTAAAATGCGCGGCCGCCGAGTGCGGCGAACCACAGCGCAATCACTGCGAACAGAAAACGCGCGCGCCACGCCGGCAAACGCGGAGCGGGAGCGTTCATCGCGGCGGCGCTCACTTCTTTGCCTCCATCCCCACGGGCGGCACGGCCGGCACGTTTGTGCGCGGCACGACTTGCATGCCCTCCGCAGGTACCACCTGTATCCGCGCAGCCACCGGCGCACGCATGCGCAACTGCTGCGTGGCAATTTGCTCGATGCGCGTGTGCATCGCCCACGTACTCTGCTCAAGCTGCAGCTGACCCCACTCGACCTCGAAGCGTTTCTCGTGCTCTTGTTCCTGCTGCAGTTCGACGTAGAGCTTGCGCGCCTTGTGCTGCGAAGTGACCACTGCCAGCGCGCACGCAATCAGCACACCTGTAAGAATGAGATTCAGGCGTGTAATCACGCGGCGCTTCGCTCTATTTTTTCGGCGACCCGCATCACCGCACTGCGCGCACGCGGATTGGCCGCGACCTCAAAGGCATCGGGACGCCGCGCACGGCCCACGAGCCGCATCGGCGCCACGGGCAGATCGCGCGCTTTCACCGGCAGACGCGCCGGCAGATGGTCGGCGCGCGAGGCCTCACGCATGAAACGCTTGACGATGCGATCTTCCAGCGAGTGAAAGCTGATCACTACCAGGCGTCCGCCCGGGTTAAGCAGGTTCACGCATTGCGGCAACGCTAGGGGCAATTCCTCAAGCTCCTGATTGACGTGAATCCGTAGAGCCTGAAATGTGCGCGTCGCCGGATCCTGGCGTGGCTCGCGCGCGGGTACGGCCTCTGCCACGATCGCGGCAAGCTGCC